>ENA-UOTZ01002179-UOTZ01002179.1-compost-metagenome-genome-assembly--contig:-NODE-2179-length-10855-cov-38.061793_pt1 | contig 10855 bp, 15 predicted proteins | sample MGYA00238144_ERZ746983 | MGnify/ENA primary metagenome ERZ746983 (study PRJEB28759, sample SAMN06268863) | compost metagenome | isolation source: single cell | place: USA: California, Emeryville, Joint...
ATCGGAAGGCCACTGCTAACGATTTGATACTAAGCATGAAAGCTCTGAGTGATCAAGTAAAACTGAAGATAAACAAGACCCTCGGATAATAGCGTTTTTCAAATCATTACACACAAATTTATCAGTATTTTCTCACGATTTCAAAGTTAGTGCTTTTTATTCTTTATTAAGAGCGATAATGGCTCATTCAGATTGGTTTGCTCGTTATTTTATTTTTTTTGGTAATGATGAAAACGTCTTAGGCGACGGCATGTGTAGTTCGCATTAGGAACTTGATATTAATATTTATTCGATAGTTAATTCCAAGTTCTTTGGATTTCAATAGCCGCTTGATCGATTCATTTCTAAAGACTTCATAAAATGGAAGAGAGCTCAGTACCTTCATTATTAGCATCCTTCAACCCAGACAACATTGCTAGAGAGAGCAAGCTCGTTCAAGCAGACTATACATTGAATAGAAATTTTTTCAAAATTGTAAACGGTGCATTGGAAGGCGCGTTAGTCGGATTACTGCTCCTGCCATTCATGAAGAATGCTAGAAGAACGCTGGTCTTCACAACCGGTATTGGAATGGGATACTACTTACGCGAAAGCTACAGTGAGTGGATGGTATTCAATTCGCTCAGCAATCCAACCAAATGGGGTTTCCCAGGTATGGGAACAGAGAGATCAAACTAAATCTAGATTGTATATCGACAATGAATCTATAGGGCAGTCTCAATAGACAGCAGTTTCTAGAGTTAATAGCTGCAAGAGATGTTTTTATAATGCAGATGTTTATTGTGTTGTCTCTATAGAAGAAGTGTTTACAAATTGTAATGAACCACCGTTGTCCATTTAATTTCAGCAGAACTTAAGAGATTTTGATTAAGGGTGAGTTACTTGAGAGTGAGAGATAAAACAAATAAATATGACTAATTGTGAGTATTGGGTTAGTGATGAACGGAACTTTCAGAGAGTGAGGTAATTCTTAGCATGCAGAGTATTATAAAGTCAAAATTGAAAGAATTATTATGAATTACAGAAATTATATAAGAAGAAGCTGCAATGTGCATTAAATGAATTAAGGTTAATTGTGATTATGAGAAACATCCGTGGAACGGTCTATGCCAGAGGATTAAGAGTCATATCAATATTTCTTTGCTTCCTAAGATAATAAGGTGAGTGAGCACTCGTTTTAAGAGAGAGAGATTATAATAAAATAAGTCACAAAAGATAAATGTCTTGCAGATTTAATTCGCATTATCATTTTGTTCCGTGCGAAAGTACACTGCATAATTGCTTTCTCATAAGATACAGGAGTAGACTTATTGAAGAAATCTAACTCTGTCAGCTTATGAGGTTCGAAGACTTATTGGAATATACTTTTTTGACAAAGAAAAAATATTTTACCTTTTAGCTATAAGGAATGGATAAGACACTGCTTCTGAGATGATCTATTTCTTTTCTCATTGTGAGGTACGATTTACCTCTCTTGAATGGTATCATTTCAATCACGCATGGAGACGCATTTGATGGTCGTCCTTCAATTGCGTTTCTTCTCGAAATGAGAGCTTGATTCTTAGGAAGCTCTTCACATTGATGATTAATCTTCAAAAGCGAGAAGCTTCAAGCCTTTCTCTTCAAATGCTGACTTCGTCGATTTGAGAGATTCTTTTTGAGCTCACTTGATTCGCACCAGATGCCGTTATTTAAGGCCTCATCGTCATGATTCTGCTTATTTTAGAAGCTCTTTGAATCCAGCCTGCCCACAATGAAAGCGTGGTTCTCAACCGGTTCCCAAAGTCGGTAAAAATTCCAAATAAGCCTCTTATTATTATCGATTAATCTGAAAAAGATTTAAATAAACTACCAAAATTCGGCTAAATAGTCTTTTTCGCTCCGTGCCACAAAGTAAACTGAAAGAAAAATAAATTACGAGTAGTGCTTGCTTCACTAGCTTAAATTTAATGATAACATGAACGCAATACATTTTTTGACAGGTTAATATATATATTCATTAAATCATAAGCAATACACAGGAAAAATAGTTAAACTCTCTTGGAAGAGAAATAAATATGCACAAAAAATTCGCTTTGTACAGGAAAATTTCCATAACTATAGATTGGATATTCAGCTGTTATTTAACATCGATAGTAGATATAACTACATCTTTTAAACTTTATCAGTGTCTTTATTTATCTGACATATGTCCCAGTATTTACAAAGTGAAGAGGTCTCCACCAAGGATCAGACATTCGTCTAAGCGTTTAATTTCATCAATTTTCTTCTATTACGATGAGTTTTCAAATCGTCTTTCAGATAGAATTGCATGAGGTTCTCTCTAATGGCGACGTAATCAGCCAAAGCATTAGAGTTCTTCCTTGATAGCCTATCAATTTTCTCAAATTCATTGTCAATTGAGGTGATTTTCTCGGCAACCCCATCTGGCCTGATTTCAACTCTTTTCCATTCAGCTTGCTTCTGGTCGAAGTGTTTTAGCTAAATTTTCTTTTTAGAAAGTTGACTAAAGAGTTAGATTTTACCTCGAGTTCGATCTTATCGAGTTTCGATTTTATCGATTTGTTCTTATCTTCAGGGAGACTCGAATTTTTCTCTTCGATCATTGATAGATCAGCTTTGATCTTCTGGCGTGGGATAGGCAGATTATGAGGTCTTGGAATCTCATTTCTATTGTATTATTGATTAATAAAGGCTTCAGAAGGAATATGAGTACCTTTTTCGAGGTAATTCAGGAAATTCGAAAGAACTATTTTGGCTTCGACCACTGTTCGGGCCAGAATTTGGTAGGGATGTTGCTTCATTGTGATGTGGTATTGGTAGAGGAGGAACCCTTCTTGGGTTGGCGTCATTATCCTTGTGCTCGATATTCTTCAAAGCATTCGCAAGACTCTGGCGATTTTTTTGAAGATAAGCTTCATTACGGGCAAAAATCTGATCGGTAGCGTGAGAGTTACTGTGTTTTGTACTATCACTTGAACCAGGCAACTCTTTGCCTTGATTTTGTGATTGCTGCTCGTGGGGCTCCTGTCTGGACGGAGTCATTGGGCGAAGAGACTTTCCTTCAAGTTCTGAACTCTTGCTCACATTTGATTTGAACTTCGGCAATCCAGCTATCTTATTATGTGGTACTGAACCTTTTCTTTTAATTGTTCTTTTGACGTATTTCCTGTCAGAATTTGGAGGCTTGGGCTGGGCTTCATGAGACTGAGCGATTTTGTCAAGCAGCTTATTCTCTTCGACCTGACTCTGATTGTACTTCTGAAAAATAAACTTCTTCACGCTCGTAGCCTCCAAGTCTGGAACTCTATCTAAACTCTTGTGGAGCTCATGGAAGCGTTTCCTAGCTGTTTTCAACGAAACCAATTCAGGGATAGGATGAGCCTTGAATCTGTTAGGTCTGCTTCCATTATCAGCGACTGAGCTGTTGGCATTGGTGCTATTCGGGCTTAATTGCTTTGAATTCGGGAATTCTAAACTGTTGTCGGACTGCGATGGCGAATCAGACAATATTGTTTGTTCAGTTTTTTTGGCATTAGGGTTTGCTGATCTGGAGCGACCACTTGGGTTGTTGCCGACGAGTCGTCTAAAAGCGTTCTTGAGAAACATCCTTTGGCAAGTTCAGAAAAAAAAATTCCTTAGCGTAAAAACAAATAATATAATGAATCACCGGCTAATTATAGAACTAATGTTTTTTTTCGTAAATTCTTTTCTGAATTTACTGAATTTTGTGATTTACCGAAATTTTTCTTTCTGTCGCTAATCTGGTCAATGAATTAGCGTTTTAAAGTGTGCTTCGAAGGTAAGGAACCTCTTTTGCTCGATCCACATGAGGCACCTGAGAACAAACTTAAAACGGTTGAGGGAGTAAGATTCGGGTATGAGGCTGAGAACAATTTAAAAATTATTTTCTTAAATCAAAAGCCTTACAACAACGCATCAGGGCTTTTTTCTTCGCACTCTCCTTAAAGTTCCAATCAGCATAGATAATTTCCATGGCAAGTTATTCACTGAAAACTCCTCCTCAATTGAATGCAGGCAGCACTGTTGGTGCTAATTTTTATATACGCAGCACGAAGAATGATGGATCTCGAAGCGTTTCAAATCTTAAAGGAAAATACAAAATAGGGATGATTACCCCTTCAAACAGCAATCCTTTGTTACGGCCGACAAAGCCAGCTCCAGAGATAGACATTGGGCCTAGTCTGAGTCTCGATGATCCAAATAACCATCAAATTATGAGACTTACTCAATACAATTTTTCTTCTCCAAAGCTAGCACCACTACAATTTTCTCGCAATAGGAACACTCAATCTGTTGATTTTACGAAAGGGATCTCGAATATTGCGAGGCAGGACTCAAGAGATGACTCTGCTGAATATCTGAGCAAAATTAAAGAAGACAACATCAAAGAAGAAGTGGACTGGCTGGATGAAAAACCAGCTAAAATCGTGGGCACTGAGGCTGTTGAAAAGTTTTACGATCACTACAAAAAACTCGATAAAATCATTGACCAAAACAAATTCAAAGATATCAAAGACTCTTTATATACCTCCTTCCTGCGGAGAAGTGAGGATCTGCATCTTTTCCCTTCAAAGATCGGCTTAGTGAAGAAAAGCGGAGAAAGAGCGCAAATACTTATCAAGTATAATTGAATAACTGCTGAGAAATCTGAGAAATATTTGTTTACGTTAGTCATTACAGAATCGGTGACAAATACGCTGAGATTTTGGGTGAAGGACTCAAAGCCGCGCCGGAAATCAGTACATATAAGCTGGCAAATAACCGCCTCACTTCGAAAGGCGCGGATTGCATCCTTTCGAGGATTTCCAAAGATGCAGAGGTGATTGATGTCTCAAACAACAATATCGGACGAATAGGATGCCAGCATCTTTTGAAAATACTTCAGAACAAAACATCAAAGTATCATTGTCTTGCGGCCTTTGCAATTCTGATTAATTTTTCCCTCCCTTTGTAGGTTGCAAGTTTTGAATTTAGAAGCAAATAAACTCGGTGATTCGGCCGTGGGTTTACTGTGCGATGGCATCGCTGTGAATAGATCGTTAAAAATACTCAATCTCTCTCGAAATTTCTTGACGAACTTTTGCACGGAGAAACTGGGAGGTTTTCTTGATCAAAATAACTCCTTAAAGCAATTGTTTTTGTACTGGAACCAGATCCAAGGCCAAGGAGGCAATAATATACTCAAAGGGTTATCTGGGAACAGTTCATTAAAGATCCTTGATCTCGCATGGAACTCACTCGGGCAGCACGCTTCAGGTTTCGCTAAGAATTTTTCAGAATTCATTTCCACCAACACCGAGCTTGTGATCCTCGATGTCTCGAATAACCAATTCAGCAAGGACGATTCCAAACTCATCGCTGAAGGACTCAGCAAGAACCACACGATTTATGACTTTATGTTCCAGGGGAACTACGGGTACATTGATTCCTATGGGTTTTTGGTCGTCCCTGATATGTTCCAGAATGATATAACGACACAACATATTTCATTGCATACTTCTGGTAGTTAAATATTCTAGAAATTGTCATCTAACTCTCAAAAAAATTATCAGGAAAGTACCCGAATCCAGAATTAGTGAGGAGATATGATGGGATCCTTGGCGAAGTAATGGATGGATGCTGGCTGAGTGAAGGTTGGAGTCCAATAACTTTCCGTTGGACGCCTGATGAATCAGGAGAAGGAAGCGAAGATCCAATTTATCTTCATTTGGTCCATGAGGGAGGACATGGAATTTGGCTCCCCAAATCGGCTGGATATCAAATTGAACTTATGTGTCCGCCATCGAGGATAGAGTATTTCTTCACTGTGAGAGGAGAGCAGGTGGTCGCTCAAGATCAGCCTCAGCAGCCGTCTAAATTCCCTTTCATTGAGGTAATGTGTTTTTCATTGAAAACCTGAGTTGATTGTTGAAAACAGATCGATATCGATGGAGTGAAAACTGAATTGAAAATGTCTATCGTCAACGTTGTGAATAACACTCTCGCAACAGAAGTACTAAATTCTAATCTTGAGGCAATCTGCGCGTTAAAGCCGCGAATGAGGCCAGAAACGTTTGTTCCTGCTGAGATTGTTAAAGAAAAAATCCCTTGGAGTTTCCCTATGTCAGTGTTTAGGGACTATAAGCCGGATACTGAGGTAGATATACACATTTCAAAAATATTGATTTCATCACAACTATCAACTCTATAGGAACTGCTGAGGAAGTGCTTTGAAGTCGACTTTGAAACAACGAGAATCACTAAGCTTGTCAAGAAACCCGACGAGCTCGAGAAAGTTAGGGAGATGTTCCGTGCAAACTATAAATCGCTGAAGGCAGTCTATAAATATCTCTCTTCCATCGGTATCAGCGGAGACGTCTGGTCCATCGGAAGCAACGTGTTCACGGACTTCCTCACAAAATGCAAAGTCATCGACGACGTGCTGCGCTTAAAAGACGCCGATCTAAAGTGGGTCGCGACTTTAACAGATCCAAATATGGCAAAAAATTCTCGAAACCCCGAAAAAGCGTTAATTCGCTATCAATTTCTCGAAATATGGGTTAGATTAGCTGAACAGAAATACATTACAAGTGGATCGATAACCAGCTATTCTGAAGCGGTTGATAAGATGCTAAATGAGCACGTGCTACCGTATATAACTCTCAATGACGCCACCTACAATGCACAAAAATGGCGTGAGTCTCGCTATTGGAATGAAGAATGTGATACGGTTTACAAGTCTTATCTTCCTGTGGTGCAATCGTTCTTCAGGAAGTATTCTGGGATGAAAACAAAGCCTGGATACAAAAAATTCTCGTGTCTAGACGAACTAAACAAATTAGCAGTAGACGCTGGAATATTGAATGATAATCTTGTGGACAGAGATATTGTGGTGTTTTTCAATATGAGTATGATGACTCAAGTCGATGAGCTGAACAGCGATCGGATTTTCCAAATGTATTTCGTAGAGTTCTTGGAAATGTTGGCGAGGATAGCCGATACATATTCGGCGGTATCTCCGGGAGAAGCAGAGGTAGTCATTTTTACATTTTTCTTGCAGAGGGGGTTATTTTTTTGGTTTTTTAAATTAGGATTCAGTGCCTCTGGAGGAAAGAAAGAAAAGACATCTTTCACGCAAGTTGGAGGGATTGATCCATATACTTTATCATAGAGTGGCAGATAATCTGGTTAAGGACGTATATATTCTTCCTGAGAAATCTATTTTCGAGCAGACTGAAGATGATATCATCCCGTTGAAGAAGAAAGTTGGAAAGAAGAAATTTATCTATAGGGTTGAGCCGGTTCAATTCTTCTATGAGCAGATGGGTGGCGGTCGCATCAGGATTGATGAGGGATTATAAAATGACAGTCTTAATATTATATTATTTAATTTTTTCGTTTTGGTACACAACAAATGAAAATCTTTTTTGCTTGAATAACAGCTAGTCCCGCCATCTTAATTCCTTAATTAAAATTGATATTATTTACCTATTCAATATTTCCTCTATGACTGGCTCTCTGCTTTCTGCGAATTCTATTACACGCTGCTAATCTAAAGTTGTGTTGAGCAAATTATTCTTATTAAATTAGTCTCACACAAGATTCAGCAAAGCTGAACAGCTGAACTTAAATCATGCTGGTTGATTTTGTAAAGTTGGATGGATCTACTCTTGAAGATTCCATAGCACAAATGCTCAAGGACCACTTTGACATATAAACATTGAAATACTTGCACCTACTAAAATCCAGTGTAAAGGAAGAATTAGAATTGATATGTCCTGTGGTTTTTTGTGTCTTCAATTTAGTGCGTTTTAGATTGCTTTAGTTCCTGGTACCTCAAAAATGAGGAAATTTAACTACTGCGAGTTTCTATTTCATTGTAAGCAAATAAGGCTAACTTTCTCAAAAGAATTAGGCAATTAGAATAAAACACTCTAATAACAATTAATTTCAAACTGAATGAATTCAATGTTTTGATAAAACTATTATGTAATGTATGCCTAATACGCATAATGATGAGTGACTTATGTTCTTAACACGTTGATAACATTAATCACATTAATCGATTATCACAGTAATACCAATTACATAAAATTATTCAGATTTCAACTATTCCAACTACTGAGAAAAGACCAGTTCAAAATATTTTACACCCTTACCTTTGATTTTTTTTATCAGACACACATTTCAAATAATTCAATGATACAGAGCATTAATTTCAATATAATCCCAGAATTTACTTAATTTTGATTTTTCAAATTCCAAAATAAAAAGAATTATAAATTAAAATTTTTCTCACATTAAATTCTCACTCAATCTCTCTAATACAATCAACTCAAAACACCTCAAGAACTTCATATATTTTGCGTGCCCCTTGACTTTTGAAAAAAGTTTCATACTAGAACTAAGGAAAGAAAAATGAATAACGATCAAAAATATACATCATAACCCAAACATAGCCATGTATAAAAAGTCTCTCAATGAAACTCTTTCGATAATTCAAAAAACAGTTTCACTTCACCAATATGAAAAGTTTAATAATGAATTCAGGTTTAAAAAGTGTCACAACAGCTCAGGCAAATTGTAGATTATTTCCCAGCCTTCAACCAGCAGTCTCAGTCCCGAGTTTAGAAGAAATTCTTCAGATTATTTCGGATATTTGACACATTCTTTTTCTCTTTTCTCTCTTGGTATTCAGAAGTGATAGTCGGACCTGGTTTCTTTTCCTCAGGATCCATTCTTATAAGATTCAAAAGATTGTTCTGAACACCTGCAGCTTTCTTTGTAATAAGCCTGTCTTGCAAAGTGGTAGGTTTTGATATCGGAGTGTTAATAGAGGACTTGGTTGAGTTGACATTCGAAAGCAAATTGAAATTGCCGGAATATCTAATCATCCTCTTTCCTTTCGCATCCGTTTCCTCTGTTTCGAGATCATTTTCTTCCTCCTCGTTGATTCTCTCTCCCAGTTTCAAAAGCGGAGAGCGCTTCTTAGAGTCCACGATAGTCACCATCCGACCGTTGATAACGGGGGACGGGCAATGAACAGACCTTTCCAGAGGTAGGGGTCTTTGGTCGAGGTCTTTGGGTTTAATGTTTTTTACATTGAAACGGTGCCTAAAATCACAAGAACTCAAATTAAACTTCAGAATCTTATGGCTGATAAGTACTCGTCTTGGAATCTTTTCATATTTTCCTGCGCCGAGCACAGCATAGTAATTGGTTGCTTCTCTGACTGCTCAATTATGCCTCCAGAAACTATCCATGGATGTTCTAAGCATTCCTTTGCAGATAAGCGTTTTTTCGGATCTTTTGCCAGCATTTTCATCAGGATATCAATAGCTGAGATGAAACATTGCTTAGGAATCGCAAATGAAGATGATATTTACCCTGCTCTGAAACTCCATGACCACCCTTCAAACTAAATTTGATATCGCAATTCTTATTTTTGATTAATATTTCATTGTAATCACTTCCTTGGAAAGGCGATGTCCCTGTCAGTCTAGCGCGACGATCAAAATTATTTCCCACGGCCTGCATAATAAGTTCTTACAGAATGTATAAAATAACTCCTGCAGAGAAAATATCCACTTTTTGATCATATTTCTCATCTGCAAGGATCTCAGGGGCCACGTACCCAGGAGTTCCACAGCGCTTGAATAAATACTCTCCTTGCGAAACCACTACAGTAGCCAGCCCGAAATCTGCAATCTTAACGTCGTAATTATTTTCGCTATCTTTCAGAACTAAATTCTCTGGCTTGAGATCTCTATGCATAATTCCCTTCGAATGCATGTAATCGAGCGCGCTGATCATTTTTTTCATGAGAATCGAGGCGTCTTTTTCAGTGTAGATCCCCTTTTTAACAATCCTCTCAAAAAGCTCACCGCCTCTCAATAGCTCCAGTACAAGATAAATATTTGTTTCGCTTTCGTGTACCTCGTACAGTTTGATGATATTCTCATGGTTCAACTTTCTCATTACGTTTATTTCATTGATTAATGAGGCCTAGAATATTGTAAGGGAACCTTTGACAATATACTCAATAAAAGAAAATATACCTTTGCTCTCTCAACGTTGCTAAGCTGTCGCTTATCAAAAGTCTTTACTGCGAGTTCAAGGCCATCTGACTTTCTCTTTATGAGGTACACCTAAATGATTCAGGGTTAACGCATGTGGTGCCTCAGAGACAAAACCTTTGCAAAAGTGCCCTCTCCAATAAGCTTGATATTCGTGTATTGCTCTGAATATGTGCTTAAAATACAAAATTGTTTGAGCCTGCCCACCCATTTTTCTTGCACCTCTTTCGAACGAGCATACAACTCCATTGATTGTCCATTACGCACGAATCTGATTCCGAATTTGTCATCCTTTTCATTCTCCGAGCTATTAATGATTTCTAACCGCATATTTTGCACCAAACAGTAAGCTGTTTCCTTCTTTTCTCTGCCATTCTGTATAAAATACGTTATGAACATATAATCTATTGTGCTTGAACGAAGGAGGCTACCTTGAAGTAAGCCAATCGATCATCGAAAAGAACGTAATAGCGCGATTTCCAGAAGTTTGTTTTTTTGCTCTTTTTGAAAAGAATTCCTTCGATATGCTTGATTTCAGAAAATTTTTTGGGAAAATTGCTATGTTGTTTCCAGAAAGAAAGGTCTTCGAGAGTAGCCGCGTCGTCGAAAAAATATTTCTTTGTCGTTAGGTCTAGGCCTTTGAAAGGAGTCATCATTATTTGGAAAAGTCTATCAAAACGAAGGATTCAGTGCTGGTTAATTGCTCACTAAAATTGGATGATTTAATGCTTCTGACTTAAGTATTAGCAAGATCTTATTTTATTTTGAATAATTGA
>ENA-UOTZ01002180-UOTZ01002180.1-compost-metagenome-genome-assembly--contig:-NODE-2180-length-10855-cov-7.430321_pt1 | contig 10855 bp, 16 predicted proteins | sample MGYA00238144_ERZ746983 | MGnify/ENA primary metagenome ERZ746983 (study PRJEB28759, sample SAMN06268863) | compost metagenome | isolation source: single cell | place: USA: California, Emeryville, Joint...
CGATGAAGTTGAGTTTCGTTCTAAGAAAATCTTCGGCAGCTTAGACCCCGAGACCATCGACCGCCGTAAAATACGCTTAAACGGTGAGATATGTGCAGAATTGACGCATTGACTAATAATAATTCATAGAATTCCTCACTGTGGTTTGTAAGCGGGTTAAAGACCTGCGTATCTATGAGTTTATGGAGTTTCTTGAAGTGAGGAGTAAGATATCCCGTCCCTTGGACTATGCTGACGCTACTATTTCCTAGATAAATACGTGACAGTTGTCCTGAACCCGCAGCAGCAGTGGGTTGACAAGCAGATAAAGACATCCGCGCAGGAGCTGGAAATGATCCTTAAATATTTAAATATGCTTAACAAGAGCCCTGAAAAGCTAAGTTCGACGTTAAGCGAGTTCAATACTTTTTATTTCGAAACGAAACCAAGGATCAATGCGGACATTGCGAGCAAAATACTGCTGGGACAGAAGAAAATGAAAGGCCTGATTCATTTCTGTGGTAAGGTCGATGAAGCCGTTGACTCGCATCTGACTTGCAGTGTCGGCATGGGGTTTCTGAGCAAACTACTCGATTACGAGCATAATAGAGGTAATGGCTCCTCCTCAATTCCCCCAAGCTCATGGCTTTTAGATGCTGAGACGTTCATAACGATATTTGCCAAGACAAACGCGAAAGTTATCTCGGAGCTGAATTTTCCAAGCCACATCGGCTGCAAAGGTCAGCGCCCATGCAAAGTGTACTCCCTGAAGCTATTCGATATTTACCAGCAGAAAAACCCCAACCTTGCCCTTGGCACAATGGTAAATCGCGCCGTGATTATCAAAGCGCTAATTGAAATAAGCTTTTAAATGATATCGCCGTTGAAGAGTACGAGAAGTGGAAAAGCTCTACTCTGAACGCTGTGAATTCGATTAAAGTCGAGCAGTATGAGTCCTCGAAAGAGAAAGATGAAGTTACACCTAGAGAATCTCGTAAGGAGTTAACTCAGTGATCTGATTCTCATTAAATACTGTGAAGTTGGTTCGAAAAACGCATCGCCAATTAAAAAGAAAGAACTCGATGAAAGCATTTTAAAAGACACACCTGTCCCACTGGAATTCGAGGACGTTGCTGCTTTATTTAAAAATGAATCGATTCGCTGGGATCCAATGCGAGGGATCGAAGAGGACTCGTTTAAGCATTAGTACCGTTTTTGCCAAAGTCCATTTTGAAAATGTTATCTGATAATTAGCAAAGGAGTGTTTATCAAACTCAAGATTCTCATTGGAGGGAGCCCGAATTCCAATATCAAATATTTGACAGAAGATTTTTCTTGGGTTAAAGGAGTAGAAATCACCCTCATTTTGCCGATAATAACGTGTTTATTCAAGTTCAAAGATACGAAAAAACTCGATACAAGGCCTGACGACATAACTGTTCGTAAGGTCCGTTATGTCATTTCGCAAGTTCCATTGAAATACTGTGTTTTTATTTTCGAAAGCAAAGTGGAAATCAAGGTAATTTTCGTTTTTCACATCGTATTGTGATATAATCTGTTTGCTAATTTGACATAAAGGACGATAGAGTGATAATTATTAGCCGGCCTTGTGATGACTACCCTCACATACTCGAAGAAAACGAGATTTTAGGTAAAATCAATAAGATTAGTAATCCTAGAGCTAATTGGCTGGGTTTGCAGGGCGCAGGATAAATAAAATTGCATTGAAACAAGTAAAGACGCCTACTGAAGAAGTTTGCACAAGGCTAAACTTCTATACGAAAAATTTGAACGATGCCTCGAAGAATCTGGTCAAGAAAGACCTAATTGGAGAGAGCACCGACTACATGGACTCCTTCCAACTGCTTAAAAATATGACGAATGAATGCAATTAGGAATCGCGAATCGATATTAACTAAATAATCTTATTCATATTTTTTGTTATTTAACTATTCAATAATAATCTCCCTTCTCATGTCCTGCCAGCATGCTGGCATCCATTGATAATTATCCACTCTTCCCTTAGTTCTATGAATCCTATCGCAGCCCTGTCGAGTAGGTCTAATGGTCCTTATCGTCATTTTCAGGGCTAATGAGTATATTTATTTGCAGGCACTGTTTATAAATAAATTTATTGCGGAGAGGATCTATGAGCTATTACTCAAACGTAAGTCGCAGCGACTATGCACTCTCGTTCTTAAATTCCTCGATAGGACTACAGCGACACCAAATCCAGATCGAGCGTGAATAGCTATAGCAATAATAGCCCCGTCTCGCCTACCTACCAAAGTAATATTTTTGGCAGCGGCCAAAAATACTCTTCGCCTCACTCTGAAAGAGGTTGCTTTTTTGTTTCTGCTGGTAGCTAACGTGCCTATTGAATAGCTGCATTGAAAGCAGGTCGATTTAAACCGGACAGACACGTTGGTATTCATCCTGAAGCTCAAGAGGAAGCTGTAACCCTTTTATATATTTTTGCTTGCCTAAAGCCTGGATACCTTAGTACTTCAGTGAAAAATACAAAAGAGACGCTTTAAAGGAAGAATTAAGAGCCGACTATCAGAATTTCCTCTCTAATAGCGAAAAGAAGCGAAAAGAGGAGCTTTCCGCGAAGTAGTCGCCTCTAATTAAAGGGTTAAAATGACTTTCTGTAGGAAAGGAGATGTGAAGGAGTTGAGAAAAAGCGAGCAGCAGCTCAACGATCAAGTTCGCAATATAAAGGAGGCGAAACTGATGCAATCTCATGAAAAACAGGCCTACAATAGGATGATAACCGAGCAAATGGAGGAGGACCGAAGAAGGAAACAAATGGAGAGGGAGAAGGAGAGACAGGAGGAGATCAAGGCGATGAGGCCGCTCTTTGAGCCGAACTATAAGAAGAGAGATATAAACATTCATGACACGCTTAATCAGCAAGTCAATGAAAAAGAACGCAAGAAAGAGTATGAAAAAGTCCTAAAAGAGGTCGAAAGAGAGCAGGTAATTGAGAGCCGAAAGGACGATGAGGCGAAAATCAGAGAAACTTATGCGAAGAAGCAGCTCGACAAGCAGGATTTTATGCGGAAGACACAGGAGCAGGTTACTGCCAAAGTTGCTAAAGACAGAGTAAAGCCGAATTTGAATGGAGGGATAATTTGCGTTCGTGTGTTTAGATCCAGAGCCAAAGGGCAAAGGAAGAAGAGAGGAAGCGAATAAGGGAGTTGGAGGAAGCAAGTGCTAGAAAAGAGCGAGAGGAGAAAGCGAAAAAGATGGTATACTAGGCCTGAGCGAGTGCTATATGAACCTAATTGAATGAAAGGAACAAATTAAAAAGTATTCATCGGATCTCGCGGTTCAGAGGAAAGAACTCAATGAAAATCGACAGAAAGAGAGGCAGGAAAGGTAAATAGCAGGCGCTATTTCGTGGAATTGAATGACATTTTGTCAGGATTTCTGCTCCGAGCGGCCATCTGAGCGCTCGAGACGCTACGAACCTCGAAACAGATGCGATTGAGGTAGCTTACAGAAATAAACAACTTGAGAAAAAGAATTTCGCTCACCAACTCCAAGAGCATCTTGTAATGAAACAAGTCTACACGCAAGAAGCGAAGGAAAGAGACAATGCTATGTATTACTGATAATCTTGTTGAAAAATTTTAACGAATGGGTTGTAGAAAGGAGGAAGGCTTCCATTTCAGTAATTATAAAGGGTATGATAAAGAAAAGGTCAAAAAAGAGCTTGCCTTGCAATTACAAGAGAAAGAGGCTCAAAGAGAAAAAGAGCGACAAGTAAAAGCCTTATTTTCTGACCTTGATTGCTAATGTTGAGCGTATGTAGGAAAAATTGGAAGAGCAACGTAGGGCAGACCGCCTTCGACAGCAATATCTTGAAGGGGTATGCTATTTGAATGCAACACAATGAATTTATCTTGCGATAGATGGAAAAAATAGCAAATGAAAAAAACTTGAAAAAGCAATATGAGCTAAAGAATGTTCAGGAGGGTTTAGTCACAAAGCAAGTTCTGAAGGAGGTATCTAGTGTTAAGGTGTCATTTACCAAACTGGTTTCAATAGGATAAACACAACTCTGAGCTAGAGTCAGCACGCCGTGAGTTAACCAAGACGGAGGAAAAGAGACAAAGGCTTATGGATGAATACGAGCAAAAAAAGCAGGTAATATACATTCTTGCTGGATTAACATCATTATAATCAATCTATCTCATTTGCTAGGTCCTCAAGAAACAATTCAACTCGCCTTGAAACATCCAATTTAGTATTACATAGTAAACAACTCAACATAGTGGAATTTGTACAAAAACAAAATTCGATTAAATAGCATTGTGTTGTGGAAAATACACATTCAAAATTATATATTGCTACTCGTAAGAGTCTCATGCTCTTCATCCTTAAATTGACACTTTAAAACTCTCAAAAGATGCGTGTTTTTCTCTTTTTGTTGTGACAATCAAAAATCACTTTAATTTATTCAGCCTTTCCTCGAACTGAGCCTGCCAATCCCTAATCATCCTGTCGCAGCTATCAAATATCTTCTCCTTTGCTTTAGCGGCTATCTCATTCGAAATCACCTCTGCAGAAATCCCAGGACCATTCGACTCAAAATTCTGTGAGTCAAAGAGCGAGCTCACTGACGAATTGCCTAGGAGCCCAGAAGTATTCGAATCAGCCCTCCTCCTGAAGGCAAGTCGAGCCGGATTCCTTGAGTTCTTCGACATTTCATTTCGATATTTCGCATCTTCAGCCAACGAAATCCAGATCTGCTCAGTGTTCGTTTTCTGAGCGCCAACCAACTCGATCCTCTGCTCATCAGTAAAATAGTCTGCAGTCTGAGCGAACCTCATCCTCGCGAGCGCTTTAAAGCTGCCAATCTCTTGGCTGTGGTCCATCTCAAGCTCCTCCGCGTCTTTTCGCGATATGCTGAAAATATCACAATAGCCGCAAGCGATGACGGTAGATATCCTTTTCTTCGTGCGCAAAAACAAGGAAACTTCTCCAAAAACGTCTCCTGTACGTAACTTCGCAATGTACTCTCCGCCGACGAATACTTTGAAAATCCCCTTGCTTATTAAGAACATTTCGTTCCCGACCTCCCCTTCAGTGCAGAGGAAACTATCCGGAAGGACATACAGAGGGTTCAATCGCAAAACCAGGTCATTGATGAAATTAACCGAGCTCTAATGACGTGTAATTATTCGTAATGGGATGATTTTTTAAATTTACTTTCTTTAGAATAGAGACGTTATTAAGCGCATCAGCGTACTGATGCAGGTAGAGCTTTCGCTTGAGACTTGGCGCGAGATCTCTAAAAAGATCCTCTTCTACCAACAGCGCTCGATGTCTCATCCAAATATACTCGAAATAGTTTCTAATGTCTGATTTGAGTCCATCTGGGAGGTTGATATAGCGGATTTTTTCATTGATTAAGTCCATCTTCTTTTCAAAAATACGGTACTCGCGGTTGCTGTCCTCTATCAACGCCACCATATTACCGAAGATAACTGCGTTTAGGCAGGTCCCGACAAACAGCGCTGCCAGCTGGAAGATAGAGGACACGCTATTAGACGATACTTGCGCATTAAGCACTAAAATATACGTTCCTGCGAGCAAACCAGTGAGATATTGATTTTCTAAAGGCTGCGCGAGGACGAGCGGATCGTCTTCGAACAGGACCCAGAAGCAGCCCACCCAATGCGCCACGAGGATAAACACGATGAATAGTCTTACCATTTTCATGATTTGCGCATATTTCATCCTTTCGAAATAATTCAAAAGCTTCACCACTCTGATGATCCTTGGTATCTTAAGGATCCTTAGAATCTTGCTATTGAAGCCGTCGAGGTCTAAATCGAAAAGAATTACGATCTTTGCAACTTCGTATGAGAGGTACCAATTGAATCGAATATCAAGTCCAATGGCAATGCTGATAAGAGGTCCAGAAAGAACCAGCCTTTAATGTAACTGCGGACAACTTTTTTCTGGTCTGCGATGATGAAGCCGTGGTCGTTGATGATGGCTGTCCGAAATGAGAATACGATGTCGATAAAATAGAGGAAATCCAGCGCATAGCCGACATTGTTAAGGTGATTAAGCGATTTTTCGTCGAGTTCGAAGGAGATTTCGATGGGAGTGAGAACGGTGCTGAACAGTATCATGATGATTATCAAAAAGTCCCAGCGTTTTTTCCATGTAGAGTTGGGCAAAAAGAAAAATCGAGGCAATTCAACTTCCTCTAAGGTTCCAAGCCAGTCGAGTCTGCGGTAGATGAAGTTTGATTGTTGCTAGGTAGGGTTAAAATAGAATCGGAGAGGAAGATGGTGAAGAAGTACTGGGTTAGGAGTTGTACTTTCAATGGCTCGTTCGATTATTGGCTTTGTGTGCGATTTCAAGGGGGAAGGTGGGACAAATTCAGGTTCTTTGTGAGGATATTCGGAAATGTTGGTGAAATTGGGTTGTTGAGCGGCGCTGGAGGGCTTTCGGTGAGATGAAGATTTTTTTCTCTCCATGCTTTATTTATTTAAATAAATATTGTAATTCAGGTGATTTTATGATAGTCGTTCAGATTCAAATCGTATGTTATATTTATTTTCTATTGTTGTATACTGTGGGGCTGAGGGAAGAGGAGCTTAATATGCTATAGGCTAATAGAGAATATTTCCATTAGGGTCAGAGTGCTTTTTTTTTTGTTGAAAAAAACATTAAGACGGCTCACTTTTGTTAGGTATTTAATTCATAAGTCTTTATAGAAGAGAATAGTCTCCCAATGATTCTCGTGAAGGGAAGCAAAGGCATTTATTGAATTGAAGAGGAGCCAAGAAGAATCACATGAGATGGAGGGAATATTTTCTTTTTGTCACTGGAGCGAAGTTATTACAACTGTCGATATAAATATGCTGGATTTTGCATAGTAATTTGCATTGTTGCCATTGCCTTTATTATCTGGAGCCGTTGCGAACTTCTTTGTTTCTCATCTTTTTCAGATCTTCCTATCAAATATTATTTATGGAAGAGATCACAGGATCAATCTTTGTTGTTAGGCGCCTGCCTCGCTTTTGCAGCTTAACGTTTAAAACAGAAATTATTCTATAAGACAAAAGCCAAGACAAATAATAATTGCTCATTACTCGATGAATCCTCATCAACTAATACATCTCACAAATAAGTATTCGCCATTCTGTCTTACATCTTATACAACGCTGGTAAGACATCCTTTGAACTTTAGTGAGAGATATCATTTCTCATATCGATTCAAAAGCTTAATTCAGCTTTGCCAAAACAGATTGTCGCAGATAATTTTCATTTTAGAGATTTGCAAGCGCGCACCACCCTAACAAGGACACATTCGACGGAAAGAAAGCATCAACTCTAACCGAGTTATCCAAACCAATAGAATCAGTAGAGGCCGAAAATAGATTACGAAAAATTATGAGATTACTCTCTGTTATAGGGCACTGAAGATTATTTTTCATCGATAACGCTATGAACTGCTCTTATCGAAGGGGAGAAGTAAAGGTATTGTTGTTAAACTCAAAAATGAGGCCTGAAGAGAATTTTTCATAATAATTCAAACTCTCTTACGGCAAATTAACGTTGTTCTTGCATCGGTGCAATTACTCTATTTTATCAAGAAAGTAGAGTATAACGTGATGATGCGTAAGGAAATCATATTTATTCTTTTGTTTAAGTCAAACAGCCTTTTCTTGGCACTTTGAATTCTTCGTTGCTTTATTTCTTCAAATCAAATTTAATCTATTATTCTTTAATAAGGATCTTGGTTAAATACCTGAACTCTAATTCAATCAGAGCCCTTTTAAATCTCACGCTTTCCCCCTTTCACTAACCAATGAAGGGATGCTTTTTTATTGTCTTTCCTTCTTCCTTCTCAGACACACCAAACATTCACATTTTGAATCGAAATCATTTAAAAGTTCATTATCAAGATTTGACAAAAAGACTTATTAGAATCACGTTTAGAAGACATCAAAACGTGAAATATTTATAACATTAAGCAATAAATGAAAAAAACCTTCTTTGGTCTCTTAACTAACTTCAGCTAACCTCAGCTCCCTCGAGATTGATGAGATTGGGTCAGTTTCTTCATGTTGTTATTATCATATAAAATATCAATATCACAAATCAGCTCCCTGGAATCATTTCTTTTGCAGTAAAGTCCCAAAGTAGTCTCTTGAACTCGAGTACGTGTGAAAGCCCAAACTGACTCTATCTCCAGAAACAGACAGCACCCCGGTCTGAGTTCGCGTATGCTCTAGCTTATTCTGTCTTAATTGCGTCGTCGTCACCTTCGGATTTTTCTCTGTGCTCGCTTTCCTTTCTCGTCTAATCGGCCTTTCAATCTTGGCAAAATTTCCCTTAGACTCTGTAGGTTGATTTTCGTTTTTCGACTCTAACGCGTGATTATTTGGAAAAAACCTTTCCGCGAAGGTTTCAACACTTATACTCGCTGACGTTTGATGCTGCAGATATCCCTGAGAGACTCTGACCTGATTATCCTTCGCAAAATTTACTCGCTCCATTTTAGGTGAATAGGCAACTTGCGTCAAAAAGCCTCGATTACTCGTTGATTTCTCCGGATATTGGATCGGTTCGGTGCTGCCATCCAGCGTCGTGAGGGTATTATATCTAAAAGAATCCGCATTGAGGGTATTATATTTGTTTTTGAGAGGAAGAGACGCGGATTCGTTCAGGTACGCAATCGAACTGTCCTCTCTCTTGAAGGGTCTTTCTCTCAACGAGGCTTTATTATACTGTGGTATGTAAGGTTGATATCGATTGATCGTGGTGGGTCTATTGTCGAGAAGAGGCGTCGGGGATCTTGTCTCAGCCAATCGGTTCTGGATAAGCGGCGTTGGAGATCTCGTTTCAACCAATCGATTCTCCTGGTTGAATAGCGGCGAGGCGGTTTCCTTACGAGGATCATCGCTGCTGCGGATCGGCTGGGTTTTTATGACATTTGCTTGCGAAGTGACAGGTTTTGCAGTAATTGTGATTGAAGGGTTCCGTTTCTGGGAGTTTGAGACAGCTGACTCTCTTCCACTGGAATTATTAGATTTCTTCTTCGGCCTTTTTGAAGCGAAATTGACTAAGTAATTAATATTTTCGTTCTTCAGAGCGGTTTTCGTGGTTATTATTTTGTTCGGTTCAACTCCTTTGTTTGTCAGTTTTTCTTTAGGGTTGTTGAGAGTGTTGAGATAGTTTGTAACACAGACCTCAGAAACATGAGGCTCTTCGTCTTGCTCTAACAAATTCATATCTGAATACGCGGTTTCGATTGATTGGTTCGGCTTTGGCAACAGGCTGTTGGTTTCTTGGAGTTTTGGCCCTTTGGACGGGGATTTCATGGACGCAAACGCTGATTTTCCGATTACCTAATGAAGTGTTAAACTCATTGAAAAATAACAAAATTTCTTGCCTTTTTCGCTAAATAGCTCTGAAGCAATCCTTCGGACTTCGTGTCTTTCATCACTTGATTGCTTGACTGAACTTCCAGCGTCCGCGATGAAGATTTCGGGCTTTGCAGTAGCGAATCAACGTATTTATCGTCGGGTTCATCAATGTTAGGATAAAACGAAAAGTTCGCAAATCGCATTCGTGCTGACTCTTTCAACGCTATATTTTTCGAAGAACGGTGGTGTGACTCAGGACTCGCGTTGACATCGTTGTTATTTTTTATTTTGACGCCAATGAATTCCTGATCGAAGTTCAGCGAGTACGGGTCTGGTCGGATCGGCGATTGGATCTTCTTCATCATCACCTGACCAAAATTCAATCCGCTGACCCAAGGGTGGTTGATTATTTCTGTAAGGCCGTGCTTCGAGCCTAACCGCTCATTGGGGTTCTTTTTCAAAAGACCAGAGAGGAAAGATTTGCACTTCTGAGATAAATGATTGGGGAAGTAAGCCTCACGGTGGAGGATTTTAGAAAATAAATCCGTATTTGCTCTCGTATTAGTAAAGGGCGGGACGCCGACCACCAGCTCGTAGATCAAAACTCCGAGACAGTAGTAGTCGATTAGGAAGTTATATCCATCTCCTGAGATAACTTCTGGCGCTAAATATCTATAGACAGCCGTTAGGGACAACAGGGAAGAGGGAGACCTACTCTGGACTTCCGCAGAAAGTGTAATTCAGATGCTTGCTGCTAGTAACCTCCTTACAAAGGCCGAAATCAGCAATACAGGCGTGACCGTCCATGTCCAACAGAATATTTTCGGGCTAGGAAAGTTGTTGATAACATCAAGAAAAATGTAAGGAAATTACCTTCAAATCTCTATAGATAAGGTTGTTTTTATGTAAGTAGTTAAGGCCAAGGATAATCTCTCCTGCGATCACTCTCGCTTGATCCTCTGAGAATATTTTCCTCTTCGTCAGGTGATAGAACAGCTCTCCACCGGGTAAAAAATCCATGACTAAATACAGCTTTTCTGCCTAAAAAATACATTCGCAAAAGTAAATTGAGCCCAGGAGGGCACGACGTTTAGCGCGTTACCGATTGGAAAGCCCAATGAAGCTTAACAATGAACGGATGCTCGAGCCGAGTCATTATATTCCTCTCTTTAAACACAGATTCCTCCTTATCTCGCTTAATCATCTCGTATTTCGAAATCACCTTAATCGCGTAGAACATGCCCGTGTCCTTTCTTTTTGCTAAGCCATTGACATCAACTCACAACACCAAAGTGATTCTCTTACCGAGATATACTTTTGAAAAACCTCCTTCGCCGATCAGCGATAGTATTTGGAAGTGATCAATATTGATCTTCTGATTCGTTGCCTTGTATTTCTCCTCTGCGAAATAAGGCACTAGTGTCTGGCCATTCTGCAATATTGAAACCGGCTTTTCAAAATTGCTGAGCCAATAGTCG
>ENA-UOTZ01002181-UOTZ01002181.1-compost-metagenome-genome-assembly--contig:-NODE-2181-length-10840-cov-15.296107_pt1 | contig 10840 bp, 5 predicted proteins | sample MGYA00238144_ERZ746983 | MGnify/ENA primary metagenome ERZ746983 (study PRJEB28759, sample SAMN06268863) | compost metagenome | isolation source: single cell | place: USA: California, Emeryville, Joint...
ACAAATTGTAGTTCTGGAAAACTTTGCTTACAAACTTTTCCTTTTTTCTGAATGCACGATCTAAATTTCATGCCAGCTTTCTTTTCGAGTTTCTCTTTTTCAAAGTCAAATAGGTTCACCTTAATAATCCTTTTAGAGGCGAAAACTCTTATTAACGACCAAAAAAGGAATAGAAAGAAAAGATTTTCATTCCGTGAAGCAAATTACGAGCCAGCTAACACAAAATAAGAAGATGAAATATCATTGCTTGCATGTGAAATAAACTCATTAGAATTCTGCTGAAATCGTTCATTAATACATGTCTTGGAACTTATACGAATAGCTATTATGTAGGACTTGATTCTAACAATATATGAAATCAAACAAGTTAGGGAAGTAACAAAGTAAAAAAAAACCTTTATCACTTTTTGAGCGCAAATGCGTGAAATCATTATTCTGCGAGTTGCTAAGCATCGTTGGAATGAGTTCTCCTCTACATGCCTGAAATGGCACCAGCCGCATTAGAATCACCTCTCTTTAAAACTGTTCCGGCCAAACGAGGATCTGAAACAATCTTCATCGCCCTAAAAAATAAGTATTAAGATAAAAGTTATGCAATGCCTACAGTGAAACAGGCTCTCGCTGGCATTTCGATAGAGAAGGGTCAAAGGAAAAGCCATCATCACATTTATTGCAAGTCCTTCTGTTGTCACACTCCAGGCAGTTAGCCATACAACGACGACAACAGTAATTTTGAGTCAAGTAAAATCCTCTTCTGCATTGACCGCGAAATGCCCTGATAGTGATGATACCATATGCAAAGGATACAAAGGCTGCAACAATCCATAAAATGAGGATCTTTTTCATGACAAGAACTATTATACGGTAGGTAAATGCTTTGTTACTGTTGTTAAGGCTCTTTATTATTATCATAATTCAATTCGGCGATACTTAAAACTCCATATTTGCTACTGTCTGGAATATTTCCTCAACCGTTTCACTCCGCCGATTAGCTCGAAATTCTATGATTATTAGCAAATTATCCTAAAATTAGGTAATTTCGAATGTACTAATCAGTTTATTACTGATTTTTTATAGGACCTAAATGTTTTATTTACGGAGCCGGTATTCAAGAACCCCTTCAACAAATTTTCTGCTCAATACGTACAGCGACTGATTCAAGCATGGCTATCTATTGTTTAGGTGAGAGCAAAAAACTCACGACTCAGCCCTGGCTCAAAAATATTCACTTCGTTTTAATGTTTCAAGGATTGCCTTAAAAGTTAACATAATTTAATAATAATCTTTCGAACGTCTTCCAAACTTTCAGCTTTGGAGAACTTTGCCTCCTCAGTGAAGATTGACAACAAAGGTGGAAAAAAAAGCAAGTTATGTCAGGGTCAAATTCAACAAATATCATTATCACACAGCAAACTAATTTCCAATTCAGACTTCAATAGAGGCACTCAAAAGCAGGTCAGTACGCTATAAAATTAAAATTAATCGTAATTTTATTTGTAAGAACCTGAGATGATCTATGCTGAAATTGCCACTTTTTCAACTCTTCCATCCAAGGCAAAGTTGGATCCAGCGACCTTGATTACAATCAACACGATGAGGATGATGATGATAGATCGCTAATCCTAAGAATTCATAGCACCAAACTTGAACTGCTTGAGTTATGTGCTCAAACAAGAAACTACTCTAATGGCAATAATGAGTTTCATATTATCAGCTAATTTGACCTCTGAGGATTGATAGATCGAAATAAGTATTTTTTTTAATTTGAATAATGATTAACTTGTAAACTACTTGCTAAATAGTCATTTTAGTTAAGAGAGTGTTGATTGTCGTTTATTTTTCGACAAGATCCATACAAAAATGTTAAGAAAAAATGCATAAAATGCTTAAAGGTTGTTGCTTTAACGATCGTATGCATTGACATGTTTTGATAGACTAGATTAGGAATAGAAATGGAAAAAATCGACTATATAATGGGAATAAATTATGGTATGTTAAAGCAATTGAAGAAAAAAAAGCCGTAACCTAAGTTGTTAAAAATGGTATTCGAAACCTCCAACATATGCCAGCGATAAGTGTCTGTTTAGCTCTCAAGGAGCAAACTATGCTTTAATTGCTTGAGACTACAAATAATAAATCAACGACTTTAAAGTTTTAGATATATTACCATTGCTTAAGTCTCTCCTTTTCATGATGAGGAACAAAACCCTTGGTTGCTGTCTTCGGTTCGACCGGCAATTTGTACCTTTTTCCTGCGTCTCCGACGACTTTCTTTTCTGCAGTTTTTTTCGGCGCGTTTGATTCATTCGCTCTGAAAGAATAATTCGTTGGGTTTCTCGCACAGTTATTCGCGCTGATAGTTGACGTATTTGCAGTTGTTGGGCTTTTCCCGCCTTTCCTCGTCTTATCGTACATTTTTGAAACATTCGCTGGCGAGTAAAAGCTCTCAGCCACCTTTACACCATCTTGGGTCCAGATTTCGCCTAACTTCCTCTGAGTGCTGATTGGACTGAGCTCATAGACATTTCTCGCTGGCTTTCCAACGATTCTCATCGATTGATCCATCTGCAGTTCAGGCTTAGGGATTTCTCGAATAACGGGCTTCGAGATAGTGAACGAACCATCTCTATCTCCCTTAAAAAGCTGCGAGGTGTCTCTGCTTACGTTGCCTTGTGGGGTTTTCGATCTGCTCGGTTTGATGAACTTGACGTCCTTTATGGAAATTTGACTTGGTTGCTCGAAGGCCTGCTTCCATAATCGGCTGCTGGATTTCTTTTCGGCTATCACATAAGGCATCTTGTGACTGCGACTGTAGCTCATATCTGACTCTGAGTACTCGGCGTCAATTACTTCTTGCACTTCGTCAAGCGCGAGTTCTTGATGTTGCAAGATATTGCTATTTTCTTTATTTGCCGTGTCTCGAGGCAACGAAGAATGTGCTGAGCTAGTATCTTCTCTGATCTCAAATAAATCCATGCTGGTGAAATTATTATAGGCTATTTCTGAAAGATAGATGGGTTACTTTTGCTTGTGTTGAGAGTTATCGAAGAAGATTTGCTGCGTATTTGTAGGAGATGAATTTGCTTCGTTTTGAATGGGTTTTGTTGGAGATTCAGTTCCTTCGAGTCCTTCCATCAGCATTTCATTTAATGATTTTTCTATATGCTCGCTAAATCCTTTAAATCCAATGCTTTTGGGGCCAACTTCCTGTGGAACCGGTCGTTCAGAGTCTGATGCATGCATTTTGTTGTAAAATAGTCGGTCTTTCTGCAAATACCCACACAACAGCTCTTTCATTTGGCTATTACCTAATCTCCTATCAGAACCAACAAATCTGTATAAACTACCATTGCTATCAATTCTCTCAGCACTGAGATTCACTCCAATGAGACTCGAATTCAAGGTCAAACCTATCTGGAAGTCAATGGCGTTATGACTTAAAGCATGAAGGATAAATACTGAAGGCGAAGCCTTTTCCATGAGCACTTGATTAATAAATTCAGTAACTTCATTGAATTCTTTATTCATCAATCTCGATGCGCTTTTTGTGCTGATCTGTCCAACCTTGATTGGATCTGTAGTCGTTAGGGCATGAACACTTTCTGATTTTTTCGTTAAACGCGCGTTGTTGAGACCACTCGAGTTATCTGGCTGCTTGAGTTCTTTAGTAATTGGTCGCTTGACTGCTTTATCGCTGTTTTCGAAAAAAACTATCTCGAATTCCTCACTTGCAGGCGCTTTGAACATATCGTTTAATTTTATTTAACAATTTCAAAATTTTATTCATACTGTTCGTATTAATCACCCAAATCTCATTTCGTCAGACAAAATCCAATGCTAGTGAATTTAGGACAGAACTTTACCAAAAAATTTAAACCATTATCAAAAAATGAAGTATAAAAAGGTCCAGAAACAATAAATCGTTGTCAATTTCTGGAAATTCCATGAATAAAAAATGAAATTTTATACACACGCTATAGCGCTGTCGTCTCTTGTAAGTATTTTTTGATTTTGGGATTACGGCCTAGAATCCCAAAAGGAACTAAACCGAATATTCGCCTCACTCTAATGAACCTTGCTCGCAGCTTTCTCAAGAAGAAGAAATAGACCATCGGAATCGCAAAAAATTGAATAACACAGAGCACGATGCTAACCGACAGCATAATCCACCTACTGCTCTCAAAACTTTCAAAAATCGCCTCTCTGACCAGGTCTTGGATCAGGTCATTCCCTGCGCCCATGTAATCAAGCAGATCCGGCAGCTGGATTACATACTGGCTTATCTCATTCCCGAGCATGCTAGTGACATTGTCATTGAGAATATTCCTTAAGTTGGTTTTAAGGAAATCAGCATAGGAACTCAGTAGTGAATGAAGGCCTAATATTAAATTGTTAGGTGAAAAGATAAAGGAGACTGCTATATACCTCCAGCTAGCGAGTTATCAAAAATGACAAGGCACGGATAGACGCTGGTCCGGTTAATCGTGATGCTTGGATTCGAACAGAGGGATTTTTGTAATAGCTGCTTGATCTCGCTTTGAGCCTCGATGGAGTCTGCCATGAGGGTATCAATCTGTGAGAGAATCGCGATTTCCTGGACAGAGTAATCTGATATTCTCTGATATAACTCGGTGATATTTTCGCTATTGTTCGAAGTTGCACTGAAGCTGTAGCCTTGCGTTCGGTAAAATATGATGTCCTTAAGTGATTGTTCCCAATAATATTTTTCATACATTCTCATATCGATTTGGTTTGACGTGCTCAGAAGATCCAGTAATGAATTATCAAATGAGTGCGCGTTCGCAATGGTAAGTATGTAAGAAAGCAGCGCAATGACGAGGAGAATTATCCCTGCGCTGATGATTTTAAAGCGATGGAAAGGCATCGGAATGAATCTTTTAATAGAAGATTTTGAACCTTGGTACAAAGGAGGCGGCCTGTACTTGAACTCGTTGTTTTGGAGGGTATGCAGGGCTTGATCCATGATATTCCTGAGCTCAATGAGGTCGCTACTGGGTAAATTGATCATTAATATCAAGACTTTCTGGATCTCGAAAAAGCATTTGAAGACGCATTTGACTGCTATTAGCCACAACACCGCGATCAGCAGGGTGCAGAAAACCAAGACAAGGATAGCGACAGTCTTACTGCTTTTTTGGACGCTGTATGCCTCATCTAGACTTATCTTAGAGCTCATATGATTTACTACGATCGTTATGTAGCGGAGTACGTAATCATAGGTCTCTAGCGCAGCGGTTAAAGTGCTACTTCCTTGCAAGTCTCGAATGAGACTGAGAGCCGTCGTGCAGAGCTGATTTATCGACTGTGTGAGATCAAGTGCCTGCGGCTCACCTAGAGTCGAACCATTAAGCTGCGTTACGTTGGAGTCCGCTGTATAATCGAAATAGTGGTCGTTTCCTGTTCTTACCACCGAATAATTTTCAAGTAATAATCCAATAGAATTCAGCGTCTTGTTCACTGAGAGGTCGTAGAGATAAGATTTCTCTTCGGCAGTATTGGATGCGTAAAGGTTGGCTTGTAGGTACAGCAGATCGTACACACTGCTTCCTAGAGCCGCGATTTGAGCGAGATAATTCACGTAATTTCTACCGTTATCGTAGTTATCTTCCAACGCTGTAAACGTTTGAGACTGCTGCAGTGCCAAACCCATCGTCGAGGCGATAAGAAAAACAAAACATAGATACAAAATCGCCCTGAAAGTGTAATAGGCCGCTGGAATATAATCATGCTGGATTGACGAAAGGATGAATTTCTTCGTCGTATTGCTTTGTTTCGAGCTGTTTGAGGAGATACTGCCTTCAACTCCTTCGTTTTTTTCAATGAAATTCCTTATTTTCTCTTGTATCATGTTCTTGGCAACATCCCCGAAATTAACTCCTTTTATCCTACCCGTTCTTTCTTTCGATTTCTGTAACAGCCTCTTAAACTTCTTCGAAGTATCGGTATAAAACTTCAATGCTGTGCCAATAGTCATTGATTTCTGGTATGATTTGCTTGAGTTTTCAGAATTGTCTTTCGATTTTGGTACGAACCCTTCGAAAGAGTCTGTGTTGTTATTATGTTCGTATTTACTCAGTTTTCGATCGCTCTTGCGAGATACCATTGACAGCGTCGTCGTCTTCTTTTCCGTTTCCGAGCTCGAAAACACTCCGATCGGCGTTGTATTAGAATCGTTCACATCCTCATTCAATTTCGAATTCTCCTTACTTTTTGATATAGCATCTTCAATGTCCTCTTCGCTGATATAACTATCTGAGTTCGGCGGTGGGTTATCGAGGATGTTCGGGCGGTTAGTATTATTAGCCCAATGCGCGAGCTGCGCCACGCTCAATTCTTTTGTTCCCAATGCAGAAGACCCTTGCCGACCAAGCGAAGCCGCGCCATAGGAGTCCATCTGCTTCAGACTCGATTTATTTATCAATCTCTCTTTCATGCTCTCTTCATCGAAATTTTGTTGAGTCGTGAATTCCTTTTCTGAAAGAATCGGCGAGAGTGTGTGCTTAAATCTAGTGAACGGCATCATCAGCTCATTCGTAGTTGATTTTCTGTATTGCGGCTCCACGGTGAGAGTGTTTCCATGTGTCAGCGCCTTCTGATAGGACGTGTTTTTATTGCTCGCCGCTTTTTTGATATTATCAGAAGAGAGCTTTCTTTTTGGCTGCTCCTTTTGCTCTTCTTTATCCGTTGGTTCTACTATATCGGCAAATTTTATTCTCGGCTCCTCCGTTTCCTGGAACCTCGTTTCGACATTCTCCATGCTTTCCGGCTCATTGGTCTCTTTGTCAACGGTCGCTTGGCTCCCAGCTTTCACAGCCTTCACGAGAAGATTGCGTAACCTCGTCTTCCTCTTTGCCCTTGCTCGTGCATTGGATGGCGACAAACCCGGAGACTCGGGCTCCACGTTCACATGAAAGTTTTTCTTAAAGGCACCCGCGACCTTACTCAACGGGTTCCCTGTGTCACTTGGCGAGGCATTCTTAATCTGGCTGAAAAACATCTTATCCCATGTCTTGTAACTCGAGACGGAGGTTTCAATAGCCGCTTTCGTTTTTTTCTTATAAATAAACTCGATTTCACTTACACAAAAGAATTTAAGCCTTGTGCTAGCATCCGAACACTCAAACTCGTTCACAGTACACCGAAGTTTGAATACTTCTGACCCCTGGAAGTTTTCCTTAAAAACTTCATGATCTCCCGGCGGATTCGACGGGTCGTAGATCCTCGCTGACGTGTCAAGGAGGTTCTTCGACATATACATATGAAAAAGGAACTCTCCGTCCTGGTTTCGATTGATACGCTTGATATCGGTCTCGAGACGCTTAAAGCTCAGCTGCTTCTTATGCGAATTCTTTCTTTTCATGATCTTCTGTTGCTCGAGGTCATCAAGGTACAGGTATAGCGATTTCGGAGCCAATGTGGGGAGATACACCTTTGTGTTTTCGAGGACAAGCGGATCGATTTTGAGCGTTTTTGCGATGTTCTTTGAAATACCACAGATCAGACCTGTCGAATCTGTGATAATGTGGTCCACATCCTGAGAGAGAGGCTGGATGAAGCTGATAAACTGAAGGAGATTGGTGGTTGTATCGAAAATCGGTTTTACTAGCAAGTTCAAACTGAACACATGCCCTTGCTTATGCCGTCCGTAAAGCACCCGCTCCTTATAAAGAATCGTCATTCTCGACGTCTCAAGGAAATTATTCAAAAAAGTATCATGCTTATCGCCAATAACCCCCGGCATGAGCCGCTTGATGTTGCTCATGTATAGCTCCTCCTTCTTATGCCCAAACAATTTCTCTGCTCCAATATTCGCACTTATAATTCGCCCTAAATTTTCCCTTGTCCCGCCTATTGTTATAAGGGTAGCGTCTTCACTATATGCTAGGTTCGGGTCAATACTCATATTATTTGCGAGCCTATTCTGCGCTGCCTTGTCCAGGAGCTGTCGCAGCCTCAACTCCAGAGCTTTAGCTGCTTTGCTATCACCCATTACCTCTCTAAGAAACTGCGAGTAAAGCCTGATCGACTTTGGGTTGTTTTTTAAAGTTTCAAACGATTGCTCAATACTAGCGTAGTTTGACAATTGATTCACGGATTTCTGCTCGAGAACTGCTAGACTGGGCCTTTCGCTCAAGATATAGTCACAGAACTCCTTAGAAAACTGAAAGAATTGCATGAGGCTGTGACGGAGCTTCTGGAAATTAGTATCAATAGCAAGTAATCGCTCTAAATCAAACTGAGACCATTCCTCATTGTCCTCGTGCTTCTTATTCATGTTTTTGAATAACTGCGAGATTTCCTGATGGAAACAGCTGAGTTGGTATTGCCGGGCCCAGCTGAGGTTCACCAATCGTTTTATTTGAATGCACTCGAGGATCGTGAGGTAGATATGCTGAAGCTCAAAGAGGAGAAAACTGGCCAAACCCATCCTCAGGCTTGCGTGTCTTGGATGAAAAGCGATCGCTTGCTGATACAGCGTTTTGATCAGATACTTCACGTACGTCGGACTCATCACCTTCTGACTATTCGAAGCACTTACGGTATCGATCGTCTGCTTAGTCATCGGATCGAAAACGAGAGTTGGGTCACTCGCGGAACCGATAACGGTAAATCGATGATCCTCTACAGCTCTTATCAAGAAACCTTGGCATTGAAGATAATGTTCAGGCACCTCAGAATTTTTGTCAGTCTTCAACAGTTCTCTGTGGTATTTGAAGGCAGTGTAGAGTATTTTGATTTTCTTATCCAAGCCAACTGGGTTTGAACTCACAGTGAATTTCCGTTCACTATGATAAGCAAAGCTCATTTTCGTTAGGGTCCTCGCGAGTTTGAATGCGAGGAGAAAGAGGCAAAATAATGCGAAACTTGGTATTATTTTCCCATTGGTAACTTGGATTGTGACCCCTTGCGCCAAAGACGCCGCGCTGATCGCAATTTGGTATACAAACAGCATCATATCGAGTTCTGCTAAAGGAAGATCGTAGTACGTATGATACGCATGCAGCAACCAAGAGTACACGATGCATATCCCTAGAAAAATCGCGCTGGTAATTATCACGGAATAGCTATAAATCGAGCAGACTGCCAGTACGCAAATGATTATTTTGAACACTGGAAAGATAATCGCTGGTACGTTTCTGGACCTGGCTAGAGAGTTGCTGAAATTGAATGAATCATCGATGAATAAAGCAGAATTCAGCAGCGAAAAAATCACAAGGAGCAAAATTGCCTCAATTGAAAATGTCATGAGCACATAACGTAGCACACTGGAACAATAGCTCGAGTCTGTTGAGGATTTATCAAGGAATCCGCCGATGAGAGATGAATTTGTACAGGTAAATGTTGACAGGAGGACTTCAAGACAGATATCTAACGCGATAAAAGGAAAGATGATGTTCCAAAAGACAAGTATTTTGCGATAACTGAAGAAATGTAAGTCGTCGTCGTTAGATTGTTTTCGCGATTTGTTATAACTATAGACGATTAGTATTATAAACATGCTGTTGATGAGCAGCCAGACTGCAAATACGAGTGCTTCGTAGAAAAATTCTAAATTGCTTTTCTGCATTAGCCGTAACACGCTGAAAAATTGAGTCAAGTCGATAACGTATTGCAATAGGACGCCATTATTTTGAATTGAGAGTCCAAGCTGCCAAAATTGGTTCTTGATGATCTGAAAGAAGTTGATGATGAAGAGAATGCGAGCGATCCGTTGGGTCGTTTCGGTCCCTGAGACGAGGTCACGGAAGCAAGTGTAGAGGTGATCTCGCACTTTCATTGAAACTCGATAGATAAAAATAAATTTTATACTGCGATCTTATTCAAAGACACTGGTGGAATTTGGGAGAAAATTTAAATCCAACGGAATTATTGAGAGACTGGAATGCGAATAAAGGAAAGGGGAAGAGGAATGACTTGGACACAGAAAGAAGGGGCAAGGTAGGCTCGAAGAAATCGCTTAATTTAGGATAAGATAAAAATTACTCTGTGTGTGTTTAGTCGAATGTTAATTTAGGAACTTTTGTAAACATTTAATTAAACACAATTAATTAGCAGAAAGTAACAGCAAGAAAAGAAAGTTCTGGTGGTAGTAGTAATAGCAGTGTTCGGTCTGGCTAAGCTTCGAATCATTGTTTCTTCTTCCTAGGTTGATAGTATTTTCAATGCAAGGTTGTCGAAACAAATTTATATGATATTTATAATATAATGATATGTGGCAGGATTCAAGGATGGGTTAAAACGGGTTCTATATATCTGGGGGCTGCTATGAAATCTTCCACGTCGAGTAAAGGTACGGGGCTTGCACAGGAGAAGCAGCTAACGATCAGTTAATTAAATTATTGGATCGTGATATAATTGAGTTAAATAGTTGAGTTAGTCTCATTTATTCTATTGGGGGTTTTAACAAATGTTCAAAAAGAAATTAATGCCGAACTTTTTCAGTTAATTCAACGAATAATTTATTCTTGATGAAAGTGCTCACGTGCTGTAAATATCAAAGCTTGCTTCATATTTGATAGGTACGTTTTATCACTTGTTGTGAATATAGTCGGAATCTTTCTACTCGTCTGCTGCCAGTTTCATTGAAATGAAAAAACATGGATTTCTTAGCCGTCAGATCATCAATTTAACACATCAGATATGTGCGATATTGAATCTTCGTTATCCAGACAACAATAACGAAGACTTAAACTAATGCAGATTTTTACTTAGTTGAATATGTATAGATCTCATATAACCTATATTACACTAGAGAGATGAAAAGATCATATTTTTGCGATACACACATATGAATGCATTGGATTAGTTTGCTTAAGAG
>ENA-UOTZ01002182-UOTZ01002182.1-compost-metagenome-genome-assembly--contig:-NODE-2182-length-10830-cov-10.829071_pt1 | contig 10830 bp, 5 predicted proteins | sample MGYA00238144_ERZ746983 | MGnify/ENA primary metagenome ERZ746983 (study PRJEB28759, sample SAMN06268863) | compost metagenome | isolation source: single cell | place: USA: California, Emeryville, Joint...
CAAATACTCGAAAATATACAAACGAAACCAATGTTCCAATAATTACAGTTGTTGTTAGGACATTATACTGCATTATATTTCGAATAATTTCGACAAAAACTTAAAGACTTTAGCATAATCTACAATAAAGCATCCCTCAATTAAACTAAAGAAATTTTGGATTTCAATTATTTATCAGATTGCAGCAAGCTGAGCAAATTTGATTTCTGGTAATCATTTTATGCTTCGGAATCATCACTATTTTCAAGTATCTTAATCTAAATAATACACATCACCTCTCTTAATCTGATTTATACAAACATGAATGCTGTTCGGAGAGGAGAGAATGCCATTAGGAATTTTTCTACCCTCAAGTTCTTTCCAGACTCTACACCTTCTTCACAGGATGGAGAATCTCGAATATCTGAGATGCTTCCCAAAGAATTAGAGATGTCCTATATTAGTTACATAGTATGAGGATGTTAAAAAAAAAATCACGTCCGGACGTTAGACTAGCATCTAATTTTATGCCTTTGGGAGGGTTACATTTTTGATGGCTTTTTCAGTTTGAATCTGCAACATTCCTGAACAGGCCTGGGTGACCCAGGCTACGAGATTGAAGTCGCTGGCTGCTGAAGGTCCAATTCGCAAATTTTGTGTGATTGCAACGGAAAATCAATCTACGCTTCAGTATCTTTTATGCAAATTCTATGGTTCTGAAGCTTTTGTTGAAACACTTAGAAAAAGGACAATTTAAAACAAATCATAGTAATTAAGGTGAGGCATTCGGGCCATCTGATCCAAAAATTTTTCGCTTTGAAATATAAACCTTAATATAATCCTCGCCAGCCGTGTCAAAAATCCAAAGACTCGAGAAAGCGGTAAAAAAAAGTCATCATTCCCTTCTCGCCGATATTAGTACTGTTAGTGAAATAAAGTTTTGTAAGGTTCTTCCAGGAGTCATTCTTGCTTAACTTTGTCGCGCCCGTTTCGCCAATACTATTCCCACGTAAATCTAATGCCGCAAGATTCGTCCATGAGGCATTCTTGCCTAATTCAGACGCTCCTTCAGCACCGATATTATTCCATTGTAAATATAATGTTGTAAGATTCTTCCACGAGGTATTCTTGCTTAACCCTGCCGCTCCCTTTGCATCAATCTTACTAAACCCTAAAAAGAGTGTTGTAAGATTTGTCCATGAGGTATTCTTGCCTAATTCTATTGCTCCCTCTGAACCAATATCATTATGATATAAGTATAGCGTTATAAAATTCGTTCATGAGGTGTTCTTGCTTAATTCTGCTGCTCCCTCCGCACCAATATCATTTCCTTGCAAGTAGAGCTCTGCCAGATTCGTCCACGAGTTATTCTTACTTAATTCTGACGCTCCCTTAGCACCGATACTATTTCCTCCTAAATTCAGGATTGTAAGATTCGTCCATGAGGGGTTCTTGCTTAACTCTGTCGCTCCCTTTGCACTGATTTCATTTCTTTCTAAATTGAACGTTGTAAGGTTCTTCCATGAGGAATTCTTGCTTAGTCCTGTCGCTCCCTCATCACCGATGTTTTTCCATTGTAAATTAAGTGTTGTAAGATTCTTCATTGAGAGAATTCCGCTTGCCAGACTTTTCCAGGTCGCTTCACCCGACTCAGTAACATCATTACCCTTCGTTTTAAGAGATTTACTATCCGAAAGAAGGGGATTTGACGAGGCTTTCACGCCTGCATATCCCATTGGTTCTTCTTCGAACCTGTATTCATCTCCCAGTCTGCTCTTGGATTTAGCTTGGATTGTTGAGTTGATACAACCTATAGTTGCCCGTTCAAACAAATTTTGATTAATTTTTGATTTTATTCGATTAAGCTTCAAGTTAAAACTTCAAGTTAGGTCGGGATTTAATCTGATGATTACTCAGAAATTGAAGCTCTACGTATCACATTTTATAGGTTCGCTTGGATGAAGTTAACACGTGTTCGACAGAATACGCTGCCAAATTATTTAACATTTGTCAGAAATTTCTGTTGTTGCATTAATTTTTAATGTAACTTTCTCACTTAGCAGGATATATGCCGGCAACATTTTCTTTTAGCAAAGCTACGCTTTTTTGGTTTTTGTTTTGTTTTGTTAATATGGTCTAATGAAATTACAGTGTCTTGAAGCAAAATACGGTAATATTAAAGCAGATTCCAGATTACGGTATCTTAAGCACACACGATTCTTGCTATAAAAATACTAAATGTGCCAGTTTTCAAAGTCATAAAGCTAATAATCGCCTAGTACCTCCACAGATTGATGAACTTAAAACTTTACTGCGGCTCAATCTTGCATTTGAGTCCTAATACTCGTCTTTAACGATTAATTTCACTCGACAATTCTTCAAAATTAACGCGTCTGAGGGTTTACGAGAAGTAGTCCTTATCAAACTTTGTTATCACCTTCTTTTTTTTAAAAAAAAAAAGAAGAGCAAATTGAAAATTTAATAAGGTTAATTTATCAGTTTCCATTTATTAACTTCACCGAAATTCTGCGCGAACCTTCAACAGAGTATACAACTGCCACCTTAGTTTTCGCGGATGACCTCAGATATCTCCTCGAAGCTAGGAATCCCTTCGGCCGCTAAGCCTGCAATGACGTCAATGTTTGCTTGATGATGTTGTCAACCAACAAAAAATAAATGCTAAGTCTTCCCATCGCTTTGATGCAAAGCTTAAATAATGTGTCCCTCTCTACTTCAATACCTCCCACAGTCAACTCACTTGAAACTGGAGTGATAGATCCAAATTCCGGTAAATTTTGGATGATGAAGATGGTTTCCTCTGTGAAAACCCGAGTTCATCATAATTCATAAAGATCGTAGGCTCCTTCATTCAAATTTAATGGTCTCTTCTTTGATTTAATCGGTAGCTGATCAAAGACAGTCAAAGTTGGAGAAGCTTCTCAACTCAAAATCATCATGACCCAATCAACGGGTTTTTTACAAAATTCTAAGTCGAAAAGTATCGTCTGACTTCGAAAGCCGTTGTCAGGTTTGAAATGGGTTATTCTAGACATCTGGTAGCAGTTTCAAATCACATTAACAGATTATCTCTAAAAAATTTCAACGAGTATTTCTTCTAAAAATATTTACGAATGTTAAATATCCAGGACCAATTCAAAAACAAGTTTGTGAAATCTTGAAATAATGAGAATAGAAATAAATATTGTCAGCATTAAGCAGTTACAGTGAGAACCGAAGACCATAACAAGCAGTATAGAAGACGCGAGCTATAGTTTAATTAGCATACTTCTGAATATGCATATAATTTGAAGGTTACTGCTTTGAAAAATGTGAGATCTTCTATAAAAACGTTGGAGAGCTGAAAAATGCTCAAAGCCAGGCCATCTCTCATTTCCCCCCTCTAAATCCTTAACTTGAGTTTAAGATATCTGTCTAAACTAAGAATTAATCTTATCCTCTCCTTGAATCGAATTTATCTGCTTAATCTTTCTCAGAAGTTGTCCAAAAATGGGACTTCTACAGTTACTATATATCTGTTTGATAGGTATCGACGACAACTTGAACGAATCTTGATCCACTTTCTGAAAATGATCGAAAACAAAGTAATTTTCCTCTGCTATTTTCATTAGGTGGACTGTTTGTACTCAATTGTTTTTTTCGACTGGCTCGAGATAAAATTCGCCTATATAAGTAATTTTGAAGAGCCACACCTATCAAGGGCTTAGAATATCGCAAAGTATTTCAGCTGATTTCAACAATCTGACTGAGAGCTGACTCTCATCGTTCTTTCAAGGCACTCTTGTGGAATAAAAACGGTTCTCATCGATTTCGAGGCCTGCCCAGTCTTTCGGTCACCGAACAGGAAGTGGTGGGTGAGTTTTTCTTGAAGTACTCATGGAACAGACAAATTTGTCTGAAATTTCCATTTTAATTGTGATTGCTGCGTCAAACTCTTCGAATAGATGCCTCCTTCCCGCGCCTTGGAGCAGAGATAGTTCATATTTAACATTCCTCAAATTTCAAGTCAATCATTCTCCTCAGCAGACTGGGAAGTAAAGTTATTTTCACTTGAAAAATTAGAGCTTTTTTAGTTTTTTAGATAAAATACTTCACTAATTAAGAGTGACGCAGGATAGTTAGGCGGTGATCTCAAGGAAAAAGAAAAGGAAAATTGTTTCTGTCTGTACCTCTCTCTCTCTGCATGACGTCGAAATTCCGTAGCCTCTTTAACTCATTGTTCTGGCGATAAATCCTTAAAATGGAAATTTTCTTCAGAGGACGGAATATAAATTTCTCTTTCTTTTGATTTGGGTTTGAATGGAATTAGCATGCGTCCCTTTCATGAACTCTCAATGCACTCTTAAAGACAGGATCTCATTAAAAATGCCAAAGTCAAGGATGGTAAATTTATCTATTTGATATGAGATACATTAATTTGTTTATTAAACTAAAATAAAGCGAATGCTTCTCAAAATTTTAAAAGGCGTGAATAGTAGTCTGCACTTTCAACTAACTTTGATGATTCTAGCGGCAATATTACTGCATCCAGGTTCCCCATCAGTCACATTTTTCTCAACATTAACATATATAAAAGTGTCAGCTGCGGTTCGAATGATCAAAGTAGAAGATTCTCTCAAAACTTACGGAGCATCCGGATATGATTCGTATCCTCTCTCAGGTTATGGATTTGCTACATCGAAGCAGTATGCTATGAGCTTGTGGATTAAGAAATCTACAACTTGGGAGACTACGAAATATGAATCATATATGAGATTGACAAATGTTGTTGGGTAATATTTTTTCAGGAATGAGAGCTAATAGTCTCAAAGGTCTAATGGTTACGATGGGAGAATTTTGTATTTTACAGGGCGCACCGGCTTGTCAACCATTTTTTGCTCTGGATCTACTGGATCAATATGGGGTTCGTGGGAGACATGGGAAACCGTAAAATATAATTTGCAATTTGAACCATGATTTGACGGTTTGAACATAGTCGATACCCGCTCATTTGTTGTTGCCATCAGAACAATGGGTATTCCTAGGATTAGCGACCAATACGGTGACGCAATTGCAAAGTGGGTTTCGATACACGCTGTCTTCCACTTCTGTTCAGGAGATAAAATTCGCAAATAGACCACCTATTAGTGGAACTTTTTACGATTTAGCTCCTACCGCAAGTGTCTTGTTAGGAGGAGATAATCATGGTTATTCTTCGTGTCTTTGCGACCTCCAAGATGCAAGAGTATATGTCGACTATTATCCAGATTCAGCTGATGAGTACATAAACCTGGCTGTTATGAACACTGGTAAGGTCAAATTGAATTTAACCTTACTAAGTTATTCTAAAAGGATCGCTATATGTGTTTCATTTTAGTTCGATTCCACAAGTGAATAACAATCAAACAATTCCTATAGACAGCTATTTAGAAAGCTCTCAAGGAGCAACAACAGCATTCAAAGGTAACACCCTATTCATTTCAGGAAAGAATTAAATTTTTTTTGGTTTTCATCTATTTGCAGGGATGTCATCAACTGATACTGTGAGTGATCCTGTTCTGAACATTCACAACATACTTAATTGCAGAGCAAATAGCATTCTCAGTTATTCCATTGGAGGCACAGCTCCCAATGGAATTATTATTGCCATGGATATAAAACCTCTTTCAGGTGGTCCTGCCACTCAAACTCTGTTTTCAATCAGAGACAGTTCAACAAACACCGTCCCTTTTATGGCAGAACTCTCAGATACAACAGGTTACCTTACCTTCTATAGAAAAGATTCAAGCGGAACGGTGAACAGCTATCCAATGACAACTCATGCATTACAAAAAAGTAAATACTTCTTCATGCGTTAAATTGTATCTCATCATTTTTAATTATGTATCCAGACTCATGGAATCGTTTGGTGATTGAGTGCATACAAGCTCAGCCGACAGCCATTCCCAAGATTTACTATGCATTGAGAATATTTGTAGGCACAAGCAGCAGCGATAGAATCGTTCTTGCAGATCCTAGTTTCCCGTCTAATTCAGTGCTATTCTGGGGAGTGAGCAACATGGTTTTTGATTTATGCAGCCAGATGGTGAGCGGAACTGTTCCCAGCGTCCGTCAGACCACGAAGGATGGAAATTACGACATATTGAACTTCTTAGTATTTACTGGAACGAATGGTGTCTACCAAAATCTAACTTGTAAGCAATGATCCTGGTCATAGTTAATTAACAATACACTTTATTCTGCACCTTCTCCTCTATTTCCAGCTATTTAACAATCTCATTTCATATATATATTAGCGGATCCGTCATGTCTTCAGACTGCCAGTGTGAATCTTAATTTTAATCAAGCAGCTTGTCTCATATGTACCTCTGGATACTACTTGTCTGATAAAGTCTGCTATTCAAGTTGTCCTAGTGGCACCATTGTACATTCAGAAACAAAATCATGTCAGAGTAAACACTATAATATTTATCAACTTTGCTTAACTTTCCAAAATGATTATGTTTGGATTCAAAAGAATGTCAATATGGATACCAATATGTAATATTAGCTTCGCTTGTGCTTATAAAAAATAATTTTCTGTTAGAATCCATATCCGATTTGCAACGACTGCACTTCAATACAAGTGTTCTTCAACTATACTTGTCTAGATAGTTGTCCTGAAGGATACATCGTAACGGAGACTAGAGGATGTGCTCCATGCAGTACAGGGTTGTATTATTATAATCATACCTGCGTGAGCAACTGTCCGCTAACAACATATGGTAATCAGATTTCTTATGGATTGTATACTTGTCAGCCATGTTCTTTGGGATGCGATACTTGCATCAATGGAACTAAGTATGGTTGTTTAACTTGTTCAGAAGGGTATTTTTATCTTACTAACACATGCAGCCGTGGATGTCCTTCCGATATGTATGCTAATCCAGAGACACGAGCATGCCAACAGTGTCATCCTTCTTGTGCGACCTGCAGTCATCCCAATGATCAGAGCTGCACCTCTTGCCCCACAGGAAACTACCTCCTAGAAGGAACCTGTGTCACAGGTTGTCCGAGTACTTATTATCACAGCTTCTTAGGAGAATCAGAAGAGTTTCAAGTTCCCGCTTGCCTTCCAAAACGTATTCTGTCATTCAGTTTAAGTCTTTCAATCAATTCACGAGTCATCTACATCAATTTTAACTATGGAATCACTTATATGATTTTGGCTGTCACTCAGAGGACTAGGATCCGAATTTCTAATATCGAAATTGATCCTGAGCTTTTTATGCTTTCTCCACTCACAGAATCCAAAGTGAAGTTTGAATATCTTGGAGACCAATACTATCCTTCTCTTTCCCTTCTCAATGTCACCATCGACTTGGATTCTGATTCTGACTATAATAGTGATTTATATGAAGAATTTCTCATCATTAATAAATCACAGACTGTACAACTAAAAGAGATCTACCCTTTTACTAACACAGAAATGCAAGCAATATCAAGTTCTTCAAGCTTTACTAGTATGGGAGGAAGCACTATTGCAACAATTCAAGCAGTGAGTTCCGTCTCTCAAGGTGCTCTGTCAGCAGGCTTGATTAGAATGCAAATTGTAGGAGAGATTGTCCAACTAATGCGCTTTATTGATATTAGATGGCCTCCTAACGTAGTTCAATTTTTCGAGACTTCCCACATTGATCCCACTTCCATGCTACTACCTATTGATTTCATTACTTCATGGAATCACCAACTGAGCGACAGAAATACTTCGATGCCTCGAATTTTTCAGAACTACGAAACAAGACCATTTTTCACCGAGAACTATAATTCAGAAATCTCAAACCTGGTACTATGGGGAGCAATCATTTTCAGTCTATTATTACTCATTTCCTTCCTCAAGAAGAAATTGAGAAAAATGACCGCAGTAATGCCAATGCCGAAAACGAATGCACGTGGGAAAAAGAGAAGTAATTGCATTCGTCTTATCCACAAAACGAGCAGAATGATGAATCGTATTGATGACTCAATATTAACCAACTTTATATTGACCTTTCTTCTGTCATGTTTTCAACCGGGAATAGTTTGGAGTTTTCTGAATATTCGGTACTCCTCAACGCTACTTGAACCGGCAACAAGTTTTACAATCGCTACTTTGGGTCTTGCATGTATTTCCCTCATTTTCTTCCTGCTATTGGCAGCATTCATTTTCAAGGTGATTCTCAACGGAATCAAATACGTTTTAAAAATCAAAGAATCTCTTCGTCCACCAGCGTTGAAGAGATATCAATGCTTATTTGAAGATTTTGAAAACCAAAAGATACTCCAAATATTGTGCATCCCCATATCGTTAATCAGAAGCCTTATTTTCGCAGGTGTAATCTCATTATTGTGCACGCATGGACTCACTCAGCTCATTTTTATTTGGAGCGCGGACTTCTGCTTTATCCTTTACATGATTATCTATCACCCTCTCAAAAATAAATGGAATATGAGGATTACGCTGGCTATTGAAGTCTTCACTTTTGGATGCATTACTCTTGGGTTGATATTTGACATTCTCGAAAGAGTTGCTGTGCTCGATGCGATAACGCTCGACGAAGTAGGATTCGCATTTATTGCTTTGAGCATTCTATCCACAATTTCAGGGGTATTAATTAGTTTAATTCAAGTCCTAGGGTTGGTAAAAACGATCTATAACTACTTAAAAGAAGTTAGAAGAAGAAGGAGAGAAGTGCAACCAATCTCTCTCTCTCCAATCTCTGGGACCTCTAAGCGAGTCGATACAGTATTTATGGATGCCCATGCAGGAGGGAAAGTACTGAAGGCAGACTCTACTTCTTCTCTTGAGCAAAAAGGTCCTTGCGATGACACATCATCTCCATTAAACTCACTGGATAGGAGTACCAGGCTTATCAGGACTATCGGAAATTTTTCTCCTGATATTTTCAAGAAGGTTCCTCATGGAGAAGAACATTTGAGCAATTTAGAAAAATGGTTAGCATCCTTTAATTCAGACTCTGGCGGCGGTACTGGGGATTTGAGTCATACCAAATCAAAAGCTGGAAGAAAGTCGATGACTCCGAAGACTCCGAACAACAGAATCATTTTATTCTCTTCTGAATAGGATTAAGACTTGTTGAATGTTGCATACTCTCTTGATAGGCAAATACATGTTAACAATGCGAATTCTACCAGAAATAGACTAGTCTTTAGGTTTTGAATTCGTGTATTCATACTAATTTTAGCTGTTTATCTGATAATTTAGTCAGAAACTAATCCTTCGATTTTAATAGCATGAGCCGCTTGCTGAAACATGACCATTTATGAAGCTCCCAATGGCATTCTTTTATTTTTAAGAACGACCATGATCAGTCAGGCAGGATTCAAAATTATTTGAGAGGCTGCTTTAACTCTAGACTATTTCAAATATCTTTGTTGTTATCTAGCATCTCATCAGAAAAAGTTATTCACCCGCTTCCTAAAAAGGATGCGAAGACTCCTGATATTCTTGCTGGTTATTTGACAACGAGTTTTTTCCTTGAAAGAAGAAATGTTTTTTCAAATATCCTTGCTCTATTACACCAGATATTTTGTTTGAGTTCTGTTTTTTTCCCTTATCATCTCACTCTAAGTTTTATCATATATCCAAATTTCATCAAAATACAACTCCAAAACAACTCGTATTGTGATATTCTAAACCCATATTCTTACTTTGAAGGCAATCATGTCAAACACGATCGTATCAAAGTATCTTTCAATTTGATATCAACATGGTGGCTTAGCCATCGGGTTAAGGTTATTAGATAAAAGATTGGTGCAATTTTTACTTTGGATGCATTAATTTGTGAAATGTAGACCTTTTTTGGGCACTCCTTGCTCATTACGTTCCAATTTCTTATCATTTTCCAGAGCTGGACTGGCTCGCTGTTCGTGGTTTCCTATTTCAAAGGGAGAAAATTCTCTTCATCTCCGAAATACTCATAATTTCTCATGTAAATGCGAAAAGTATTCTACAAGGTTCAACTGCCCTAAAAAGAGAATTAGCTGTCGTAGGTTGCTGCAACTATCTGACTACCTCATTGAAGCAGAGTGGTTTAAGTCACAAAAACGCTCATTCATACAATGAAACATCAGTAATTAATTTAATTCATCCTTGCAATGACTGTATTTAACTTTTCTATCTGACAGAAGCATATTAAGAGCGAACCAAAGCTGAGAGGTAACCTATTGCCGTATTTTCTCCTCTTGATGCCTTTACCGAAAATTTTGAAATTGGGCAAGTCAATGAGAATGACCTGTTAAATCAATCCTTCAATCGACCTTCCACTCGCTAATTAAAATTAACAGTCAGAATTCATTTGACGCTTAATTAATTAAGACCAGTCGTCTAATTAGTTGGGTGAACGGATCAGTTCTTCAATAACGGTAATTCAATTCCAGAACATCAGTTAACTTGAGATAATTAAGTCAGGAAAAAGAGAGCCCGAAACCAGCGTAAGCGCTCAAGCTAAGGATGAATCTCAGATCGAGAGACTAATATTTGTTTTCCTTTAGTCTCGAAATTTTGAATGAGTTAGCAGGCATTAACTGCCCCGAATTTTAATTAAAATAGCTTTTTTAAATTTCCAGTATCCAGTAGCAACCTCAAAACGGTAAATGTAATTGAGAACAATTTTCCTTCTTCTTCTTTCCTTGATTGTGAGGGTTATCGCATCACTATAGCTTGAGTTCTTAACCACGAAAGGTTGAGAGCTCGATTTTCTGTTGGTATTACGCCCAAAGTAGAATTATTTCTGCCTGATTAAAATACTATCGGAAGAACGTAGAAGAAATTTGCAAATTTTAGAAGGAATTCAAAACAATTAAAAGCTTATT
>ENA-UOTZ01002184-UOTZ01002184.1-compost-metagenome-genome-assembly--contig:-NODE-2184-length-10826-cov-11.886873_pt1 | contig 10826 bp, 6 predicted proteins | sample MGYA00238144_ERZ746983 | MGnify/ENA primary metagenome ERZ746983 (study PRJEB28759, sample SAMN06268863) | compost metagenome | isolation source: single cell | place: USA: California, Emeryville, Joint...
GGTCCGGCAGAGAACGTGAATGGTACTATTCAGAGAAGCGATTGCTCTTTGCCACTCCAAATGAGAGAGAGCGAGAATTATGGGTTTCGATACTCAATTGGATCTTCAATTACGCTGTTAGAGAGGAAGAAGAGGAGAGACAGAATTTTTACTCTAGTGGTGACCAAGTGCAAACGATGCCATGAAAAGACCGATAATAAAATCCAAGAGTGACATGATTGCGGTTTGGACCTTGCTGCCTTTGTTTGGTTTTTTTTTCTTATTATGCTATCTCAGAATTTTGATGCTTTTTTTCATAACAGTATGAAACAATTACGGCAAATAGTGAATCAGACTGCATCTGAATTGCATATCTAGTTAGCCTGTCAAACTTTAAGCATTACTGACAATACTTGAATTGTCCGCTATAGATTCCGCAACTTAAATTATCTGCAATTACTTGAGCACATATCAATTCTAAATAATTTAGTATTTGAGAGCTGAAAAGATTGCAAAAGTGTGGTACTAAGTTAAGAAAGATCCAAAAAATCCATGAAAATCATAGCATTCGCCATGATGCTATCGTTTTGAGGGCTAATGGTGGGATATGCAGTATCGATGACCAATCTCATCAAATTACACTAGCAGCTCTTATAAGAAAGAAACTCCATTTTTATAAAAAATTACAAGCTAAAAAAATGCAGAACACAAAAGCGCTAAAGAGCTCGCAAATTGGAAGGAATAACAATGATTTTGTCCTAGCTTATACATTACAAAATATCACAAACATCAGCTGCCTTTTAGAAATAGTTAGTTGTACTAAAATCTTCTTGGCGATGGTATGTTATTACTGAAGTATGGAGCTTAGCAGGGCTTGTTTAGCATGCTTCAGAATGGCTTGGTTTTAAGCTCGATCGATTACACAGAAGACTGGCTAACAAATATGATAATTGAAATTTGGAAAACCCAAGATTAGCAATTTTGTTAGCATTGGGAGGCTAAGAACAGAAGAAGCCAATATCCCTACCAATTTGAACAGAGTTCAATAAACTGAGTTTTTTTGAATGCTTTCCGAAACTTTGAGCGCAGGCACCCCTACTAGAGCTAGTAGTTTGATTGTTTTCTGCTACTGACAATTAAATTACATTCAAAATCAAACTTTGTCTGAGAGATAGAACCAATTATCATTAATACCTAAAAGAATGTAATAAAAAGCAGCGCTCGTTAGCACTAGCAGTTTTGAAGAATTGTTTCATTCAAATACAAGGCAATCACATTCAAAGGCTTTCTTTTTGTTTTCTAGTGCGAAATCAAGCGTTGAGCAATATATAAATTTCTATGGAGAAAAATAAAGGCATTTACATTGGGAAATGATTAGGTGATATTGAAGGAAAAGATCGGAAATCAAGCCCAACCGAAGAAGAAGAGAGCATGAGAGTCGATACTAGACAGCGTTTTTATCATGGATCCCTATAAAATGCGAAAGACCAAACATGCTATAGATGCTTAAATTGTGAGAATAACAAAGTCTGCAGAACGCGCCACGAGAAACTAGAGGGAGGTGATCAAGTTCTGGCTGAAAAGATGAAGCAACGTAGTTGTGATTTCGACAATCATATTCTGCAAAGATTCTCCGCCAAAGACCAAAATAGTTGAGTACTACAGAGAAGTATAGGAAAAAAGTTTAATAAAGAACGACAAAGAAAAATTGATTAATGAAGCGTGAACATTCATATTTCTGAGCGAAAAGTATACCTCCTCTCGTTCTAATACTACAAATAACCGAACAAAATTAACTAAACCAGTTTTTTAATTCTTTGCGAATGATATTTCTAAGTGTGAGTCTAGCTCTTTTGTAATTTCTCATCATGAGTGTTGAGAAAAATTCTTTCTTTATTCACAACAATCTTGGGTTTCCATTTATAGATTGAATTGTACAAAATAGCCACATTGTCCTTCTGTTCTGTAAAATAGGGACCTTTTGTCAACATGAGATTGGTTGGCAATCTTTTTCATTATGTGGAACTGATCATCGGCTTCAACCACTGCTTTGAGTGCTTTGAATTGAAATAGAGGACCTCTAAGAGAAGCCGAATCACTTTGTCGTTACATTTCAGGGAAGTTTTAATTCATTCCCATGTGTTCTGAATCTGTTATCGAGATCCTCGTCCATATATCGTCTGATTGAGTAGCAGGATTATGTTCGCACTCTATTTTGATCACGACAACGATAGTGATCTAGGATTTCAAGGCCTTTGATGGCCAGGATTTTGTTTGAGAAATTCTTTCTGAGAGTTTCGGTTGGGTTAGAGATTCCATACGACCAGTATTAATAAAATAAAGTAATACTTTTGCCGTTCTGACAAACATAGAAAAATCAAGACAAATCATGCTACTCTCTAGCCTAATCCTCAGATTCTGAAGATAAAATCAAAACCCCTTCATGTTTTTTATTCATGATAGATAACAAACAACAAAAATTCCAGCTAACTGGTACCTTCCGAAGTGAAGGTTTAGATTAGGATTTAGTATCTCATTTTGGAACTTCTAAGCAGAAGTGAGAGACAAATTAAGAATCGCAAGGTCTAAGAATTTTCTATTTTGAAGGTAGATTATAAGTTTTCGCACTTAGCCCCAAAGTTGACACTGAATTTCAGCTTCAAAATACCCCGCAAACTTTAATTCATCCTTCTGATAGCATTTATTGATTGTGCTGCAAAAGTTTGAAAACTTATGGGTACCTTTAAATTATCAATTTTAAGTTTCGGTAATCGCTGTTTGCTTGAAAATGAATCTACATCTCTCAATTAGTAATGATTTAAGGTTACATGGTAAACGACTAAGAATTTAACTTGACCTTTTACCCGAGATAATTTTAAATAAAATTTTAACAATCCCTCGAAGAGAGGTAAAATAGTAACTGATTGGTTCTCTGAACTTACCTTGAGCTAGATCAATATACATAGAGATACAGTGACTCTGAAACGCTGGACAAACTTACAATTAAAATATCTAGCATTCCAAACCGGAGCGCTGAGAAAAGATTAATACTTCAAATGTTGCTTTTGGATTTTGTGTATTTCTTTAAACTGCCCAATTAGAGTTTTAAACTCTTTTTCCTGCACACAATGGAATAGAGTTATTCTTTTCAATTTCTTGTCTCTAATAAGAATCCATGACGATCTAGTGAGAATCTATGACGATAAGGAACCTCATCAGACAGGTCTCTAGATCAATAATTTCAAAACTTTAATTTCGCTTGTTGAACTGAGCTAGAAACCTTATATTCAAAGAAATTGCCAAGATACAACATCTTTCTGCCGTTCAGCTTTGATTTTTTGGAATATCTACCCATTTTCTAACAGTGTCAGCATTTGCTTCCTATTTGCATCACCAAACTAAAAAAATTAATGTACAGAAACAAAATTAAACAACCTAATTCCAGTAATGCAAATAATACCCAAATGTGTTTAACTTGTAAACTCCACTTTTAGAATGAACCACGAGCAGCTGTAATAACTCATTTGAAACGTGTTATCACTTAATAATTAAAGAATGCTAGACTCATCCCCTAAATTGAAAATACTAGCAGTCAGAAGAAATTAATATCAGTGTAATAATCCTCAAAGCAGCATTAAAAATCTAATCAAAGTAAAATTTTAAAATCTCTCAGATGCTCCAAAAGCAGCCTTTCGAAAAAATCTTTCCAAGTTTTGGGATACAAACCTTGGTTCTTTTGTCTTTGCTAATATCAGGCTCATCAGGTACGTTTTTCGCTTGATTGCACTGCATTCTGAGGAAATTTTTGTACATCTAGTCCTAGCAGCAAGAGCCGACTTCATACTTGCAAACGAAGAAACCACATCAATTATCTCCTCGATTCCCATTAGCAGTTTAATCTCAGGCTGGACCGGGGCTACAATTTATGCTTTTTCGTTTTGGATGAAGCCAACAAACTGGGAAACCGATTACTACATAACTAATGGACATTGGGCGAGTATTTTTGCGATCAATGACACGTAAGAAAACAAAAATACCCATTATCTTTCCTTTTTGTTGCTTCTTGTAGAAACAGACCATCGGCTAGGCTGCCTTTAATCAGTGCGCTGAGGAAATCTCCCAGCAATATATGGAGCTCTTTTAAAATCTCAAAAACAAATGGAGATATGAACGGTGACCTCGGTTTCACAGCGAATTTTTATGTAATACCTCTATTTCTCATACGATTTTAACATTCATCATAGGATTCAACAAATTATTACAAAGATGGGCAGTGGGTTTTTTCCTACTGCGCGCTAAGCTCCTCTTCAATCTTCGAATACATGATGCGCATGGACCCAAATGGCACGATTCAAAGCTATAATTATAGAAGAACAGGGTCATTTTATTCGATTACAGGCAGCGCCGTCCTTGGCTTAGGACAGCAGTATGGTGGTCCTGGGAATGTACCTTGTAGTTGCACGCTCTACGGATTTGCGTTTATGAGTGAGTTTTATACCGAGGACTTAACGGCGATTCGTTATTTATACACATCAAATCGAGGTAAAGAACGCCAAGTGTCCAATTATAATGATTTTCCTCGTCTTTAGGTACTGTGTTTTGGATAACTACAACCCTTGATGACGCGGGTGCTACCCTCAATACGGCGACTTCTTACACTTATAAGGATTCCTGGAGGAATAGCTCGTGGTTTTCTCCAAGTAATTACTCATTAATTTGTTTGAAATAACTTAATTTTTCAAGCATCTACGGATCATAACCCTCCAACGGCGTATGTCTGTTCGGGAGCAGCAAAACAATTTGGAATAGCGGGATATGAATGCCATACATTTGCCGTTAGATTTACTTTGCTCACCAATGCTGTGGGAACTTCTTCTTTACCCGTTTTCTCCCTTACTGCCTTCGAAGCTAATCCTTACTATTCCCATTTCGAATTATTCTATAATCCGTCAGACTCATCGTTAAAGATCAAAATTTTGAAGGGTGCTTCCGTTTACTCCGAGTTCCAAACCTCTGCGAGTTTTGTGACTAAATGTAATATTAATTTATCTTACTCAGCTGAAATGACTTTTTAGCTACTGTCAATTTAATCGTCATTGGCTTTAATAAGGAGCAAGCTAAACCGCCCTACAAAATCAACCTTTCTTTGAAAAATCTTCAAAACGGTCAGACCTGGTCGAATCTAAATGTTTTAGCGGGCGCAGCTGTTTCGAATAACTTTTATCAGGTGAATTGGAAAGTAACATTTTGCGCTACATATGAGGGAAGTTCTGCTACACCCTTGGTAGCTACCGATATAATCATTTCAGACTTCAAATTGGTCTGCGGAGCCAATTCGCAACTCAATAATTCAGCAGGTAGATCACTTTCTTCTATAAGTTGATAATTTTAAATCTACTAGCCTTTCCATCCGCGACTTCTATTTCTGGATCAACTTCCAACTGCCAATTCGGCGTGCAGACGACAGCTAATCATTACCATTGCCTTGCCTGCCAGCCGAGTTTTTATGAAAACACAATAGATGCCTGCCAATCGAGCTGTAGTTCGCCTAAGTACAAGATGACAACGGGTACTTGTGCTCCAGTTTGCGATAATTCTTGGGTACCAGCAGGAAGTCGTTATTGTGACTACGGTTGCACGCGTCCATGCAATTCGAATTGTGAGAGTTGTCAAGGAGCTTGTAACGATTGCATAGCTTGCATTAATGGGTAAAAAATTTCCTTAATTCATTTGAATCTTTAATTTTTTCAAACAAACATATAGTTATTTCCTTGAAAACCAGACCTATACGTGCCAACCTTGCAATTCGACATGCCAAAGTTGTACTTCTGACTTAATTTGTACGATATGCAAGGACAATTTCAATTTAACTGATGGAAAATGCGAAGTCTGTAATGACGGTTATTTCCGAACCGGCGATTCCTGCGTTCAATGCAATGCTACCTGTGCGCTGTGTGATAGCTTGACCACATGTACAGCCTGCCAGCCTCATTTCAACTTAACTGATGGAAAATGTGATGTTTGCGACGATGGCTACTTCCGAGCTGAGGATACTTGTAACCAATGTAATGCTACCTGTGTACTTTGTGATAGCTTGACCACGTGTACGGCGTGCCAGCCTCATTTCAACCTCACCGACGGAAAATGTGATGTTTGCGACGATGGCTACTTCCGAACTGAGGATACTTGTAACCAATGTAATATTACATGTACGCTGTGTGATAGCTTGACCACATGTACAGCCTGTCAGCCTCATTTCAACCTCACCGACGGAAAATGCGACGTTTGTGACGATGGCTACTTCCGAATGGGTGATTCTTGCCTTCCATGCAATGCTACCTGTGCGCTGTGTGATAGCTTGACCACATGTACAGCATGCCAGCCTCATTTCAACTTAACTGATGGAAAATGTGATGTTTGCGACAATGGCTACTTCCGAATGGGTGATTCTTGTCTTCCATGCAATGCTACCTGTGCGCTGTGTGATAGCTTGACCACATGTACAGCATGCCAGCCTCATTTCAACTTAACTGATGGAAAATGTGATGTTTGCGACAATGGCTACTTCCGAACAAACGATTCATGCGTTCAATGCAAAGCAACTTGCACTCTATGCAGCTCTCTGGAGGTCTGTACTTCTTGCAAGGAAAACTTCATTCTGCAAAACGGTCTCTGTGAGGTCTGTCAATCTGGCTACTATAGAAGTCAAGACTCTTGTCTCAAATGCTCCGAACCTTGCACAGAATGCTCACAATCAGCCACGTACTGCACTGCTTGCATAAGTCCATTCCTCGCTAACAATGGAGAGTGCAATGGCTGCTCAGCTGGCTTCTTCCTGTCCAATTCCAGTGGAAATTACTGCTTGTCGACTTGTCCTGAGGGATTTGAACTCAATCAAACATCATCGAAATGCGTCTCGCTTCCCAATAATACCTTAGCTATTAAAGCTGAAAGTATAGGAAACGTTATTTCAGGCTTCTCTACGGCAACATCAGCAGCGATATCAGCATCTAGCGCTGCTACAGGAGGGTTTTCAAGCAGGTTGATGATGTGTTTGGTCGCGACAGAAGCAATCGTCAACATGCAGTACCTCAACATACGGCATTCCAAGACCGGTACCTTATATTATCAGAGGATGTCTCAGTCTTTAGTCCCAAATTGGTTTTCTTCCCTCAACACAAACAATTCCAACAGCACAGTTCTAGCTTGGGGCTCATTTCAGAAGAATTCTGTAAGCTCGCTATACCTCGATAACCACGGAGACACTTTAATTGAAACTTTATTCTCCTGGATTCTCTGCCTATTGCTTATGCTTTTCACCTTTATTGCACGCAGAGGGAGTCGCATTGGGAGTCTGATCTTCAAGTTCTATTTAATGGCTTTCAGTTTTGCGATTTCCAACCTCTTGGGGCAGCTTCAGAGCCAAACGCTCTTCTTTATACTACAAGTGAAAGACAATTTTTTCTTCGACGGATATTCTAAATTGAGCCTTGTTATTGGATATCTAACGATGATTTTCACAATTTTGGCCCTCATCTATTGGTTCTACCAATTGCGAATGATATATAAGCATAAAATAGAGACCAGGAATGCTACCCATAAAAAGAAAGGATTCAGCCACAAGGAGAAATGGCGGAGTGAGAAGTATGGGGTTCTGTGGAGCGATTTTAAAGACGACTCGAAGCTCCGATTTTTCTTCATGTATTGGATAGTTTTATTCAATATTGTGTACATTCTTTTGATTTTCGGCTTGCAAGACGTTCCTCTTGCGCAGTGCTCCTTGATTGTAGTCTGGACGGTCATGTTTATTGCCTTCTCCGTGGCAATTAGGCCTTTCACCCAGCTTTCAACGATTTTGAGTCATTACTTCAACCTTGGCTGCATTCTCACCGTTGAAGCGATGAACCTGTATTTGGCTCTCCAGGAGAGTCAGGACCCACATTTCTCAGAAATCGAGGATCAAGGAAAGGCTATTGTTTACGTTGTTATTGCGAATACAGCAATCAATATGCTTGCATCGTTAATTGGCGTGGCGCATGAGCTTTATCAATACATCGTAAAGAAGAAAATGGAAACCATAAAAAAGCATTCCAAGAACTTAAAGTCTCATGGAGAACTGCGAATTTCTGAATTTGAATTGCGAAAGAAGAAAAATCAAAGACTTCAAAGAGAGCTTAGCAGGACTAGAGATCAAACTTTGGATGACAGCATGGTTATTCTTCAAGAAAGAGAGCGTCAGCCAAATAATTTCATGCTGGACGATTCCAGGGTTATGGTCAAGAGAAATACGAGGAAAAATGCTTGCGGAACCAGGAATGTGTTGAACCGAGATGTTTATGAGAACGCAATAAACGTGCACGAATCCAATATCAGCATTGAAAATGAACCCAAAAATAGGAGAAGAGTGACTTTCAAAGTACAAGATCAGCATCCCATTGGGTTAGAAGGTAATCCAAAGACTATGAAACCAGATCAAACTCACGGTCAAGGAAACAAGCTAACTAAACCAGTGTTGGATGCTGATGTTTGTCTTAAGAACAATACGAACATTGCCAAGCGTCGCAGGACAACTGAAGCCCAGTTAAATAGATCAGAGCCTTTTGTCCTTGTCCCAGAGCCCCAAAGTAAAGATATTGTCGTAGGGGCAGTTGAGAAGCAGAAAAACCAACTCCAAGTGGGAGCGATGAACCTAGGCATGTTCATACAGAATACTGGACAATCGGCAGAGCGTCGTAAAACTTTAACTCAGATAGATCAACTTACGACGAAAGTTCGAAATGAAGGAAATTCGAAAGGTGCCGAACGCCGCATAACCCAGCTGCTTCAACGAAAAATCGATTTTACTCTGAAACCTGACGTTGAAAAGGCAATTTCTCAGGAATCATCTTGAGAAAGTGATCATCCTATAAATTTCCGAAAATGTTCACAACTTGTTGTACCTACGGAAGGCATGCTTGCAAAATTTGAAGGAAGACAAAAAACTCGAGGGTTTTTATGAAAAGAGTTTGAGTGTTTTTTCACATTTATTGATGAGTAGCTCCTAATCTCTCTAATAAATTCGTGTGACAATCTATATTATTCATTGCTATTTCATCTGTTTGTTTAAATACTAAAAACACATCTAGTGTAACAAACACTGTTTTAACCAAAGCACTCGACCACTATAAATTCAGAATAATTCAAATTAATAATTCATATGATAGTCATATGATAAATTCTTTCATACGACAAGTCGTGCTCATAGAATTGAAGTTCAAGATTTATCGTCGTCATACATTGACATCGACATTCTTTTCAAACTAACTTCTTAACTGCTTCAAATTCTTTTTATTCGTGTATACAGTTCTGTCCTACTTTTTTGTCCTTAAGCCAAGAGTAATAATGCATGAATATGAATGGATGCACAGAGAGTCGTCAGAGATTACAAATATGTTTTTGGAGGGATATTCAATACTTTTTACTTGAAAAGAGAGGAAACTATCTAGATAATGAGAGCACATTTGAATACCATTTTAAATTATTTTTATGTCCTTGGATGTTAGATATTGGGGTATGAAATGGAAAGAACAAGTAAGATTCGATGAAATAAAGTTAATAAATTATTTTGAATCCTAATTACTATTGATAGAGGTAATATATTGTGTTCAATCGAGTCCAAGCCCAATGATCGCAAGTGCTTCAGAAGATAAAACAGCAGTACTATTAGATTTAAAGACTGGTAAAAAGCTGTATACAGGAGAGAACTCAGATAGAAGTACGTAAATTGCTTTTTCCCCTCCCCCCCAATAAAATCTACAATTATTTCATTATTACATTTTGCTATGTCTGTCTGCTTTGTCTGAGTATGAAACAAATTTCAAAAGTTCTTGAAAAAAGCGAGTACAGACAAAACGCATGAAAAAGAATCAATAATGGATAGAAGTAAATACCGAAAGATAAGCTAGAATTGCTGTGATTTACGCTTTGTTGAATAACACAAAATATTAATTTCAGCCGTAAGGTCTCAATAAATACCTTAAAAGAAAATTCCAAAGAAATCATTGTGAAAGACAAGAGATGGAAAATCAACATAAATCCTCAAAATTTATATGATAGTTGTTAAGTGTCTCTAATCGAAGTGACGCTCAGTTTGTTAACATATTTCCTGTCTAACTTTGAATTTAATTGCATAGAAAAATCATAAAATTATTGGATGCATGCCGAAATCTTCTTATTTTGAATCAGCCTCTAAACATTTCATAGAATTTAGTTTAATTAGCCGATAATCCAATTATTTTCCTCTATCTTTTGCTCAACGATCAACTCTACCTTTAAAATCTTAGGTCTATAACAGAACAGCTCTTAAGAGACTTTTCTCGAACGAGAATATGTAGCCATGAAAGCAGCTGATTCGAATCCTCGACCCAACAAAAGTCTGGTCACCACTAGCTTCAATCCCGCAACTATCCTCTTCATACAGGAAGAGTTATTTCATCTTCAGACGTTTTTGGGTTTTATGCTAACGAGTATGATTACTTTAGAGATCAGCTTAACTCGCAAGGAAATTGTCTATTCTAATAACTTCCGTGACTTCTTAAGTCCCCAACTAGAGGAAATTAAAAGTTTATTGATCTTAATAACTCAACAACCATTAAAAAGAGTTTTTAATGATCTTATAATATTCAATTCGTAGCTGGTTCCACTACATATTAGCAGATTCTACAGATTGCTTCAAAATATTTTCATCTTTTAAAAGGGATAATTGCTAAGAACAAATTGTTCTTATGAAGTCTATGGCTTCTCTCCAGCAATGGTTGATATGATTGGGGTTTTGGGGTTTTGGGGTTTTGGGGTTTTGGGGTTTTGGG
>ENA-UOTZ01002186-UOTZ01002186.1-compost-metagenome-genome-assembly--contig:-NODE-2186-length-10821-cov-25.135611_pt1 | contig 10821 bp, 7 predicted proteins | sample MGYA00238144_ERZ746983 | MGnify/ENA primary metagenome ERZ746983 (study PRJEB28759, sample SAMN06268863) | compost metagenome | isolation source: single cell | place: USA: California, Emeryville, Joint...
ACTTATTGACGGAATTATCTGCTTATGCAGGATTAACCCGAGGAGACAAAAAAGAAAATATAACTTTTATATTGATTGTTCATCCATTGAATCAGGCTTCATATTGAAGATTCTTTTTAATATTAATTCTTCTTTTCTGAACCGGTTGGTGAGACTTTTCCTTGAGTTGCAAGATCCACTTCTGTCTCGGCTTGAAGATCGGCTGTTTTCGTCCTTTACTATCAGATTTTCTGAATATTCTTTAGGCCGGTCTCTGTCTGAGACCCTCTTGAAAGGTGCCAGAGGATTATTTGCAGAAAATATGAGTTTAGGCACTCGAGGCTGGGTTGTAACTTTTTCTTCAGGACACAGCATGCTTCCTGCAAAATATTCACTCTGAGTTTGGTCGAAACTCTCTTGAGAACAATCTCTTTGTTTTTGAGACGGAGACTTTGCTATCATTTTCAATGGCTCTTTGGTTGTGATTCTTCGAATTTCACGAATGTGTTTTTGTCTTTCCAGAAAAGAGGAGGGCTCCGCTTGATTTAGGGCCTTTGGCTGCAGCGTTCTGTCTGGCAGTCTACGGGTGCTATTGACATTAGCCAGTATTCTGCTTAATGGATTGTTGTTTTTTCTGCTTTTTCCAAGGAGCTGCTCTGAATCAGATTTTTTTATGCTTCGAGAGGCTTCTTCTGGGTTGTTGCAAGTAGAATAATAAATCTCGTTTTCATCAATCCGTCTATTATCAGTTGAGGTAATTGAATTTTCCCAAGGAAATTTAAATTGATTCTGAGGAGATCTTGAGGATGGCTTGGACGGTAGTGGCAAGCCTGCATCTGTGATATTTTGCACTTTCTTCAATTTAATAAAAGATTTATTTTCATCTTCACTTCGAATACTAAACTCTTTGGAGATGTGAGAAGGACTTAACACTTTGATTTTGTTGATTTTATTTAATGTTATCGGTGTTTGTTGTCGAGGTTTAATCTTCGATAATTCGTGAGCCAACTCGCCCTTCCCAAAAGATTGGTATGCAAGAGGCAATGGAGACTGAGATTCAGCTTCTGATTTTTTGTTTTTAGAGTTGCCAGTCCTCGTGGTAGATAGAGTTCCCTCTTTTTCCAGGGTATTCTCGAATTTGCTTTTATCTAAATTCTTGGCGTTACAAATCTCATTGGTTCGGAGATTTTTAGTTGAGAACGTTGCATTGCAAATGCCGGGACGTTTGACAGGATGTTGTCGGTTGAAGGCTGTTGGCCTAGGAGCTCCGACTGTCTTAATATCTGTCTAGAAAAATCTAAGTAACCTGGTAATCGAAGAGGCTTTCTACTTGATTGATCTTCGTGTAGACTTTTTTCAATGATGAGTGCTGGGTCGTTGAGTCCACAGCACCATAATCTTGATTCGATTGAGACTGGAGCTGAATATTAACAATTTTCTTCAAGCTGATCTGAAGCTTTTTCAGATCTAGATCGGCAGGAACTCTATCAGAATTCTAATGAGATATGATATGAACTTCAATAATGACAGATTTGTATACTTTTGCTGTGTAGATGGCTGTCATTTCCTTGCGGACGATGTTAGTTTAAGATCGTTATTAACCGTAGTACAGAGAATGCTTGTATTTTGCGAGTTTTCGCCTCGCCGTTTATTTAGATAGTTTTGATAGTTTTACACTTAACTAACTAAATGAATCTAATATTTAATATTTAAGAAGAATCAGTGTTCGCGTTAATTTCTGGCGATCACGCTTCGAAATTCATCTTGTGTGGAAACATACCTCCCATCGTGCTCACTTCTCATATTTGGAACAATGTTGTTGTTTGTTAGATGCGATTTCAGCAAGATCATCCGACCCGTTCACAATTTAGTTCGTTTGCAAATCTCTCCAAATACCTACAAGGAAATTCGAGTGCTCATTAATTCATACTCTATTCTGAAGCATAGATTCCGCAATATTTTCAATAAAATGAAGAATCCTTCTTCAAATGACTTTATCAAAACAATGTTTTAAGAAAAGTAAATAAGTAAACTATCAGGCTATTTCAGAATCGCGAGGAGACTTATGATTCAGAGCTGAGTATGATGATAAGTACCAAATTTCAATACTTGGATTTGAGGTGACACCATTCTTTCTTTCTACATATTGAGCAAAACCCAATAGAGAGATTTAAGAACAGTGTGATCAGCCTGAAACTGAGCTTTATTATGGTTTGGTAGCTTATTTCTCGACATGAGTCTCCTTGGTTTCGCAGATAGCAAAAAAATCTTGAGTAAGATTGTATTTATTTGCTATACCTTTCTGTCAGCCAGTTAAATCAGGCTACATGGTCTATGCGCGTTCGTGATGGGATAAATGGGTGCATTCTATTTCCTGATTCCATGGAGTCTATAATACTAACATGTTTCTGATTTCAAACCACTTAGTATTTCTACATTAAATTATGACGTTGGTTCTTTCAGTTGAAAGCCCATCATAACCTAGTTATAATGCTGGTATTTTTTCAGAAAAAAGGAAAAAAATGATTAAATTTTTCTTTTGGTTCAAGCATGGAGGTTCGTCATAACGACTATTCGAAGAGTTCGATAAAAGGGATAAATTTTCTTTCTTGAACCAGAATTATTTCTTATCTTATTTTTCGAGAGAGGCACCGCGATCACAATCATTCACTACAATCTCCTGCCTTGTAATCGTTTAACCTTTTCCAAGGTCTTCTGGAAAATTTGCTATCAATCAGCATAATTCGTATGTCAATGCAATGAATGCATTTCCGTCCTTCTGAATCTTAGGAGCTAACCTCCTCTCGAACGGGGTAGCCTGTTTTCAATGGGAAGTTTTTTGCACGGAACAAATTCAACAAAGTAACACGACCTTTCCTCAGGATTTAGCTTGATTTTTAAAATTTTTATCATCTGCGATTTTATTTTTTTTTTCTTCGGTTAATGAGTTTCAGAATTTCATGAAATTCGAAAGAAAGAGAATTTAAAGAATCATCCAAGCAAAGAGTTTTTAAAGTAAGAATCTTCATAAGATAAGACAGCCATAGATTTTTCTTGCGCTTGTGTTTCCGTTTCCTGCATTAATGAGATACATTCTAATGAATATTTAAGAAACTGATTTATTAAGTAGTATTCCTGTTTATTCTTTTAATTAAAGAAATCATTCTTTAATTTTCGAACACAAGAACAAGTCTATAGAATTTCAGATTCAACAATATTGATTTACAGAATCGGTTCTAAATATTCGACAAAATACATTTGTAAAATTTGGATTGGTACACAACATTGGCACTCTTCAATGAATATGTTAGGACTTGTAATTCTGGGGATCTTCCTCCAAGCGATTCCAAGTAAGAGTTAATATTGAACAGTCTAATGGCCATCATCAAGATCATTCTCAACAAATGATATCTCTACAAGACACTGCGATCTCGTTTGGTTCAGGGTCTGTCACACCTTCGATGGCATTACTATCTTCGTATGTATCCTCAGGGATTTTTAGTCAATATGGCGTCAGTTTCTGGGGAAAAAAGACTTCTGGCGGTGGCAACACTGAAAGACGATACTTGAAATTAACACTGGATGATACGTAATCATAGAAACTTGCTTCAAATTTTATATTAACTGTACAAATGCGAAGAACGGATCAAAACAGAGGGAGAGTGATAAGCTTTTCTCCAGGAGGTCAGTCAAGTTCCAACGTGATTTTTTCTTCTGGACCCACGAATCCTCCTGGAAGCACTCAAGGTGTTTGGGCTGACTGGGAAGGAGGAGTAATTTATCTTTTCTCTTTAAAAGACTCTAATGCAAGCTTCATTTCCTATAGGCAAACTTTGCAGCTCAACTGCCTGTTAACCAATGGACATTTTATTTATTTCAAATCGATTATTCAGCTAATATCCAGTATGGCTTTCGATACAGATTTGACGGGACTAGTGTGAGCACAAATCAACAACAACGATCGGGAGCTCCTTACACCTTTTTTGAAATCGACCCCACAGCCAAAGTGTATTGGGGTGCGGATAATCTCTATACAACTGGATGCAACTGCATGTTGCAATACGTCCGAGTTTATCTGAACTATTTGAAAATAACGATTGTAGAGCAAATCGGTCTCGCACTAATGGATACAAGTGGTAAATTAATCAACAGATTTTAAATATTTTAATTTGAAATAAAATTAGTTCCGGCTGTTGAGTATTTGATTTATTTTCAATCGGATCCTATTTCAAATGCAAATCAAACAGTACCTGTAGATGTTCGAGATACTACAAGTGTAGCGGCATCTACTGCATACAAAGGTAAATTTAAATGAACTAATCTCTGGTTTATCACGATCAATCATCCATTAGGCACTTCTTCTTCGGATACCAATGAAGACTCGGAGTTGGGACCCTACAATATTCTCCAATGTAGGCCTGGGACCTCTTTTACTTTCGAGACGGGAAGTCAAAATGACAATGGCCTTGTGATAAGAATGCACTTCTACCCTTATTCTGGACATTCAAATTCTCAAATAATGTTTGCAATCCGAAACACCGTGAATAATATTGTTTCTCTGCAAGCGGAGTTTGACGGAACAACTGGTCAAGTTAGAATTAATCACTGGGAGAACTCGGCCTGGGTGTACATATTCTCGACGGCAAGCACGTTAACATTAGGTAATATTTCTTCTGGTTTCGAATCTTTTTTAATATATCATCCTGACATTTTCCTAGATACATGGAATCTGGTTATCTTCGAGATTGTTCAAGCTCAGCCAGCCAGCCTCGGGACTGGCCACTGCTCAGTGAGAATATGGATCAACGGTGCTGTTTCGTCAACAGGCACTTTTGGAGATTTCTCATCTGGAATCACCCTCTTTGCTGATATCAATAATGCAGCTATCGATATCTGTAGCACACGAAACAATGGGCTGTCTACCAGAAATTCAGCCAAAGACGGCAACTACGATGTGCTGAATTTCCTATGGTACAAAGGAACCGAAACTCTATTTGCGAATTCTTCAGGTAAGAAAAATTCTGAATTATTAGGTTAAGCTTTCTCATAGATTTGACCTGCGCATTGTCTGGGTTTGGGAATCCTATGCAATCGGCTTGTCTTCAATGTGCGACAGGGTATGTAATGTCCGAGAATAAATGCGTCGCAACTTGTGCGAGTGATCACGTTCTTCATACACCTACAAATTCCTGTCAAAGTAAATTTCGCTTTCATACCTATCATCTAAACTCTTAATTTTTTCATAGAATGTCATTATGGAGGCTACTTTGTAAAATATAACTGCTTAAATAATTAGTTCTAATTTAATAAATTAATAGGACGAACAAGGATTTTGTGTGGCTTGTGACCAACCAGGACAATCAATTGTGGGAGCCACTTGCGTGACTTCTTCTTCTTGCGATCCAAGCTGTCAGACCTGCTCTGGAGGAGGAGCCAATCAATGTCTGACTTGTACTGCTGGGAAATATTTCTATGCAGGAAATAGCTCTTGCCTCTCCTGCAACGTCGATGGGTACAGTCACCCAGATGGGGTAGATTGCATCCAATGCGACAGTACTTGCAGCACTTGTAGTGGCACTCTCGTCACGAATTGCCTCACTTGTCCAAGTGGGTTCTATCTCTATTCACTTAACAGTAGCTGTGTCGCCTGCGATGTTCCTGGATACGCGATATCAGGGCAAAACTGCGTTCCTTGTGAAGCATCCTGCCAAACATGCAATGGGCCAACATCGACTGATTGTGCATCCTGTTTAACAGGCACTTACCTCTATCAAGGCAACTCTACTTGTCTATCCTGCAGCGTCGATGGATTCTATATTTCTGGAGATAATTGTCTTACTTGCGATGCTTCTTGCAAAAGCTGTTCAGGGCCAGCAGCTACTGACTGCTTAGCATGCTTCCCTGACGATACACTTGATTCCCAAAATAGATGTATAAGTAATAATGATAACGTTATGAGTCAAGCTGAAGTAGAACTCGTTGCCAAAACCTCTTCAGTGGCCTCATCTTCTGGCCAAGTCCAAGACGTAGTCACAAGTGCTCTTCCGTTGTTGGCGAATGGAGCAAGCACTTCTGTTGTGTTATTATCTCAATTTGCCGAAGACATAAAATTCTACCGCTTCATTAACGTCCAATTCCCTCAGAATTTTATAGACTTTTGTCGTAATGTAGACAGCTCTTCCATTCCAAACCCGTACGAAGACCTTGCGTGTGCCGAGTCTGAAGTAGGAAAATTTAAAGAGTTTGAGATCTCGACTTGTTTCCTTGTGAACTCAGGCGATGCTCTAAACAGAGAAGCACTTGCTCTTGGCTTAATTGCAGTGTCCTGGACACTTTCATGGCTACTGAGGAATCAAGCTCTCCTCTCAAAACCGTTCATCTCCATGAGAAATGTGCTCACATGGAACACTTTCATAAACTACTTCGTTTCAGATTGCAAGGAATACACGCTCTACAGCCTGCTTGACCTGAGCCAACAATTATCGCACCACCGTCGGCTCAGCGAACAAGATGACAATGATGATGAAACTGACGAAAAAAGTGGATCCCGATTTTCATATGGAATGTCGATCGTAATGTTAGTTTCTTATTCCATCATGTTCATGTTTTTCGGATACCTTCTCAATCGTAAGAAGAAAAGAATTTCTCCATTGGATATCAGCAGCCCATCAAGAATTCATATTCCTCAAGAACAAAATCGGCTTAAAGATAGCCCTAACTACAAACAAAGTGCAAAAAAAGATGGAAAACCCGACAGCGGAAAAGAAGGCAAATGGATGAGAGTACCCCAAGCTTTTAATTCAATTTCATCGGATTTGAAGAATGATTCTTGGTTCAGCAGAAACTTTCTTTTGATCTCCGAATTTGGTGGCTTCGTAACAGCTGTATGCTTGGTCTTCCTTCAAGGCCATGGAACACTCCAAGCTGGATTCTACTCTGGAATTGCCATTGTATTACTCATACTTGTCCTCATCTACAAACCATTCGAAACAAAACTACAAACAGGCGTTTTTGCAATAAACTACCTCTCAAGATTTGCACTGGGGATTCTAGCGACCCTGATTGGAGCGCGTCCTGACCTACTTTCCACAAATAAAATTGGCTTAACCTTGATAATTCTCACGCTCACAACGTCTGCAATAAACTCGTTAGTGTCAGTTTGGCTCATTTTAGCAATGCTCATTAACGTTTTCAAGGGAATAATTTCAAAAACTAAAAGGAATAAGATACAGCCGCTCTCTCCTCCAAATGTAATTTTGGCTGCTGAGATTGATGCTTCGCAGAATTCACCGTTTTCAAATTTATTAGAATCTAAATCGTATTCGCAAAGGAATGCTTTCTTCGATAGGGACTTGAGCTATAGTGTTCAAATTGAACAGATAAAAAATACCACAAAAGAATCGGAATTTGAAGAGGAACGGCCCAGCCTCGTCAAAATTCCTGAACTAAGATCCGGAGCGTGGAGTATGAAGACTTCTGAATCCCATTGCAGCGCCAATTTGAGCAAGTTTGTCTGGAAGCCTGAATCGCCAGGAACAAAGTCAAAGATAAGCCTGGACAATCTGAGTGATTTCACTCCTTCAAACGATTTTCCTTTCAAGGTGTCATACCTCAAAAGATCCCGTGTAAGTCTAGATCGAAACATTGAACGGAACTCAAAGTTGTCAGAGTCTAAGGGAACTGCAAAAGAGACCGATAGCACAGATCGGTGTAACATGATAGTTGAAGATCTGGATCTTTCTAAAGCTAATTCTCAAAAATGATTTAGTGAGGAGCTTAAAGTTCGTGTATGAAAAAAATAATATATCAAATTACTCATTTAATATTGAGTGGGACAGGGTGTTTTCCCTCGATTACTGAGTCGTTTTTGAAAATGTTCATATTTAATATCATATTGAGGGCATGATTCCATACTAATTCTATTAAATGCAGTATTTCTGACATTCTTAGTCGCCAGCACCATACATTAACTAAACTCTTCCTTCTTATTAATACAGAACGTTGAGAGCTATTTTTCTAACAGCATAATTATCGAAGATAACTGATTTGATTCGTTAAATGATCAATCTTTTCGAAAAAGATTTCTATGTTTTCTGCTTGAATGTGTATTGTCTGATGTGTTAAAATATACCTTCTCTCCACTTTACTTTTTCAGAGTTCTGAAGAGAAAGAGTACAAGAACTGATTCAGAATCTAATTCATTTGAAAGTGATTTACTTTTTATTAAGAGTAAGTTTTACCACCATTTCAACATAGTTACTATGCCGATGTCAAATCCATTCTTTTCAAACGTAAAAAAAAAAATTATTTTGCTTTTCTATGATAAGTTCTTTTGAAAGTAGAAGCGGTAACCAAGATTCGCGACTTCAGCAAGCTGACAACTCACTTTGATAATAATTTTCAGTGAGAAGATTTTAATGCTACTGGAAATTAACGAAGAGGTATTTTTCTCAATGGAACACTGTTCGTAACACTCTTAAGAGATAGGGCAGCTAAATTCACCAAAAGTCCTTCAGGGTATGTCGTTTATCATTCATAATTTCACTCTCTGCGAATGACATGTCGCTCTCTCACAATATCCATTGGTGCATTTCTATTTCTATTCGTTTTTCGCGAATTATCGATATCGCCACACATCGCCTGTCAATTTGAGTGATAATTGCCTCCATGGAATGATAATTCCTTGCCAAAGTGCTCATGATTTGGGACCATCCAAATTTCTCAATCAATTTTTTCTCACAAACTCCGATTTCAATTCGTGATGAGCTCAAAATATTAGTCCGAAAAAGAAAAGCAGACTACTATGCACACATATATTTAATCCTATGGACAAAGAACAATCCTTGTCGAGTCCTCTAGCTGAACTCAATTACCATTAGCAAATTACTACCATCTAGCATCCCTATTCGCAAACTCAAGTATTTCATTTATCACCGGGGGCTCCTGTCTGCAGTTTAAAGCCACCAGGGCTTGAGGACCATGCTTTACGGATTTAATTAAATTTTTGAAAATTATTAATTTCAGAAACGCAAGCTTGAACTTTAAATTCTTAAACTTAACTCATTCTTTTGAATAGCAATCAAAGTTTGTTTTTCTTCAGAACAAGTTAAAAATTTTTTAATTCCAATAAATGCCACCGAATGCTTAAAAAGGACTTTAATCAAGACTTATTTCAATTTATCAAAGGCAAGAAAAAATTTATTACTTTCGCATGTGTTCTTCTTCGATTCAACTGTGAGAGAGGAAGCTTATTCTCTCACTCAAAGTTGAGAAGAAACAGTTTTTATACATCATTGTAATTACATACCTCAATCCAAGACGCTAGTATAGAACTCATACATTTTAATCCCTACTCGACTAAGGGATTAAAATAGTTTGAAAAACGTAGAACAGCAAGCCACCTCAGGGTTAATTTGTGTCAAGACAGCCCTGTTAAATTCTCAAATCTGCATTTATTGATAATATGGGTTTTCTCTGTAGCGATCTTCGTCAATGACATTGATCTGTAGGTAAGGTTTTGATGATAGAAACCTCTCAAACTGTTGTTATGAGTCTGGATTTCAAAGACAGAGCGTCAGATTTCTATTAATTCATTTCTTTGAAATAGTTTATAGCCCAGAAATGCTTCGTTAAATCAAAAGAAATAATTTGATAGAATTTTTTTCAACGAAGAAATCGAATTAATAAAATTATTTTAAAGTTATCAAATTATTTCGAAAAAATAATGGTATTTCGGAGTTTTTAAGAGCTTATAATAAAGATTTTAATTTCAAAGAAGACTTGGAAGTTTTGAATGCATTTCGGTCTTTTCGCACTCACGCTTATTGTGCAAGCTCTGACTGGTAAAGATTACTTTTTGATCTTCTAACTTTTCTGAACTAGTTTCATCGCAACAAATCATATATTTGCAAGAAACTGCAATTTCTTTTGGTTCAGGAACAGTCACACCTTCGTGGGCACAGCTGTCGACATACGTATCCTCAGGCACATTCAACAAATACGGAGTGAGCTTTTGGGCGAAAAAAGCAAATGGAGGCGGCAATACCGAACGGCGATATTTGAAATTGACTCTCGATGATACGTAAGCTTACAACCTAGTAAGAATAGTTATTAACACTCTGCAAAAACTGTAGGATTGATCAAAATGCAGGAAGAGTAATCAGCTATTCTCCAGGAGGTCAATCGAGCACCTCCGTTGTGTTTTCCTCAGGACCCACAAATCCGACTGGAACCGATCAAGGAGTTTGGGCTGACTGGGAAGGAGGGGTATTTATTATTCCAATAAGAAAAGCCTAATGCAAACCTACTATTGATCTATAGTTAAACTTCGCAAATCAGATGGCTGTTGGACAATGGACATTTTTATTGTTTCAAATCGATTTTACAGCTAACATCCAGTATGGTTTTCGATACAGAATTGAAAGTAATAGTGTGAGCACAAACAAACAACAACGATCAGGTGCGCCTTACACTTTTTATGCTATCGACCCCACAGCCAAAGTATACTGGGGTGCGGATAATCTTTACACAACTGGATGCAACTGTGAGATGCAATACGTCAGAGTTTATCTGAATTCTTTGGCCTTGACAACAGACGAGCAAGTCAGTCGCGCACTGATGGATGCAAGTGGTAAATTAATCAACAGATTGTAAAAAATCTTTAATTTGAAATAAAATTAGTTCCTGCTGTTGAGTATTTGATATATTTCCAATCGGATCCTTCTTCGAATTTAAATCAAACAGTGCCTGTAGACATTCTAACTACGGCAAGTGTGACCACCTCCACCGCTTATAAAGGTAAGTAGCGTTGATTGCTTGAACTTTCATTTTATTCCTTCATCC
>ENA-UOTZ01002187-UOTZ01002187.1-compost-metagenome-genome-assembly--contig:-NODE-2187-length-10819-cov-64.106032_pt1 | contig 10819 bp, 12 predicted proteins | sample MGYA00238144_ERZ746983 | MGnify/ENA primary metagenome ERZ746983 (study PRJEB28759, sample SAMN06268863) | compost metagenome | isolation source: single cell | place: USA: California, Emeryville, Joint...
TTCATAAATATGTTTGAGTGATGAGTAAATTTTATCCTGGTGCTAGAAAAGGACTGAATTCATGCTTTATCTAACATAAATAAGGCCCCCAGCTTGCTTGTGATACTAGTTGAGTTCTATTCACTCTCTCGAAATAATTCAAAAAACCATAAAGAAAAAAATTATCAAGTGCTTTTTTTATGTTATAGTCAAAAGCCGCCATTTCTTACCAATTAAATGCCTTGAAACATCATTCGGATTTTCTTTGTCTAAACTAAAATTCCCAGCTACCACACAGCCTATTCTCTTCGCTTACCAAGCTCAAACTCTAGGTAATTGCGTCAATTTGAGTATTATCATTCATTTCGACAGTATAGTTTCTAAAAAATTAAAAACTGATCTTTGGATAAAACAAAATTAACTATGTATGTATCACTCACCTCTCATTAATAGAGCGTCGCTAACATTAATCTCTCTAGAGGTATCAGTCTGGGAAGCTGCTTAACATATAGTACTTGAATTAGTTTTCTTCTTCCTCAAAATTTTCATTCTTGCTTCTTCATGCTTTCTTCAGCGATATCTTCCATTATAACGAAAGTAAACATCAAAGGCAGATATTTTCGTCTCAGTTCCGTCGGAATAAATGGGTATAAACTTGCATACGAGTCTTCCTTAGCGTATTTCTGCTCGATTTCCTCTAAATTCGCATTTTTATCGAACTAATAATAAGCATTGTTAATCAGCTTGATGGATGCGACATTTACCAATTCTTTTGTAATACGGTAAGCTTTAATGAATATTTCTTCACCAAGGGAATCTTCCATGAAGATCTTTAAACTCTAAAACATATTAATTAGAAAATTTTGGGGGGGGGGGGTTATCTCCACCTCTAGCTTTTGGTAGTCGGAAATGAAATCAATGTTTTCTTCCCCAGGAGTTCCTTCTGCTTTATCCTTGGAAGGCGCTTTGCTCGTATCGTCATCCTGATCATCATCTTCTCTGTCCTCATCGTTTTCCATAATCACGTTAGGGTCATTCTTCCCTAACGAATCTGATCCGTTATTGTCTAAATTTGCTGGTTCAGTAACCTGCAGAGGAGAAAGGTCATGAACAGGGATTTCAAAAGGAAATTATTTTTACAATATTCTCCAGTTCCTTGAGCATAGCTGCATAATTGATGATTTCTTCCTCCTCTTTCTTATTAGCGCCAGGGAACATATTTTCATTCTGCCCGTCATCTTTCACCTCTTCGACCTTCTGCCTTGCATTCCAAGCATTAGGTCTTGGTGGGTACTTTTTATCTTTTGGAGCAGACTCAGCGTCATCGTCAGCTCCTGAAGACACTCTCTTTTCTTTAGACGTGCTGGGAACATAGATTTCCACTTTGAATTTGTCCTCCTATCAGGCCAAAACAAATTAATTACATCATCTCCATCGACCATACCTTATTGGCATCTGGGTCTTGATAAACAATGCGTTTATTTTCCTTCTTCGGTTCTGATACCTGAGGTTCCGCATTCCATTGCTTTCTCTTTTGCTGATTTGGCGTTTCGCTGCGATTTCGTGAACCTTTATTGGAGACTACCTGATCACGTGCGGATCTCTTATCGTCGCTGGGCTGCGTGTCGGCGGTTTCTTCGCTTCTTTCTGTGTCATTCGGACTTATTTTAGCTCCAACAAACTCTACCTTAATGTCTCCTCCTCCATGCTTCATCATATTCTATTTAATAATAATTTATTTTTGCTTCAAAAATAATCCATACTCGTTTCTTCTGAATATCCATCTGCATTTGCTGCCTTTGCGCTTCCCTTGCCTTCTCTCTTTCTAATCGCTTCTGCTCAGCCTCTGCTTGCCTTGCAAGCCTTTCTTCTTCTTGCTTCTGCTTCTTCAGCTCGTCTTCTTTTTGCTTCTTCAGATTCGCCTCAGCGATTTTCTGTAATGCTGCCTCATTTTTCTGTGCTAATTGCGGAGCAGGTTTCTTCTCACTTGAGAAATTCTGTCTTGGCGCAGGCTTATTTTGCCTTTCGGCCGATTCATTGCGTTTTCTTGGAGCGTCCCTTGAATGATTCTCTTTTCGTTTATTTGGAGCAAAATTAGGGTTAGCGAATCCTCCAAACATTCCTCCGCCTCCTCCCATTATTTCTCTGTCAACAGCTCTTTTCGGCTCAGGTTGAGGCTGAGGCTTCATTCTCGGATCCATGGGTGGTTTTTTAAATGCGTCTTTCTTATCTGGGAAAGGATCAAATTGTTGCTGCGGCTGCACTTTCTGATGCGGCTCAGATATTGGTTTTTTCTCCCATCTATTGGGGTTAAGGTTGCCGCTTGGCTCAGGTTTCTTTTGGAAATTGCCTCGATTATCTGGTTCTCTTTGACCTCCTGCTCTGATATCTTTCGGTTGAGCTTCAGGTTGATGGGACACGATTTTAGGACCAGCGTTTTCCTGTCTAACCGGTTGGTCGTACCGACGTCCATCAGCGCTGTGTTTCCGATTGGATACGGGAGGTTGCTGAACTTGCTGCTGATTAGGTTGCGGTGGGTCTCTATTTTTGTAATGGTAGTTTTGCTTGGCTAATAGCTGCTGGGCTTGCTTCTCTTCTTCTTTTTTCGCAATGATATTCTGCACTATTTGCTGTTTCTATTGTAAAATATTAAGACGGCATCTTTCCTCACAATACTACCTGGTCTCCAGGACTGCTGTTCGGTTTATGTTGCGGAACTGGTGGTTTCTGGAGAAGATTATCTTTACTGGGCTCTTTTTGCTGTTGCGGCAACTGTTGGGGCTGAACCACTTCTTTTTTTAGCTGCGCATTAGCCTCCTCTTTCTTCTGCTCCTCCTTCTTTTGTTCCATTTTCATCTGCCGCACAAGGTGCTCTGGCATCGGCGCTTCATTTAAAACGTTTTTCAGATCCTCCATTCTCAACCCATTAACATTTATTTTCTTTTACAGAGTCATTTTAGTCCATTTTGCCAAAATACAAGGAGCTACCTGCTTATGCAATATCGTATGGGCGAACTCATTCACTCGAACAGTCTCTGACAAGAAATTCTTAATTCTTGCTTGAATGAAAGGCATTGCTAAATAAACCGACGAGATAAGTCAAAACAAAATGAAAATTATCCATTTACCCAAGATGTTGGCTATTGTTGGTCTCTTATTAGGATCCGTCTGTAACAACGCGCTCACCAGTCCCTTCATCTCTTTTGAATATTGAGAAGGAATCGGGGTATAAGCACCTCTAACGATTTTTAAAGCCAGAAAATGCAATGAATCTCCATTGAAAGGAGGCTTCAGCGCGCAGAGCTCATAAAGGATAACTCCCAAAGACCACATATCTGTTTTAAATGAATAAGGCTTGTTCTCAATGATTTCTGGAGAAATATAATATGGCGTGCCGACCATGGTCCTTGCGTTATCTCTGGTATTTGTTAGAACCCTCGCAATACCGAAATCTCCGAGTTTGATGATGCCACTCTTAGTCAGAAAAATATTTTGGCCTTTCAGATCTCTGTGAATAATTTTTCGATCGTGCACGTGTTTCATTGCTAAGCAGATTTGCGTAAACCAATCTAATATCTGAGCCTCAGGGAAATGCTGGCCTCTGCGTTCTTTGACTTTATTGGCAAGGTCACCGCCTGATTTTATTGATAAATCGGTTATTACGAAAAAAGCAGTTACCATCTGCAAAATCCATGACGATACAAAGCTTGCCTTTCTTCGTCTTATAAACTTCTCTAAAGCGAACGATATTTGGGTGTCTAAGGGCTTCGAGGATCTTCGCTTCTTTCAGCGTGTCTTTTTTTTCTTGCTCGCTCATTTTGCTGAGGTCGACTTGCTTAATAACACATAGAGCACCATCAGAAACGCATTCCACAAGGTATGCCTTTCCGAAGGAACCCTCACCAAGCAATTTGATACGTTTGTAAAGCTCGTATTCTGCGTTAGGCATTCGTAATTTTTCAAAGGTTAATCAATAAAATTTAAAAGATGGAAATAACTGTGTTCGAATCGCAATTCTTCAAAGCAGTAATTCACCATTCTTCTGCCAAATTAAACAGAAACTCAAGCGTTGAACCACAGCTATTGAAAATAGGACAGACACATTTAATGTGGATAAAGAAAACTTTAGTCAAGAAACTTACTGCCGGAAGTGGGGACAAATCACACTGTGTTAAATTTTTTCCATTCAATATCACTTTGCAACAAGCAAATCCCTTATTTCGCGTGACTATATCATTTGGCTACAAACAACAACAAAATGGCGTATTGTAACTACTCAATAATTTCTCCAACAATCTATTTCGTCGTTGTTTTTTTTTGAAATAACTATACTGAAAAGTGCAATAATCTGCTCACTTTTAACAGCGTTTTTTTCATCGAATGCATCATATCAAACCAAGTTATTTTTTTTCAAGGACAAGCTACTTCCTCAGACATTTGAACCCTATAATGTATTTCAGTCGAAACCTACAATAGCTCTTCCCGCGTTTGCGTTATCAGCAACTCTTCATAATCTATAACTTCATATTTGATCACTCGGACTAACTTTATTGGATTCAAAAAAATATTATTCTCTTTGCAACAAGGTGTTTAAGAATTTGAACGAATTATCTGCGCACTAAAATAGCAAGTTAATAAATAAAAGTCTTCTAAATCTTGCGAAAATGGATCTCGACAAAGCCAAAGAGAACGGCTCATCAGAAGCATTGGAGTACTATTCCTCTTCAATTCCCTTCATACAAACCTCGCAATTAGAAAAGAAAAGCATCGCGATAGAGACAGCGTCGACCGTAAACGCAGTAGATCAAGAAGTCATCACAAAAAGAAGAAATCACGCTCCCGCGATAGAAGCCGAAGCAGGAAAAAGAAAGATAAGAAATCCAAAAAGAGCCGCAGAAGAAGGTATCAAATTTGCAAATTATCTTCAGTCAGCAATTCGGCATTTGAATTCAGCTCTGACGACTCGAGAAGCCGCTCTCGCAGTGGATCGCGCAAAAAGTCAAAAAAGAAGAGAAGCAGAGAAAGAACTCGTGAGCGCTCAAGAGATCGCAAAAAGAAAAGATCTGAGTATGTCTATTTTAATATTGATGGCGGGCTCAATTTACTCAACAGATCACGAGGAAAGCGTAGAACTAGATCCAGAAGTCCGAGAGCGAAGAGTCCGAAAAAAGAGAAAAAGTCCAACTTCCGCTTCGATAGTCCTCCAAAGGAAGTGAAAGAGCAAGAGAAAGCGAATTTAGAGCTTATTCAGCAGTTGCTTCCTCAAATAAAGCGTGAGTTATGTGTTTTGAATAGAGAGCAATAATAAACCTTTTAGCGGAGGCCGGTGCAATGGATCTTTTGCAAAAGGTCCAAATTATCAATAGTATGCAGGCGTCTCAAGCATCGAAAGCTGACCGAAAGCTTTATATTGGGAACCTGCCGCCTGGACTGACCCAACAAGCCGTACAGAGAAGCTATAACAACAGCCCAGCTAACCAAATGTTCTTTCTAGTTGGTAGACCTACTGAACGCCGCGCTCGCTAAAATGGGCATCAACCAAAACGTATACTTTTGAAATGAGGTTTTTTTATATTTCTCACTGACTAAACTCGTTAGCCGGTAATAAAATCATCTGCAATCTGACTTACTTTTGATTGTTTTTTTGTTTCGAAAGCCCGGAAAATCGATCATCAGTGCCTGGATTAGCTCAGACGGTATGAAAAAATTATTTGATCGCAGTTCCTTCATAAAATTAATGCTAGGTCATTACGCATTTGTTGAGTTCAGGACATCCGAAGAAGCAAATAACGGATTTGCGTTGAACAACGTCGCTTTGCATGGTCAAGTAAAACACTCGTCTTGAAAATTGAAATTATAACCAGGTCAGCCTCTGAAAGTAGGTAGACCTAAGACTTACAATCAACAGCAAACTCCAGCCACCCCGCTTGCAAATATCATAGGAGGGAGTAGGATTAAATCTCTTCTCTTAGCTTAGAATTAATAAAACTTCTGTAAATAGCTAGTATGTTGCCCACAACAGGTGTACTGGACAAGCCCAATCCCGAAGCGCTTTTGGTAGCCTGGCTATTTAGATTATTTTTAATTCTTCCCACAGCAACAGACAACGATGGTAGCAAAGGTTCAGCCGCCATCTCGTATACTTACTTTGAAGAATATGGTCCAACCATCCGAGGTAAGCGTTATGAAATGGAGTTGAAATTAACATGAACATGACGTGACGTATTAGTTGGAAATTGATGAGGAGTATAACGATTTATTGGCTGATGTAAAAGAAGAATGCGAGAAGTATGGAAAGGTGCTGTCTTTGAAAGCCCCAAGGCCGATAGGAGGACAGATGCTGCCAGGAGTAGGAAAAATTTTTGTTGAATATTCCACGATTGACGAGGCGAAGGAAGCTAGAAGGGTAAATTTGTTCTTCTTTTGCTGGATCTCATGATAAATCCGTCCAGGCGCTCTCGAACAAGCAATACGGAGATAATAAAGTTGAATGCGCGTTCCATAGCGAAGAGAAATACCAGAACAATGATTTCACCGACCTTTAGACGAGGGAACTCTGGCCCTAACTTTCTTATGAATAGATGAGCTAGCTGATGTTAAATAAGAATGCATTATCATAGAATGTGGTCTATTCCATTTGTGTTTGATGAAAATTCAATGAAAATGAACTATTAGAGTCAAGAATTGTGTTTCGATAAATCGAATCAATTGTAGTTAGTTGGTTATCTGCGAACATCGGTTCGAATCTTATAAACGCATCAAATTTCAAATCATTTTTTAAATTTTTCGTAGATACTTCTCAATTCAATAAACGTAATAGCAATGAATTATTAACTTTCATTGGTCATATTTCTGGTATATAATGAAAGAGAGACCCTATAATCAAACAAATATATGTACTTTTCACCTCATCTCATCATATCTTTCTGTTACTTATGCTTAATAGATTTATTAACTCATTAGATAAACCAAACAGTTAAAGCAATGGGAAAACATTTGGGTTTCTCTTAAACCACATAATATTTTTGTTAGCGCTTGAAATTTGTTACAGATACGCTCCCCAACCGATCCAAGCTCTTCCCAAAATGTTAGGGTCTCTTGCCATATCAATAAGCACGTCGACTTGTTCCGGCACGTTCAAGAAGTCCTTGTCTATCTTTGATCTAACTGTGCTTGGTCCTCCTTTTACGACCTCTAGGACATTCTTGAAATAATCATTTTTCGCATTATGCCTGGTAAGATAAAGCTCTTCTATCATGACATCCGTTCCTTTCATTCCCACCAACTTCTTTCGCACAATATCAACCTTTCTCTTCGGGAACCAAGTCGATTCTTCATCAAGTCCCAAACTTGAGAGGATACTTGACGACGCTCCTCCAGTATGCGCTGCTCCTCCCGTTCCACTGAATCCCTTTTTCGATTTAGCCATCTTCAACCAATCCATCAGAGGATCTTTGATGAAGATCTCACAGCAATCCAATAGTACGTTTCTTGAGTGACGAAGTGCAGCTTGAGTGTGAATGCAGGTGTTTCTGAACAATCCATTGACTCCCAGCGGCTGGAGCAGCGTTTCAAAGTTCTTTGTCAATCTGAAAGGCATCAGCTCTGGAATATATTGATTGAGACCGCTACCAAACGAAATACCAAAATCGATACCAACGACCTCTCCAGTTGTCATATTCATCAAAAAGTTTTCAAGATGCCTATCGCCGATACCAAGCGTGTAGCAACCAATAGATAGAGTAGCAAAGTTGCGAATGAATTTGTTTCTGACGTAAAGGAACGCTTCAACTGAGCTACAGAGTTTCTCCAGATTCTTTTTAAGCAAATCTCCAGGGATAAGCGACTGCTGATGGTTGAACGCGTCAACGATGTCTTTCTCTTGCAATTTCAGCAGCACCAAATGCTTGTGAGGGAAACTCTTGTCTTTGTTTCCAGGGATCGCGTTCAGCCATTCCACCCTCGCGGTAAACGCGGCATTTTTATCGAAATCGGCTTTGTTTCCATGCATCGCTTCAAACTCCTTCTGCAGCACGCTTTTGATAGGCATAGTGTTATCGACCCATTCCAACACACCGAGACTCTTTGTCATTGGAATGACCTGGAAAGTATTGATTCTGAGCTCTCTTTGCAGACAGTTTGCATCCTCGGAGAATATATCATTCATGATCGTGAACATCTGCTCGACTCTCTGATCCGTTCTCAGATCTTCCACACCTTTCACAAGGAAATTATAAGTTTTTTCGTTGCTTCCATGAATAGTGAGTCGTTTTGGACGACGAATCGAGCTCAACACCAGCACAGTGGCACCGCAGTTTTGCATGGTCACGTGAGAGCTCACATGAGGCTCAGAATTTCCATTATATTGACCTGGAATCTCGATCTTGCTCTCTTTGATGTAGTTATTAGCGTCGTATTGACCAAGCCAATCCGAGAATGTATTCAGCTTGTCTTTGCCCGCAGGGATTTTAGCCGCGTGCTCTTTCAACCTGTCCATGAACTTTTCGATAGGTTTTTCCTTCGCGAACCCAGCAGTGTCCAGTTTATACAGATTTTCCAGATTTCTGCCAAATACCTTGACGAACTCTCTCTCCCAGTCCTTCGCGAACTTTCTGTTGTAGGCGCCGATTTTCTCGCCCACATACTGCGCTTTCTGGCCTTCTGGGAACACATCATTCATAACCTCCTTATAAATATTCGATAATAGCTCGACTTTCTTCTTCGGGTCTTTTTCTCCCAGAGCTTCCTTCATATTATCGATGTAGAACTGAAGTCTATGCTCAGGGTGAGTTATCTCGTTCAGCGAGACGATAAAAGCGTAATGATTAGTAAACTTGTCGAGTTTTTGCTGGATCTTTTTCGCCAAGGGTGGGAACAAAGCAGGGTCTTGAGCCGGGTTCAATTTATCGAATGAGACGTTAAATTGGTATAACAGCGCCTGAGGGTAAAGCTCAGCGATACTCAACAAGATGTCTTCGATATAAGCCGATATTTCTCTGAGATTGATGATAAACATCATTTGTGGGAGCCACTTCAAGTACATCCACGAAGGCAGAGCTTTTGTCTTCTCTTTGAACGTTTTTCCTAAATCATTGAACTTCAGCAGCGTATCAAATAACTTTGGCAAGTGCTCCAGCTTTGAATACCCATAACCGAACGCATCGCAGATATAATCAATGAAGACTTTTCCGAGGTTCCTCTGGGAGAGGAGTTTATTCTCTCTTTCGAAAATCGGTCTTGGGTCGTCCTCGCTAGTTTCATATTCATCGAAGAGCCGAAGGAGTTTTTCAGCGAAGATTGCGTATCTGCTGTAGATCTTCCTCTTCAAGGCCCTGTTGTACTCGTCGTCTCCGAGCCCGGCAAGGTTGAAGTAGCTGTTTTCGAGGATGGTGTTGTAAGTGTTGTACACGAAATTCGCGTTAGAAGCAACGTCTTTCATCACTCCTTCGAACATTAGCTCGCCTTTCAGGACATTGTATCGTTCGATATGGAAAGTCATGGTGCGCTCCTTCACCAACACCTTGAGGACGTTCAATCTGATGAGGTTGTAGTCATCGATTTTCCCTTCGTATTTCTTGGACTGACTGTCAAGTACCTTCAAGGTTTGGTCATATTTTTGCACGGTTTCTTGAGCGTCTTTGAAGTAGAGTTGAACATCATTTTCTAAAAGGTTCAATTTCAGCTTAATGACAGAAGCCACGGTCTTGTATTCAAATGGACGCTGAGTATCACCTTGATTTCGCAGTTTAAGTGAGTAAAACAACAGCTTTTCTGCAGTTTCTAAGAAGCCTTTCTTAATCAGTCCCTTTGCGGTTTGCTCGTGGTACTGGGCAACTTTCAAGTCTCTGATGTTCGCGAGTTTGTCTCCGAAACGACTGTTGATCACATCGATAAAGATGCCTCGAGCGTGGAGGACATCGTTCCAGGTATGAATTGTATCAAAGGTAACAGAAGGCGGTCTCTTGGTCCAAACCTCGCTCAATCGAATAAATTCTGTATCTACAGGACTTGCGCCGGGGAGGCCCTGTTTCTGCTGGTTTACCTCAACAAACGAGAGGAATTCAGTGAACTCATGCATTTTTTGCACCTTCTGGATGAGTTTATGCTGAGCGTCCTCACTGAATTCGTTAAATTTTTTCCAGGCTCGCAGGAAGCCCTCTTTCTCTTTGTTCAAGAACAACCGCGCTCGATCTAAATCGTCTTGGGTCAGGCTCAGCAAGGCGACTTCATAGTTAAATTTGCTTTCAAGAACTTCTTTCTCGGAGTCCACGCTCATCCAAACCTTTACGTAATCTGCCATGGTGCTCCAGTATTCGTCTTTGTTGATCAATGATTTCATCAGATAGAACGCATCACGGTCCTTCAAACCACTTAAAGACACCGTATCCTCATGTGTTGCCATAGGAGCGGCCGGAGTATCTTTCAAGAGCTCGTCCCACATATTCAGTGACGCTAAATTGTCTTTTTTCTCATCTTTGAGATACTCCACGATTTTCCTTTCCAAATTTGAAAGCGCCTCTTCGTTGACTTCGTACTCAGCGAGGATCTCATTAAAGGCGTCAAGTGAGGATTGGAGGTTTCTGTTCAGTTTCAGATCCATCGCGTCTCGCATTTTCTCGTCGCTTAGGATAATGTTTTTCAGCCCTTTCAACGAATCCTCCTCATTGAGCTGAGTGTACACCTCAGCCAATCGCAGCCAATCCGGAGCAGTTTTTTCATCGAATTCAACCATTTTCCAATTCAGAACTTTCGGGCCTTTTGAAACCTGTGTTTTTCGAGTCTTTTTGGTTTTGGAGGTATCGAGCTCGCTTTCTCCTTTGCAAATCAGCAGTTCTTCTAT
>ENA-UOTZ01002188-UOTZ01002188.1-compost-metagenome-genome-assembly--contig:-NODE-2188-length-10817-cov-4.181657_pt1 | contig 10817 bp, 5 predicted proteins | sample MGYA00238144_ERZ746983 | MGnify/ENA primary metagenome ERZ746983 (study PRJEB28759, sample SAMN06268863) | compost metagenome | isolation source: single cell | place: USA: California, Emeryville, Joint...
TGATTCTTGAACCTTCGTTTCTATTTGCTCCTCAATTGGAACAGCAACATCAAGAAATTGCAAGACTTCACCGACGAATTGAGGAACTTGAGCTTGACTCTAAGGAACTTCTCAAAACGAAAAATCAGATTGATGCTCTCCATAAAGAGCTTATAAGTACCCAAGAAGCGTTAACACAAAGAATGGGCGAGCTGCAGGAAGAAAAATTACAACACAAACTTACTGATGGCAAACTTACTTCTCGAGTTGAGGGGCTTGATTACAAAATCAGCGTGTTGAACGGTGAAAACCAGAGACTTAGCAATGAGATTCAGGAGTTGAAAAATATTAACGAAAATTTAAATATGAAAATTCAAGAATTAGAGAAAGATACCCAAAAGACTAAAGGAATTGAGGAGCAAATAGAAACGAAGGTTCAAGAATCACAAAAGTTGGACTCACTTTTGAAAGAAAAGGATCATCAATTACAACTCGCTCTCAGTGAAAATGCGAATCTTGAGAGAAGGATTGCTTTAACAGTTGAATTGGAAAAGCAAATTGACCTTCTAGCAATGGCGAATCAATACGCAGAGATGGAAGTTGCAAAGAGGAATCAGGAGATCGAGGAACTCAAAATACTGAATGCTGAACTGAATCAGAGATTTGCTCTTCGTATCAAAGAATTAGAAGAAAATTTGGTTTTGATTGCTGACGAAAATGAGCGATTAATTCAGCAACATGAGGAAAGATTGAAGGAAATTCAAGTACTCGAAGCTAAATATCAACAGCTGGAACTTAAAGACATGAGACTTGATGACAAAGATAGAATTATTAAGAACTTGAAAGATCAAATCGATGCTCTTAGAGAAGAACGAGATTCAAGTCAAAGAGCGTCGCATGAATTGAGAGAGAAAATGAAAGATCTCGAGCAAAATTTCGAAAGAATGAGAGAAGTGGAATACAAAGTTAACGCAGCACAAAATGAGACTAAAAGATTAAAAGATCAGTTAAAGACGAGAAATGAAGAAATAGAACGATTGGAGACAAAATGCGGTGAATACGAAATTCAATTACTGAAATTGAAAGAAGTTGAAAAACAAATCATTCTCTTGGGAAGGGAGAATGAACGACTTAGTGCTGATTGCCACTCTCGGCTAGAAGAGATACAAGGATATCAAAAGAAAAACAGAGAGCTCGAAAAAGAATTGACAAAATTGAAAGTACAAGAACTTAGAATTTCTGGCGAGAGTCACATCAGCCAACCTCAGGCCAATCTTGCTGTCACTGAGGTAATTAAAGAACAGAAAGAGAGTTCTTAATTACCTGAGTTATCTGTATTGGATATTAACATACCGACTTAGTGATCTTATTTCTAATATTATTAAGAATTTGAAAAGCTTCTTCTTGCTAGAAATAATTTTTCTTGTAGAAGAGAACATAATTGTTGCATCTCTTGAAAAAATATAATTTGAAATGTCTCTTCTTTTTAATAGGAAGCCTCAAAAAAATTAAAAAAATAACGAGGAAGGACATTAAGGATATTTAAGTGCTCAGGAAGAAAATGAGCCACTATTCTCATGAAAATTTTCGATGCAAACTGTCTCAACCAGAGCAAGAATTTCACTCTTAAAGCAACACAAAAACTAAGCAATATTCCAAGTTTAGAAACTACTTTGCATTCTCATTTTAACACGAAAGATTTCAGAACCTATTTCGATTCATGTTTGGTGATTAGATTGATTCCAAATAATCTACAATGTATTTTCGAGGAATATCATAGTATAGAAAATACATTCATGTGCTCTTTTGTGCTGACATAGTCATTGAAAAGAGCTCTGCCTTAGAAAAAAATTATCGCCAAATTTAGATGTTTTAACAAAATATACGATATAATCTAGCGCTTTCTTCAGTTTCGTACTGCATATTTCCGCTAAACAATTGACTTCTTTTTTTTTTTGCTGTTTAGAATAGTCCCTTGATGGCTCTTTTCTCAGAACAATGAGAGATCTTTAATATGTTCAAAGAGCAATATACATTGTTTTTGGTAGCGCTTGAGTGATTAGATTTTTATTTCAATCTGTCCCTTGTTTGAATTTATGTATAATTGAATAATAATAAACAAAGAAGAACTGCAGATCAAGATGGCTCATAGTAGATGATAAAAATTTAATTTATTCAGGTTTATCAATTATGAGAAATAATCCGAGGTATAGAGTGTTTTTTTCAAGGAGGTCTAATTTTTTCTCAAACTCAATAAAGTTTAATAGGTTGCTCTTTGCATTAGAGCGTTTATTCAGAGTAGAAATACGTGAAATTAATTCCCAAAAAAAGTACTGGTATCATCTTGATGAACAGCAAGACGAACACTCCTATCTCTGGCAAGTCTGATCTAGGCTCAACAGGGCTGCGGTTTTCATCTCCCAACTCAAGAGAGAGCTTATCCAGAAACATAATTCAACATTCGCAAAATGACTATGCAAACGCAAGTTCCAGAAATACTGAAAGGCAGACTCAGCCGAACAAAATGGAATCTCCATCTCTCCTGAGAGCACAGCCACTCAAGTTCAACCCTCTTGAATTTAATCCAACTAACAACCCAAATGGTCTTTTTTCCATTTCAATAAAAACGTACATGCAGTTGCTTTTATGGATAAAGGAAACTATTTCAAATGAAATTGCCTTCCTACGGGATCACTCTCGAGAATTTGAAGCATTAAATACCACAGCATCAGTGCCATCTTCACCTGAGATGCGCAAATACAAATACCTTATTAATTTTGATTGCTTTTTGCTTTATAACAAGAATGTTCACCCAGATTATTGCTCATTCAATAAACTGACCACTCGGTTTGCAGAGCTTCTTGGAATACTTGAAGAAATGCTTTGTACTTTGCTTAAAGAACACACAGAGAGAAATCTGCTCTTCTTCGAAGAATCTGAATTTTACAAATGCCTAGCAAAATTATTCTCACCAACTCTATTTCAAAAGGAACCATTCTTGAAGGTTTGCTCAGAACTCTGGAGATTTATCCGACAAAGTACTAAACTAGATCCGAACACTCCAGCATTTTCTTTGACAGTTGAAAGAATTAGGCTATTTCTGTTTGGTATTAGCATTCCATCAAATAATCCAAAGGACTTTCCTCTTCATAGGGCGATTTATGAGTCGAATATAGCTCTGGTTCGTAAGTTATGTGAACGAAGCGCATATATATTTTATACTCACATTGAGGAAGCCGATCCACTTGGAGTCACTCCGTTGATGCTTGCTGTAAGACTCGCAAGAAAAGAAATTGTGTTAATTCTTGCTGATCACGGCGTTAATCCTAAACATCGAGTCTTCCCATCTGCAAAAACCCCTCTCGAAGAGGCAGTGGAAATGAAACAAAAATCGATTGTGAGAACTCTGCTGATAGCGCATCACCATCAAATCCTTTTAAGATGGAAAGAAAATAAGAGTCGTATCTTGGCTCTATTTGAAAAGATGCCAGACTTCGAATTCCAAATTGATTATGAATGTGATTCAAAGTTCATTCCTTTTGTCAAGACATTCGCTCCGAAAGAATCATATTACCTTTTCAAGCGAGAAAGTTTCCTGCGAATTGATATGAACCTTGTGGGCTGGTCAAAAATCAGAGCTCTCAAAGGCAATGTAAGTCTATTCATACATGGAAAAGGACCTCGAGAGGGAGAAATACTTGTTATTGATAACATCACAAAAACCATTTCAAACCTTTTGACAGATGTCAATTTGACTCAACTTGACAAAGAAGTCGACGATCTGATTTCTCAAGAACAGCATGCAAGTGAAATCAGAGCTGAGAATATAAACCTTAGTGTTGCAAAAACTTGGAGAGGAGAGCCGGTTTCTCAGAAGATAGATACTTATAATACTATCAAATACAACGCCAAGGGGACTTTTCACCTCCTGCTGTCACGATCTACGTTCACAAACAAGTTTGATTCATCAAAGTTAGAAAATTTCCCCGAATACTTTAATTATTGCCTCCAGAATCCGATATGGATCAAAGAAAAAGATCTCATTGATCAAGGTAACCGGTTATCCTAGGTAGGTTATTCATGACAGATATCATAATTTGTAGGTAACAAGCAATCAAAAACACTTATGCAAACGATTATAGACTACATGGAGAGCAGTGTGGAAACGATCAAGGAGCTGTTTGGCGAAAATTATGAAAAATATATGAAAATCAAATCAATTAATTCGGCTGAGCGAGAAAATTACTTGAAGTTAAGAGTGTTAGAGAAGAATATATCAAAGCATTACAAAAAAAGTATAACAGGTAATCTATGGATCACTGAAAACTTCCCATTAAGTATCGATCATCTCCTTCCAATCCTCGATCTTCTTGCTTCTGCCAATCCAAAGGTCTTGAGGATCAGGGAATTCTTTGAGAAGAAAAACCTCATTCAAAAAAATTGCTTCCCTCTGAAGGCGGTGATCCCCATCTTTTTCTCCGTCAATTTGATAATATCTTTCAGGAATTTCAAGTTCAAGTAAATAATCTCAGTGCTATCTGTTCTCACTTTGAAGATTAGAAAACCAGACTATTCTCTGTTTGATCTGAAATTGCTCTCAACAAAAGCTTTCATTCCTCATCAGATAATGTCTTCAGGTGAACGTATCAAGACAGAAGGCTACACGGATGATTTCGATAGTCCCTTGAAATATAAGAAGAACTGGGATGATTGGTTTAATCAAAAAGATGACAAGGCCAGAGAAAATCCACTGTTGGGAAGCAATTATATTCAAGAAGAAGATGATAGCGAGCTTCAATTTGCAAAGTCTTTTTTTGGACGTGATAAAAAATCGAATGCTCCGAATACAGACTACATTAACATCTTTGAAGAAGAAGAAAAGGCTGAAGCTGATGAATTTAACCAAAGTGCAGAATTTAACGAGAAATTTCGAAATGAAACTCTGAAAGTGAATTCGCATCAAACTCATGTCCCCAAATCGATCAATACCATCCTTGAGAAATTTAGCAGCAACCAGGGAAGAACAAGCAAGTTCATTCAGACAGGCCTTGGATATCCAATCGATACTCAACAGAGTGGTACCAACTCAATTGCAAATATTGTTCAAACCGACTCGGGACAGGGATTCATCAAGTTTAGAAAACATATGGGACCCGAAATCCCTCTCATTGCCTCAACTCCAAAACCCAAAGTTCTCGGGGATAGAGGCAAGAGCTTTGACAAATCTTACGAGGATGATTTTCTCATGGATATGAATAGAAATCAAGAGCAAAAGTCCAAGATAATGCAACATTATCATACAAATAAACAGAATCCTGCAGGGAAAATTGTAGGACAGAACCAGGGTTCTATCGGGGTCAGCAACGTGCGGCCAAGGGATAATTCAAACAGGTAAAATTAACTATGGATTGTCATTTTCAGTCATTTGGTGTACTTAAATATCAATTTTTCCAAAACTATTTTTTCGCTATTAAAATGAAAGTAGTTCCATTGTATTCATTTCTTATTGATGGTTGAATTGCGTTTTTATCTGCCAGGTAAAAAAATGGTCTGAAATAATAGCAATGGATCTATTTCTTCTGTAATGGTTCATTGAGGAAATTTTGACGATTAGGAAGGGGAAAAATTGTTTACCCTCGTTCGTTGACATTTTGCTACATCATTCTTCAGGATTACCAATTTATTTTAGTTTTGTAGGATGTGCTCTCAGTCATCTTCAAATAACCGCTGGATTGTTTTAAATATTTCAGAAGGGTGTAATTGATAATATTTACAAAATTTATTAATTCGTCTTATCGGGAAAGCCAATTGTATTATTTTTCTTTCTTACTACACATCGAGCAAGCGTTTGAAAGTATGGTTGTACTCAGACTTAACCTTTTAATTCTAAATGAATAGCCGCAATCAATATCTGAACATGTTTGCAATTAGTAACGGGACTTTACAGAAAAATAAACAAAAAAAAAACTCCAACTATTAGTTAATCGTTTCGGTAACTGCTGGTTAAATCGACAATTTACGAATAATCAAGGTAAATGAGCCACACTAATGATACTAATCCTTTAATTCTTCAAAAGCTCTAATTCATTGCTCACAAAAGTAAATCAGGATAATTTTATTCTTGAAATGAGCTTTCTTTGGAATCAACATACATACTAATTTAATATAAAGTAGACTAACTGCTACTATTTTCTCTTTGAATAAACCTCACCTCGCAAAGTTATCGTGCTACCAAATTAGTAGCATATACTAGTTTTTGGTAATTATACTATTATTTGGATTGAAGCTCCCCATAAACTTGGTAGACTAAACTAAATTCAAAAAAGAGGAGAAGACCGCCAAAACTCGTTTAATTCACTTTAGATATCTGCTTTCGTAAAAGAAATAGTTGATATGCATAATTTTCGATTTCTTCTGATTCAATCTATAGTATCATTTCAAAGACTTGGTCGGATGATATTAAAATAGTCTTGTTTTCCTCTCTAAATCATCAAACATGATTCGATACTCGGACAACGACCTGACAAAAGTCCCAATAATAATGCAAAATCTAAAACTAAAAGCTTTGATAATGCATTATTTGCTGGCGATTCTCTTTGAAAGGGGCCGTTTTTGTTTTTTTTTCAGCTGCTTCGCCTTGTTCTACACTTCATAGTAAGCTATTTTGCGCTCATTTTTGAAAAAACGAAATTATCGAAATCTTATTTCTAATTTTTGAGTGCGAGTCCTTAAATACTCGATCAAAATTGCAAATAAATTCTACAAACATATTTATAGGGATCTAATGGAACGCAAGGTTGACAGCAATGATATCAGAAGTGCTACCGAAAAAATTGTCAAAGAAATGATTTTAGCCCAGACAACTCCTGCGGGTCTCAACTGTGAGGAAGGCGCTGTAACAAAACTGCACGAGTTTCTGCTGAGATTTACAACCGATTTAATTGAACAAGCCAAAGTTTACGCTGAACATGCAAATCGTACTGGAGACACCTCTAACGGGGTCAATATTCTCGAAGAAGACGTTATGTATATAGTTAGCTCACTTTTTGGCGGTTCTCATTGAATTATCCTCAGTTTGGGAATTAAACATCTTCAGCAAAAGAATAAGAAGGTCAGTCAAAAAGACTTAGATGATTTCGCCAAGAGCAAAGCGAAAACCAAGCTCCCAACACCTGGACCTACTTTGAGTAACTAATTTCTAAAGAGTTTTTTTTTTTAACGTGAAATTGCTAGATGTTCAAATTGGAGACTTATCAAACACTAGACCAAATAAGCATTTAGTTCCAGTGAGCAAATCTATCGATCAAAAGGTGAAATAGCTCAATTTGCACTCGAGTATTCTAAAATTTTGTACAAAGGGAGCAGGAGGTGAATTCATGAGTGAAATTATGACAAAGAAGGTCAAGAAAGATGACCTCGAAATGAGTTAATAAACTTTGCATGAGTTTTTTTGGGCATTTATGGTTTATATGAACGATTGCCTAGTACGTTCTTTTTCTGTAGTAATAAGCTCGCTCGAATAGAGCTTTTATTTTTTCTTTGAGTTGAGAATTCAACGTCACTATCAACAACCTCTTGAATTGTTAAGAAAGATTGATTCGTAAGCATTAAAGTTGGGGGCTCACATTGTAATTGTTTTCAAGAAAGAGCAAGGATTGTCCAAAAAATTTTGGGATCTTTTTTCAGCACGGTGCCAGAGCCGCTGCTATTGCTACATTAACAGGAAAAATTTTATAGACTGGATACATGTGGACCTCCTGTCAAATATGAAGTCAAATGAAATGACTGTAAGTTTTTTATACTTCTCTTTGTTTTTCCTTTCAAATTTTTTCCAAACCAGATCTAAGTTCTTGCTCTTCAACGACGAATGAGGAGTGGTTTGAGCAAAGCAATCGAGTAGAAGCTGATATATATTAATTGCAAAAATATGCATCTGGAGACTCATATGTATAATATGAAGACAGACTGAAAATGTACAGTTTTGAAAGCTAATCTTTTTCCTCTAGAATGGGGGGTTTTGTTTGCATTTGCTCATACTTTTGTTTTGCTTTAAGTGCTATATTCTTGAGAGTCTCAGCTTGTGAGATTCTGCTCATTGATTCGTAAGCAGTTTCCTCTGAATTGGCAACGCTTTTAGCGATGATTGAATTGCCAGCTTGTATTTTGAATCCAGGTTTGTTTCCCATCAGATGTTTCTGCGATTTGAGAAAATCTTCATATTCGCAGTCAAAAGATTGTGAAGAGCTGAGCTGTTCCTTTGGAAACTGTTCTTCTTCACCGCTCTGATTTACTCTCGATAGTGAATGTTTGTTGCTCGAAGTTTGTTTATCAAAGCTATCTCGAGAAACACTTGGTTGATTTGTTCGACTCAATTGATCTTGCAAGATCTGCAATGAAGACTTAGATATTTTAGTTTTAGATTGATTGTCAGTCAAATTATTTTTTAGAGCTTCAATGGTCTGTGAAAATGGAGGAATTTCTATAGATTTGTGAGACTGGGTGATTCCCTTATCTGATCGATCAGAGGCGAAGGTTCTGTCATGGGAATCAATATCATGTGTATGCGGCAGGCTGTCAAGTCCATTATTTCGAAAAGGGTCTCTGACTTGCTGCTCCTTCTGCTCAACAGGTCGGTCGTGGACATCTTTTAAGACCGAGGTGCCACCAATGGCTCTCTTTATAATATCTTTCGAAGATTTAGCTTGTGTATGGACTAATTTTTGTACAAAAGTTAACGAGAGTGAGAGACAACGCTATAAATCATGTTTTTACTGTGTTTTTGCTGACTAGAAACAGCGATAGGTTCGTTAGAGACCGAAACACCAAGCTGCTCAGTTTTAAAAGATTCCTTTTCTAATGCTGTTATTGTGTCTGGTTAGAACTATAAAGATATGATGATTATTATTACGCTTTTCTTGCTTATCAGAATCTGTGTCAACATTTTTCTTAGTTCCGAGATTTGTAGTGATGCCAAACTTCTCCATTATCATTTGTCGAGAGGATCTTTTCTGGTTGCCTCCCAGCTGATCGTCGTTTGGCCTTACATTAATATCATCAATCCTTTTATCTGGCCTCCTGGACTGGTTTAACGTCTCTCCATTTACAGTTGGATTGATTTTCCCTTTAGAATGATTCAATTGCTCTTGAAGAATAAGGAGCGATGTTCGAGATTGGGCTAAAGATTTGTCCTGCTCAAAATCTCCCTTTTCAATTCTCAGGGAAGTTTGGGATGGCACTGCTGACTTGTTGTATTGATTGGGCTCATTTTCATCAGGATTACCTCCTTGTTCATTCAAAATTTGCATTGAAGACTTAGATTGGTTCTGAGAGTATTGAGCAGATAAATTATGATATTGAGCATGCTCTTTGCTAAACATGCCAGAATAATGGCTAGGGTCAGCATTTTTCTTAGATTCCAATCTTTCTTCTTGTGATTCTTGGACATCATCTTTTGGATTTTTCATTCTTTCATTGTGAGAGTGAGTTTCAGGGTTTTTGTTGTTCATTAAATTAAGAATTCGCTGGTGTGATGATATTGACTTTTCAGCTTTCATATCTTGCTGTTGCGAAGTATTCACTGCAACAGCATTTGTCTCGAAAAGCTTGGTGCTTCCTCCAGCCTCAAAGCGTATTTCTCCATGCTCTTCATGAACAAATACTTCTTTTATTTTTTTCGAGTCTCCAGAATCAGTACCTTCCACCTCAGATTTCTTCGTTCCTTTCAGTTGATTTCTAATGTCATGATCTCCTTCATAACGTTTCTGCTGCCGTAAATTGTGTGCCTCAAAATCTTCTTCCTCTTCTTCCTCTTCTTCTTTGATCTTATCTATCATCTCCTCTTGGTCCTCTGAGTGCAAAGCATTTGAGGAAGAAATTTTATTCTTGTTTGTCCCAGGCTGCTCCGAACTTTCAGAGTTTCGAACGACTTTGTTTCCACTTAACACACCTTGTTTAGCAGGAGACTTTTGAAGAAATTGTCTAGGAGATTTCTTCTTTTTCTCTCTTGAGTCCTTTCTTTTTCCTTTTTCCTTTTTGCCATTTCTTATTTCTTCCCTCAGACGGTGATCGTCGGGGGAACTAGAAGAGTCCCTACCTCTGGAATCACTTTGACTTTCGGAGTCCAGATTTTCAAATATGGATTGCTTTATTTCAGGTTGGGCAGTTCTTCGGCCATCTAGTTGGCTTTTTGTAAGCCTGGGAGATTCGTTTTTCAAAGTATCCTCATGATATCTCAAATACCTATCTTCTTCAATAACAGGAACGAACTCTTCGTCGTCAAGCTCACTCAATGAATCCATCCCACTCGTCTCAGTTATTGGCCTTGAACGACTTCGACTGCCAGGTTTGTAAGGACTATTGCGCCGTTTCCTTAATGAAGTATCTTGCCTTTTTTCTCGAGTGCTGGATTTTGGAGGATCAGCTTCTGTCTCAACCGACTCAAGTTCCAACTTTTGTTTTGATTTCTCACTCTTATTTTTTGCTTTTTTGCCATTGTTTTTCTGATTATTCTTCGGTGAAGTAAATAAATTCTTATTGGCATCTCCTTTTTTCGGCGTGGATGATGGTTCTTTTTTGTCTTGTCTTGAATAGCTAGGGTTTGATGTACTATTTTTTGGAGTATATATTTTGGATGTTTTATGGTTTTCGGAATTCGTTTGAAGTTGACCAATCTCTTGAGGAGTATTTGTAGAATTTACCCCTTTTCCAAATTTCATTCTAGTGTTTTCTTCATTTGATTTTGTTAAACTGTTGCTGTTCATTTCAACATTTTTTGAACCAATTCTATCTTTTTTCTCCACTTCCTTTCCGTTTACCAAATTACTCTTGGATTTTGCTTT
>ENA-UOTZ01002193-UOTZ01002193.1-compost-metagenome-genome-assembly--contig:-NODE-2193-length-10782-cov-12.979729_pt1 | contig 10782 bp, 6 predicted proteins | sample MGYA00238144_ERZ746983 | MGnify/ENA primary metagenome ERZ746983 (study PRJEB28759, sample SAMN06268863) | compost metagenome | isolation source: single cell | place: USA: California, Emeryville, Joint...
ATCGTAGCGGTTATCCTGCCTAGGGGTAGGTTGTGTTTCCCAAATTGTACTCTTTGCAATTGGTAAGTTATCCACTGTTGATGTATAAGGACGCTGTTGATGATATTGTCCTGCAGATGGAGAGTAAGGCTGGTGTGATGTGGCAGGCCTGTTGCTTTGAGTTCCCCAGCCTTGCTGCTGCTGTGGCTGGCGGTTCTGAGGACTTGCTTCAAGCCTTTCCAGGACGAAATGTAAATCAACATACTTCCTCTCGTCAAGCATCAATTCAATAAATCTATTTGTTTTTGGAGTTTCATCGATGCCCAGGTCATGGTAAATAATCTTCTTGAGTTCATCCCCGCTGATAAAGCCTTGATTTCTTGGATCGTACTTACCAAACAAGCTCTGGAAGGTCAGCTTGTCCTCTACCATGAACTGCCTGATGTTTTTCATCATCAGATCGATGAGCTTCTCGTCCTCAGGGGTTAATTTCTTTTTGGGAGGACCAAACAAAAGATCCACATTATCCAACAGATATTGTAGCTTAAAGAGCGAGAGGTTCACAGGATGATGCGGATCTGTGAGCTGATCAACAAGTCTTCTGAGCTCAGGCGATCCATAATCGATGCCGATCTGTTGCATTCCATGTCTGAAGTCAACGATGGGCAAAAATTCGTGATTCGTGCCAAACAACCCTGCAAGATTCAGCTTTCTATCTTTCAATTTCCAACCAATTGTACGTAACACTGACTCCGCCCAGCTGAATTCCGTTCTCATTTGGGTCTCGTTGAAGAGCGTCCCTCTGCCACTAATCACCAACTTAGCGAACTCGATGTAGTTCACGTGGAAGTCAGCCATCGGAAGCAGCGAGAAGAGCGACTCACGCTCGTGTCGGTTGAGATAGATACCTATTTTTGATAGTTCTTCCAGTATATCATTGACTGTAACGAGCTCCTTCTTCTGAGGGTCTCGGCTCTCGTGCTGTTTAAGGACCTGGACGAGGTCGATGCCTTTAGCGATAACCGCGACCTTGATTCTTCTGAGCAAATCGTCAACAGTGGCTCCGCCTTGCTTCTCTGCTTCAGTGATAAGCCTTTTAATTCGATCAATAAAATCGTCGTAATGAATGTTGTGGTTCAAGTCCTTCGCCACATTCGTGGCTTGAATCACTTTTTCCAGCTCTTCATCGGTAAGCGGGAACCCGCTGACGCCGAAAGCCATCTTGAGCTGAATGTTGCTGAGTTTTTTGTGGCCGGCATCGTCGACTCCTCTCAAGCTTTTCAGCACTTCACGTTCGTTCGTCATTACAAAATTCGCAAGTTTAAGAAGGAATTCTTTGTCATGGGAAGACGCGCTATCCAGGATATCTTTGAATTCCCAGGCCATAATAAACCCTTTGTCATGTTTATCCAATTCTTTGAAGAGACGTCCACATGTTTCATCGGTCAGGCTCAGCGCTTGGATCGTACCTTCGATGAACTCCCTTCGACTGATCTTCTGGTTATCGTTGTGGTCGTAGAACTTGATAATGGCCTCAGTTTTCCCGTGGAATTTTTCTCGGATCGCCTTGATAAACTCTTGCAAACTAGTGATACTTGGCTGCACTCCAAAAGGCGTTCTGCGTTGGCCAGCGCTGTCTTTATCACCTAGAAGGTTTTTCATAAGCTGATTGAGAGAGACCTTCCCGTAATCATCACTGAGGTAGTTTATCATCGTCGAAAGCACAGGTGTTTCATCGATTCTTAGTTCCTTCACGAGCGCGTGTTTGAGGTCATCTCTGGAGATATATCCTCGGTTATCTTTGTCCTTGGCACCGAACAGCCTCTCGAACGAGATCTTATCCTCATCCATAAAGTTATGCACAGTGGAGAGCACTTTCTTCACGTTCTCCATTTCCTGAGGAGGAAGCTCTTTCGGCTGAAAGACATCTCCTTTTTCTTTGTACATATCGAGACATAACTCAAGAATCTTAAAGTTTAGCCCTTCTGTTCGGCCTTCCAGAAGAGCTCCAATTATGTGCTTCGCTTCCTTTTGATATTTCCATTTATTCTGTCCAGCCCGTACCTCGTGCGGTTGGTATTGGTATTGTGGCTTATTGAATCCGAGATCCCAGAGCGCTTTTCTAAAGTCTTCAACCGAAACGAGGTCTTGTTGAGGTCTGAACACTCTATAAGGAGATCTGTAATCAGGGCTTAGAGCAGCCAATTTTTCGTTGATTTCAGCGAAGAAATTACGGTGTGAGACAAGGTACTGAGCGATACGAAGCGGAGGAATGCGTGACAGGCTATATATCACGTCAAATTTGTTGACTTTGTTCCTTCCCTTGGGGTCGAACATTTGGAAGAGCTTGATCGCATCATCGCGGTAGATATTGTTGTCAATCTTCCTCAATGCCTCGCTAAATTGCGTAAAATCAATCTTCGACTTGCCTAGTATGTGGAAAGGCTCGAAGAGCTTCTCAACCTCGATTTTTTTCCATTCAATCTGCTGCTTCAGGGAATTTAGGATGCTAGTAGCTTTCGGATCGTTTGCAATTCGATTCGCTACTGAGTCTACAAACTGATCTGGTCTTCTTTGCTGAAGATTATTAGTGTACGAAGTTCTAGCTGGCATCGTCTGGTCTGCAAGTCTCGGGACATTGTTGAACCGTGTGTCAGTTGGAACCGAGATAAATTCTCTCAACGCACCAATATTGACCTTATCAGACTCATACCCGGATCTTGACGTCGACTGGAGATGCTCGATCAAAATCTTGAAATCTATCGTCGGCGTGATACTCAACAGTCTCTTGAAGATGCCATTCAACTCGTTAGTGGTAATAGATCCACCAGCTCTTTCATATTGCCTAAAGATGTCGTCGAAAGTGGCGTATTTAGCTTGTAAAGCTGTTACAATCTGCTCTTTTATTTTGTTAAGATGCTTTTGCTTAAAGAAGTAAGGGTCAGCCCTTCGATTCTGGCTGTAATAATCGAAAGCCACCTTGACGGCAGAAATATCAATAGCCTCCGTTGACTCCCACGAACCGAAAGTATCAAGGAATTTTTCGAAAAACTCTTTCGTGATATCGAAATCCAATGACAAGAGCTTCTTTCTGAAGTCGACTGCTCTCATTTTGTTGCTGGATGAGTAGAAGAAATCAGCAAAGTCCGTTCGATTGATCGAAAGCAGGTATTGGAGTTCTTCTAAGTATGCGCTTGCCCATTGAGCTTGTTGAAGGATCGTTTGGGTGCTATCATCGCGCTTTCTGGGGGTTTTAACGTTGTTTGGGTCGAAATTGTTGCAGAATTCAACGTATGATAGTCGACCGTTGCCATCGGTATCAGCGAGTTGGAAGACCGCGAGGATTTGGTCTCTGTTCAGGTTGGGTTCGATTAACTTCGCGAAGGTAGCAAATTCATCAACGTTAACAGATCTGCTGCCGTTTGTGTCCATCAACCTATACATTTTTTTCAGTTCTTTTTCATCGGTGATTCTCAATTTTCTCTTCATTGATTCGAGGATGCGCTCGGCTTCTGCCACCGGGACGTACTTCTCTTGAGGGAACGTTAGCAAGAAGTCCTTCATACTGATTTTGCCGTCTTTATTCTTATCGAGGTACTTGAAGAGTTCGACTATATCATATCGGTTGACTTCGGCATCAAGGTACCTGACAGCTTGGTCTAACTCATGAAATTCGATGAAATCGTTATGGTTTTCATCGAAAATCTTAAAAACTTGCTCCATGGTCATCCCATTATATCGAGCGACTTCTTTGATCTTTCGGATGAGTTCATCGACCTTTCGTTCTGAATCTCCAAGATTTAGTCTGGGAGGTACGGTCTGATTACGCTGATCTGCAACATTATCCCAGCCACTTGGTTCATATTGACGCGAACTACCAGGGTCTAAAGCGTTTCTGAGCTTTACCAGTGAGACTGCCCCGTTTCTGTCGTAAATTTCCTTCTCCAATAGATCTAATTCTTTCGTGTCGAGTTTCAGCCGCAGTTTGTTCTTCAGCACATCTCTGAAGGCGCTGTCCGAGATGTATTCTTTGCGGTTCGGATCTAATTCAGAGAAGATTGAGAAATAATATCCATTAGTTCTCATTGCTTCCATTATCTGATTGATAACTTCCCCTGCAGTTCGATTCTGAGAGAGGTTCCTAGGGGTAGTGACTTTGGCATCAGCTTTCCCATGCCAATAGCTATCTCTCGAGCTCTCGCGAGGACTGTAAGGGTCTTTTCCTCGAGGACTTCGATCTCCGAAACCATTTCTCTGAGGTCCGAAGTCCCTATCATCGCCCCTCGGGGTCCTAGCCTTAAAAGTCTTCTTATTGTCAATGACTTGCTTATAATGCGTAAACAGCTGCTCTAAGAGGTCATACTTCAAGGAGTAGAAGTCTTTTTCATCAGTGAGGTCAGCAACGAGCTGATTGACAGTGTCAGCGGGTTTAATGTGGTACTCGTTCAGTTTATTTCGGAATTTCGAGATAGGGATTTTATAATCGTAGGAGTAAAACTCATCCTTGAAGCTTCTTCCACTCCTCAGCAACGCATACGTGAGCTCTTCGAGGAACTCTGCGGCGTACTCTGTTTTTTTAACAATAGCGGGTTTATCGTCCTCAGCGAGGTTAAACGCCTTGAGGATGCTCGTCGTCAGGACTTCGTTCGAGAAATTCGGCTCGAGCAACTCGAAAATCCTTTTCACATGGGTCTCGTCAATGTATGGATCGACCTTCTGGAGCAGATATTTAAAATAATCAAATCCAATAAACTTCTCGTCGATCTTGCGAGAATATTTCAGCATCTCCAGAATCTCTCTTCGCTGCTGGGAAGTTAGCTTTTCCTCAAAATCTTCCAGCGCGTTTTTTCGACCACCCTTTCCAAAAGAAGGATAAGGATCCATCCCCGGGATCTTGATAGGATTCGGACGGGTGTCTTCCAGCGCGGGTTTGCGACCAAAAGATGGATAAGGATCCATCGCCGGCATCTTGGGAGGATTCGAACGGGTGTCCGCGATCTCCTGAAGCTCAAATGCCTCAATGAACTGCTGGTTCGAAATGCTCCCTAGCCTTCGGTTATCAATCTCATTGAACAGATCTCTCGTCCTGTCATCTTTGATATAACGATCAACCCTATGAATAACAGCTGCGAAGTCGAAGTATTCGAGGTATCTGTCGTCTTTTCTCCTCATCGTTTGGAACTCTTCGTAAATATCTTTCTTCATCTGGTAGGTTAGATTCTCTCTGAACTCTTGCAGCGGTGTTTTTCGACCCATTCGTCGCTCAAACTCTGGAGTTGAGCTTCTTTTCTTTGCCCTGACCTCGTCGTTGGAAATCTGCATTGCGCTGAGAAAATCTCCCACGGCAATTCGCTTGTTATTTTGAGTATCAATCGCTGAAAACATGTCAGTAACATCGCTATCTGGGGTCCGCGGACGGAGAAACTTAATGATTTCACGGAACTCCCTTGCTGTAAGATAGCGGTCGTTCTCTCGCTCCATGTTCTCAAAGTAGGTGATCAGCTCACGACGCTCTCTTTCGGATAGATCCTCGCGGAAGTTTCTCAAAAGGTTAATATCTTGTGTCGTCGCAAATCTGTCAAATCCTCGATTGCGGTTATTAGGACTCCTCGGACTCTTCGAGGCCCCTTGCGTGTCTAACTTCCAGCTCATTGTTTCCAAGAACGCTTTGCTGGTGAACTTATTTGTGTTGTTCGGGTCAAGGAGTTTAAAAACAGTCATTAGGGTTTGGGAACCGACTGTTGGGTCAACGATCTCAGCGGCTCGTTTGAACTCTGGGAAAGAGACGGCTTTATCATCGTTGGCGTCCATGCTGCGGTAAAAGTCGAGGACTTCTTTCTTGGTGTTCAGTCCTATCTTCTCCTTGAATTGTTTGAGAGCGAGTTCCTCTCTATAAGTGAGCTTGGGCATATCATATGAGGGTCCCTCTCTGCCACCATAGTTATCGGGAGTTTCGAGATGGAATTCCTTGATAAAATCTGCTGTCGCAACTGTGCCGAATCCATGAGGATCCAATTCCTTAAATAGGTCGTTGATTAGCCTTTCGGAGAGTTTATCGTCCACCTTTAGAAGCAATCGTTCGAATTCACCCGGAAGAAGGTATCGATCATCACGACGCTCCATTACTCGAAGACCTGTCGTGAGAGCTCGTTTGTCATTAGAAGTTAACCTATCAGCGAATCTCTGGACTTCACTAGGGGATTTCTGTTTTGTTGGCTTTTCGAAGATTCTTAGAATTTCGTATTGTTCAAGTAACCGGTGCTGCTTAGCTTCATATTCAAGCACAGAACCAAGCTCATCGAGATCGACCTCTCCGCGAAGATTTGGCTTGATGTGAAAACGCGAGAGCAAGAAATCCAAATTTTTCTTTGAAATTTTATTCCTCGAGGCTAGTGAAAAACTATTAAAGACTTTTTTGCCATTTTCCTCTTACCTAAGCTGTCTATCGCATCTTGAAGGTCCATTCGTTTGATGAAAGGCCCGTTTACAGGGTAGGTGTTGAGATGTTTATAGTAATTGGTCGAACTTCTTGCCAGAGCGTCAAACAGATCTTGCAAGATCTAATTCAAATTAGATTGAACAGCGCATTAATTAAAACCAATTTTAGAAGGGAAGGAAGTTACCGTTTTTACTTCGACTTTGAGGTACGGTTGGAACGCTTGGCTCAGTCCTTGAGGGGTCAGCTTGCCTGTTTTCTGAGGATCCAAGAGAGTGAAAAGATCGACGATGTCAGTAGGTTGCATTTTTGGATCAAAATCCTTGATTATCTTGATAAATTCACTCTTATCTATATTTTTATCTCCATTCGCATCGTATTTTGCAAAAAAATCATCTATCGTGTTATAAGTTTCCCTCAATTTTGTATAGAAATCTTTGAGCAGCTCCTTCTGATGCTGCTCCTCGCGTTCGTGAAGTCCTTTGGTAGTCTTCATAATCCACTCAGCGAACCCTGCGTATTTTATTTCTCCTCTTGTGGTTCCATAGTTCTCTTTTATCTTATCAAGATCGCCTGGGTTGAGTGTTATTCGAGCCTCTCTCAGAACGGAATTGAACTCATCAACCGTAACAACGCCATCAGAGCGATAATCATACTTCTTGAAGAGGGAGAACAAGTCGAGATTCTCTGAAATGCAAATTTAGGTCTACAAATACGAAGAGGGTGATCATTTACCTCTATGTAAGTACTCAGCATAGCTGTTAATCAATTTCTGAAGTTTTGAGAGGTCTGGGCCTGTTGAAGTCGGCTGCATTGAAAGAACAGTCTCTAACTCATAAACTCCATCATTGTTCTTATCCAACTCAGCGGCGATGGCTCGGAGCTCGCTTTGGTCGAGAGTCAAGTTCACATCTCTAAGAATCGCGTTGAAATCTTGCTCTCTAATGGTCTTTCTATATCTACAAACGGGTATAACGACGAGAAATTCGACTTAAACTACCTATTAAAGCTATTATAGCTCTCGAAGAACGCTGGGATGTTTCTCGTCTTTAAGCTTATTGCGTTTATAACTTTTTGAAGTGCGTTCTGAGCTTCATCTAATGTATTATTAGGTAAAATCATGATGAGGAAAGGTACTTCGGGTTGCACGTGGACTCTTATCAAAACCACGTGGAGTGTTAGCAGAACCACGTGGACTTTTAGAAAAACCACTTTTCCTGGCTTCATTGCTTAATGGAACAGGGGCAAAGCTCATTCCTCCTCTAGTAGGGATAGTACTTTGTCTATTTTCGGGTCTTCCTCCGTCCAAAGGAGCGGGACGATGATCATGGTAGCTATCATGATGGCCTGCACCTCCATAGCTTCCCCGATTTGCCTCATATCCGCCATTACGGTTGGAGATTTGGGTGACTTTCTCAAACATCCTTTTAAATTTCGTCAACGAGATTTTTCCAAGCCTTTTGTCTTCATACTCGTTCACGAGGCGGTCTTCTTGCTTTCTGTCGATGTCTAATTGCAAATTTCATTATATCCCGCAAGGATTAGACGTATCTCACCTGAAACTGCAGCCGAAATAGCAGCAAGAAAATCAAATTGGCTCATCGTATCGTCGGATGCCATGTTCATGCTCATTAAGAAGCCTTCCAAAGAAAGGTCTTGGCTGATAAGGTACCGGTTTATTTTGATCATTATATCTCGCGCCCAGTAGTTCTCAGGGTCTTTCGAGTAATTAATCAGCATCAGCAATCAGAGATTAACTTACCATCAGTCGCTATGTTTGATTTCTGAAGATTTTCGAAGCTTTTGCCTTTCTCCCTGCAGTATTGGTCAAAAGCGATCCTTAGCTCCTTGTAGTCGATCTTCTTGTCCCCGTTCAAGTCAAGGAAATCCATAGCCTCTTCGATTTCTCTTGTAGATGAGTAAATTCCGAAATCTTGCAAGGTTTCTTCAAACTGGCTGACCGTAATGCTGCCCTCTCCTTTTTGGTCGGCCTTTAAAAACAGTTCAAATAAATTTGTTTCTCCTGCTTCAAATCTTTCGACGATTTCCTTCAAAATCTGATTTAGACTGTTTTTTGATTTAGTATAGCGGTCGACATCATCAATAAATGCATTGTAGTTGATTCTCTCGTCTGTGGTCTTGTATGGGTTGGAGAAATTTTGAATAGTCTGACCGCTGATGTTAGTATTGATTTTCTCAAGTGCATTTCTGAACTCATAGGCCGAGACTTTCCCAGTTCCAAAGTTATCGTGTTTGAGGAATGCGTCCCGGAGCCTGAGCCCTTTGTTTTTGCAGCTCTCTCCGAGTTCAGCGAGTTGCTTTTTAGTCTCTGGGTTAGGGTTCATGTTTTGTCAAAGTTTCGTTAGGCTTCTTTTGATATTAATCTGAAATCCTTTTTATAATTCAATAAAATGAAACAATGATTAATACGATGTATTGTGATTTCAAGTTAAAATATATTTTGTAAACCATTAGTGTCGGTATGTCCGATCAGTTACTTTGGCAAATACAACATTTTTGATTGAATTGGTCAGAAATGTAACTGAGGGCTCATAATGAATTGGTCAGAATTACTGGAGACCGAAGCACAAAGGTAGAAGGTAACAATAAAGTTGAAGGAAGAACGTTTTGCAAAGGAGATTCTTAAAAAATAATAAAGAAGCAAATTTAATTTGAGCCAAGGATAATTTTAAAGGACTCTCTCTGAGTAGATGATAGGAAGGAAGTCGAATTAAGCAAAGATATCTTCGAGAACTGTAGCTCTTATTAGACTGCATCGAGAGAAAAAAGGGTATCAAACTGGAGGAATGAAATGAGCGTTTTAAGTGTCTGTTACCTGGTGGAAATCCTAAAATGCGGTTATGAGGATCTTGTAATGTATATTTCTCAGTTCAAAATCCGCTTCTCTAGGTAAGATTAACATCCGGAAGGGAAGAGCTCATTGTAAAAGCTGCCTATTAGGAGTTCTACCAATTCACCAAAAAAGCATTCTAAAAACGCTTTCAATGAAAAATTCGGTCCCATGCTTACTCTCCTTTGATTTCGAGACTCACTACTGAGTAGAAATGAACGATAAGTAACAAAGCGAGGCTTTTCTCTGGTATATTGTGAAGAGGAAAAAAAAAATTGATGAACATCTTAATTTTGATTCTATATTGAACACTTTCAAATCCGAGGAGGTTTAACATAGAAAGCTAGTTAGGTTAATGCAATCCTTATAAATGGAATCAACAGTTCACTATTTCTTTCAAAAATCCTCAAAGTTATATCAGAAATCTGCTTTTTTATGAGATTATGTCCAAACGAAATAGCAAAAGAAGCTCATCTAGAACTAAGACAGCGATCCTGAGATTAGAACAGCGATCTTTGCTTCATTCTTTCAAAACCGTTTGGAGCTGTCGAGTTCATTAGGACTATTTGGAGATTAATATAAAGATAAATTTGAAACTAAAATAGGCTCCAATTCGAAGTCTTATCCTATGTCACAGCAAATTTCAAGTCAGATCAGAAAATAAATTATTTTCCTCAAATTTTCCTCTCTGTTTGCAGCACGAACTCTACAAACGCAACTCCCTCAAGGCTTTTCATACCGTAAATCGCTCTTTCCTTGTGATGAGAAAATCCAACCATGATGAAAAGTTTGCTTTGAATCTTTAATTGAAATTTCGATCTAAGTCGAGACTCAGCGATTTAAATAGACAAATGTTGCATTCTTCCCTTGATTGGCCTCTTCGCAGGATCATGTTTGAAAAGTGGATGGGTAATTAAATTTTATTACTTGTTATTTTTCACAGATAATATTAAGGAAGATGGGAGATAGTCAAATACCAGAAATCTACACTCAAGAGACAGTAGATCTGGCTGACGCTAGCAACCTACAAGTATTACCTCTCATTCTCTCTCTTTTTTTCCCTCATCACTCCTCTTCAGGCTGTTAAAGAAATTCTTGAGAAACCAATGTCCTTTCGAAAAGAGCACGAGCTTCGTTTCGTCAGAACAGCACTAAAAAATATCAAATACACAGACGAGTTGCTCAGCACACTCGATGACGACATCCAACTCGCAATTATTCAAGAAATGAGAGTGCAATCTCAGCCTAAAGGCAAATGTGTCTTCGAAGCAGGTGAATTTCTTCTTTCATTAATATATATATCTCACACACAATTAGGTTGCGTCGGAAGACATTTCTACATGCTACTGAAGGGCTCTGTGTATATCTTAGGAAGATCTGCAGTCAAAAAAGTAGAACAACGTGAAATAGCTCGAGCTCATAAGCGGACGGGTACGAGAAGCCCTCAAAAGAAAACCGAACCTGTTTTTACTGATTTCCCTTCTCAGCCGCAAACTAAGCCCAACTCTCCTCTGCT
>ENA-UOTZ01002194-UOTZ01002194.1-compost-metagenome-genome-assembly--contig:-NODE-2194-length-10761-cov-23.077312_pt1 | contig 10761 bp, 12 predicted proteins | sample MGYA00238144_ERZ746983 | MGnify/ENA primary metagenome ERZ746983 (study PRJEB28759, sample SAMN06268863) | compost metagenome | isolation source: single cell | place: USA: California, Emeryville, Joint...
GGGTGGATATGTGTTTGATATGCAATATTAGAAATACAATAATGACTCAGCTCGGCAAGAAGGACTCCCTGGAGGAAAAGTCATTATATTGATTTGTCCAATATTAACTGTAAAATAATTTCAAAAATAACAGAAGGAACGTGTATATTCAAATTTTCAAGTCAAAAGATTTATTCAATTAAAAGAAAATGGACTTGCTCACTGAATCTCAAATCAGACTCATCAATGACTTCAGAGATCGCGTTAAGCGAACGGAACAGAAAAAGCGCAACTCACACCACAATGAAAAATCATTCAACACGTCCATTTGTAGCGAAGATCACTCTGAAATAAAACCGAAAAGACTTCTTCTTGACGATTCCATCAAAACCAAAAACTCAACAGTCATATCTCCAGAACCTCATCGTAATCTACATCCAATCGTATTCAATGGTATATCTTTTGCATTTATTCCGGGCCTCTAACCTCAATGATATTTCTTTAGCAACACCAAATGAAAAAGAAGATGTTAGATCATCTTATTATAAGCAAAAAGGCGATGGACAGTATAAGACTCAATCTTCTCACTCAGCTAGAATAGCAAAATCAGCACAGAACATGAGCCAGGGAGCTTATTACAGCACAAGCGAGCTGTCAGAGTACAGTTCATTGCAGAAAAAATCGTCAGGTCAGACCTTAGAGAGTTCGAATAGAAGCGGCTCAGCACGGTCAAGTACAATACGCCAGCCGACTTTTGGAGTCCAAACTGACTCAAATGATTACCGAGAAACATTTTCTAAACGCGGCAAACCTCCTACGTCTCTCAAATGCAATGAGCCTACTCGCCGCATCGATTACCATTCGCTATCACGAACTGAATTATCCACAGATAGCTATCATTCACATCCTACAAAACTCACTAAGCCGAGCACTCAAGAGTCTCCTTTAGGCCCAAGGTTAAAAGTTCCACGAGTGCAAACTCCAGTCGAAATGTACGCTAGTCAGCGATACCAACGCGAAGGGTTTGAGTTTTATCCTCAGACTTACAGCTCTCAAGAAAGGCCTTCCATCGAAAGAAAGTCATTCTCTTCAATTGTCGATAAGGCGAATGAAGCCTCACGGTTTAGTTCACAAAGAGACAGCCATGTGAAATCTTATGAGAATGAAAGGCCAGAAAGGGGTTCTGTGCGCTCTAAAGAACTACCCTTCCAGCGGAACTCACAAAGGAAAGCATCGTTCTTAGACCAGCCTGAATACGATGATAGAGACGTAGAAACCATTCCCACGTCAAGACCGATCTCCCCTTCGGTTTTGAGAGAAACAGGGCAAACTCACGAGAAAAAACAAGATCAAATAATGAAAAGCAATTCTCGTAAATCTCTGGGTTGTGATGGGAAAGAGAATCAAAGCAACCGATTAAAGGTTGGGAAAGAGAACATTTACAACCCGAACTTAAAGTAAAAATTTCCAAGTGAGCTTTAATTTATAACATGGGAATAGGCATCCAAGTATTTTGAGACTCGATTTGGCTAAAAGGATAAAAAAGAAAGAATTAGATCTAAACAAACTGTTGGATTTGCTGGAAGAGCATATGGTAGAGTCAGACAGCTTTTGCGATAAAATCAGAAGCTTTCTGGACTTAGAAACTTACGCAAAAGGCTTTATCCCTATCGAACGCAATTAACAAGTTTTTCATTTAAATAGAAGGAGGATTTTCGTTTGGCTAATTAATAAGGCTAACCTTTGATTACTATTGATGTTCAAAACAATCTTAGTTGCATATTTATTTATGTCAAGAAGTCTCTCTTTGATTAGATTCTATTGATCAAGAGTCCAGTTCGTCTAAAGCAGATTTTTTGTTTTTGAATTTTCAAATGTCTTTGCTCGATAATGCTTAACTATAAACGTGCGATAAGAACAAAGATGGTATTGCCTTATTCATTGAATTCAATGGTTTATTAAATGAGAGCATCACGCTCTGACTTGTTTGATTGAAAGCACATATTCTTTGAGTTTAATTTCAATGGAATTGTACTCATAGATCTTCTCGATCGAACTTCTCTTTATTTCTACTTCATTGGTCGCCAGAAGATCCATGTTATCTTCATCACAATGCCTAGCTAAGTTGTTTCTTCGAATCGATTTCTATGTATTTATGCAAATAGATACTGGTAATCCTTTGTCCGAACTGAATGCTATTGCTGAATTTAAGTTGATTTTTACGCGGCAGCTTTACAGATTAATTCACTCACAAATCCACAACCAAAGGCTATTTGCCACACCAAATTATTAATCAACACTGAATCCACAAGACATATCTTTAAATCTAAAGCTCCACCTCCCTCATAAATCAACACCTCAGTCTCAACCCCTAATTCAGGTAAGAAAACACCTTCCTTACCAATCCGCGTCTGTCAACCTCTTCCCTTAAAAAATTGAATCACCCTTTCTGACATTTCTGCATTTCATAGGAAATCATATGAAAACTGACAGAGTTCAAATGGACTATTGCGAAGGCAGCCCGAAAGAACTGGGCGGTCTAAGCCTCTCGAAGAAACAATCAGAAGGTAAGATAGTATGAGTTCACTGCTCTTCATTTTGGATAGGTCTAGGCAATTTCGAAAATAATCAAAAAATGGTTTTTACTTCCAGCTTCACGGCGTTCAAGCGGTATAACTCCGAGCCAATGGGAGCTGACAATGCCGGAAAGCCTAGTAAAGACATCTCCGAGACTATCCCTTCATTCATAAAGAACTTCGCGAATCAATTTCCAAACATCAGACATCCAAATATTAAAAGAGAAATGCTAAACCAACTAGAAGAAGCCGAAGGCGCTCGTTCTCATGAAAACATCGCGTACTCTTATGCGAACGAGCAATTCTCAGCGGCTTTGAACACCGGACCGAAGCATTCAAATTCTCTTGATGATTTGACTCAAAACATTCATCAGCTACTAGCAGGAAAATACGGAGGAGAATTGGCTGAACTTTGTCTCAATGTCCCAAACAAAACCGAAACAGATCAATCGAAAGGCAACGACTCCTACGATCCAAGCTACTTGCAGCATAAACTGCAGCATCTCACTGAAATTGAGAGAAAACTAACCAATTTCGCATCAGGTTACAAGAGCGTAGCAAGTGCTCAGAAACTCCAAAATCAGCCAGATAAATTCAAAAAATCTGCATCGAATAAAAAGGTCGCGTTTTTACCTCATAATTCGTCCAAGAAAACAGTCCCTCACAAGTCCGACAACGTCGAGTCAATCGTTTCATCGGTGACTTCTCTCGATGAAGAGATCGAAAAAAGCCTACGAATTAGAAACACTCCCTCAGGAAATTTAAACTATCAGTTTGAGAATCTCACTCTTAACGCTGTTGACAGTGAGCCAACACAAGAAAAAGGTAAATAAATTCTCTTTGCGATGTAGTCAAGTGACGTGTATCTTTAGAAAAACTCGGAGCTCTGAGATCGCTACCAAGCCTGAACGCCATCAACTTGCTGGGGATCATTCTTAACAACTCCAATCATAATTCTAATCACATGAACTTTGAGCTTCAGAACGCGAGAAGTGTTAGTATTAAAGAGGAGGAGGACGAAGACGGCTCTGAGGAAAGGAATGATCGAGGAACCTCCAAATCGGTGCCAGGAATTTATTCCAGGGCCGAGAGAATGCTTAAGATACTTCGCTACAAGAAAAAAATAGTGAAATGGAGGTTGAACCATCCTCTCACAAGGAATTTTTCTGGAAGGAGCCAGGTAGCCGGGAGCAAGCCGAGAATAAAAGGAAAGTTTGTCACGAAAGAGGAATACCAAAAATACCTCGAGGACCATAAAGGTGAAATAGGTAAAGGAATGGAAGAAGAAGAAATGGAGCAGCAAACCAGAAAACAAAATATCTGAGAAATAGAGTATTTTTAGTTGCGAAAGAGGGTCAATCTAAAATCTTTTTTCTTGATTTTGTTTGAAATTGAATGTTATAATCTTATGTGTAAGCTAAGCAACAATTATAGAAAATTAAAGGGATAATGAAAAAATGATAGAATGAACTATTCTTCTCGAAATTATCCCATGAACCTTTAGACAATTGATTGGGAGATACTAAATTGTAAATCATCTCTTGTCCAGTCATTTCGAAAATCCAATTTCTGTAGATGCGACTAAATTTCTCATCTGTTGGGAGCCATGACTTGAGAGGTTTATTGAGGGGATAACTGTTTGCGCGGGGTAATCATTTTCTCGATACTATGACAACCTAACCCATTTGGATCTCTTTTCCTATGAGATCCTCAGAATAATTACGTGAGAGGAGTAGTATATGATAATTGGGAAAATGAGCGGATAGTTCAGTAATTCGAGAATGCATTACGTTTTAAAAATTTATGTTAGCAGTATTTAATCACTTTTTCTGAACAAATGAACTTCAGTCCTTCTCATTGGCAGATTGTCGAAAAACTCAGCAACCGTAGCTCACTTCACTCTACATTACACCTCTCACCCTTCTCTGTGATTAGGAGGCGTAACACTAAACAAAAGACTGCTGGTCATACATGATGGAGAATTAATGTACTATTCTAAAGTGCCAGACGAAGCTCTCAGTACAATTTTCACCCCTTCAACAACTCAATCATGCACCTCTGATAGCCGGCAATTTGGAGATTGCTACACTGACAGCGAAGATCGTCCCAAAAGAGCGCGTGATGCTCCGTGCTATTCAATTAGAGGACGCTCCTGAACAAATCCTCAAGAAAAAGAAGCGGGAGGCCGGGCTTCAAGTTTATTTCACTTCTCTTTCAAGCGGCTAACATTCCTTTCATCCATTCAGATCATTTTTATGGCGAGCTATTCGCTACAAAAATCGAAACATAAAGTCAAAGAAGAAGTTGCAGTCAAAAGAAGCGCCACTGGCAAAGATAAACAAAAAACTTGGACTATTTTCTTCACTGACCAAGAGAAAAAGGAGGAATTTGTAAAATTTGGCATCTGAGCTTTTCCAATATATATATAATATATGTGTCACTATAGGCTAATGCATTCAAAAGATGTAATCCTGCAGAAATCGAAAAACGGAAACTCGCACTGCAAGAAGAAATCAGAAAGAAAGTAGAGGAGGAGTTTCTGAAAAAGCAACGAGATGATGAGCGGCTTCGAAAGCTGTCCACTGTTTTGGAGGAAGAGGAATCCCCTCAGTTTAAATCAAGGGCATCGCCTGACAATAAAAGACGGCTGGAGAATATCGGCGCAACTGGTGATGGTGGGGGAGGTTTTACACTGAATCCCGTGGTTGAAGAAAAATCAGAGTTTGAGCTGCTCATGGAACAGGAAATTGAAAGAGAAAGAGAACAATTTAGACTTCTTGAAGAAAAATTGAAAAGTCATAAAGAAAAAGAGCTGGAAGCAGAAAAAAGGAAGCAGCTGGAAGAGCAAGAGGCGGAAGTTAGACGCAAGTTTTTAGAAGAGCAGACTAGGAAGTTAAATGAACAGAGAAAAAAGGAAGAGAAGAAAAGAGAGGCTGAGAGGGAGGAGGAACTCAAGAGAAAGAGGTGAGATTCAACTAAATAATAAGCATTGAATTGGACTCTTTTCAATTAGAGAGCAGGAAGAACAAGAAAGATTAGAAAAGCTGAAAAAATTAGAAAATTCATGGGAATATCGGTTCAATCAATTATGGGAGGCTCATTTCAACAGTCTGAGTTTTTCGGATATGCAGATTCGAAGCGCGCTAAAAATATTTGAATTTATGGGCGATCTTCATGCAAAAGGTATGTGTATTTGGATAATGACAAAACATAATAAAGTGTATTAATAAGCCGTGAGGACTTGCAAAGATATTATCGACGATCTAAGTTTCCCGAAGTCTTTTCGGAACCAGTACGCAATTGAGCTTGGGAAAGAAAAAGAAGGCGTTGATAAAGAAAGCAGAGAAAAGATGTATTTTGTGAATAATTTTATCATCAAAGTCACTTGGTGCGAACATGGGTTCTGCGAAAATGAGGAAGGAGCGGACACAGAACAGCAAATATACACACAAAAACTGATTAAATCTTATGGACATGGTAATTATTATTAATCGATTGGTATATATATATTTCGATAACTTTGAATCTCAAGAATTTCGAGCAGCGCAAGCGCTTGGCGATCAAGTGTTCGAAGTAAATAAGAAAGCCAGAAACCTTTTGTATAGGATCCCGATGTATTGCTTGGTCGACTACAAAGTAAATAAATTCGTCTCGGATTATCCCTAGCTTTTCAATCAGGGTTTCCGCTGTTTAGTGACATCGACCCCTCCTCTCAATGGAGATTCAACGCTGGTGCATGGGCTAACTTCAGAAGGCGTTTATAAAATCCAAAGGTCACTGATAAAGGATCTTCGCGCGATCGCAGGACCATTGAATCTCAAAGTAGTTGCGTTTTTCTTAGCAGTTGGCTTCAATATTATTAATTCAAAAGGAACATATCTACATGCAGGATACTAAATCGCAGCCTGTTCAAGTAGAGCTTTCTATATTTGCTGAAGTCCACCGCTGCGTGTTTTCGGATGATAACGCCAATAGCAGCCCAAGAAAGGACGGGCCAAAGCCCATGGAAGTTCATTACATTATGAAGACCGCAGAGATTTTCCCTGTTGACGCTGATTTAGAAAGCCCTATTTCATTTATCAAACGCTTGAGACCAGAATTTCTCATTAAATACGGACGTCCGTTAAGCGCGGATGGCTTTTTGAGCAATGCAGAAACCGATGAAGTCATAAAAGACGATCTTGAAGTCAAAGAAGCTGCCAAAGAGCTCAGGGAAGAATATATTAAATCCTTAATTGAAGACTTACAGTCGTTGAAGGTTCTCTCCATTGATAGTGAGTCTGTAACAGAGGTATATTTATTGCATTTTGGACAACAAATAACAGTTGATTTGATTATTAGGCTTTCCATAAAGCGGGTATTAATATGAGATATCTTGAGCTCGTGCGCCAACAGGCTACCGCCCAACACATTAGGGATATCTGTCTAATAGAGATGATTGCGAGATCAGCAAAAAAGATTTTCCGGAAGCAAATCGCTGAGTTAATGCATAATTTCATGAGGGAAATTCAAAAAACTGAGAAGAGTTACAGAAGCAATTTCAAAGCGATGAATAGAATGCTAGGTACAACTTTTTGTTAGAATATTATCTCAGTTTTTCTAAATCCGATCGTAGGTCTCAAAAGAGGCGAAGGAACCATGAAAGAAGCAAAGAGGTTTGCTCCCGACGATGCTGAAGCGAAAGAAGATTTTGAAAAATACAGCGCGCAGGTACAATCTGAGAAAGCTGAATGCGTTGTAGATTTTCTCAATTTGCTCTTTGGGAAAGGCCCAGAGCCTGATGTTTTTTGGGCTGAGATCCTCTCGCACCAAATTCATCATGATTTCAACTGCAGCATGAACCAAGTCAAACGCCAGGACCTCGTTCCCGGACTCTTATACTATGCTGTGGTCCATCACTGCGGGTTAGAAATGACATTAGATGAAGAAACTCTGTCGAAACCGATAGGATCTGTAGTCAGGCCGTTTACAGTAGAGCATTTTAAGGGATTCAAAGTGAAATCCCGAATCCCTCCTCTTTCAAATCTCGACTTGCGGGTTTACTGCGAGAAGTACCAAGAGTACCGAGAAAAGAAAAGCTATGATCTGAGCATCAAAGCATGCCAAATGAAAATGGCTATTGAGAAAGCGTTGTCAATGGATAATGAAGTACGAGATCCAAATTTATTAGCGGACATGGCAGAAATTTACTTCGATATGAATGATATTCCCAAAGCTCTTGAACGCGCTGATGCCAGCGTGAATCTCTGCAGGAAATTGCACGCTGAGTGCGTCAAACCGTACTCTCTGATGATGAAAGCGTACATCAAAAGGGGATTAGTTGAAGACTGTTTCAGGTGTTTTGATAATGCGCTGAAAGCATTAAAATTCCACCTCGGACCGCTGCATCCGCTACATACCAAACTCTATCAGATATTAGGGAAATATTATATCGATAAGGAAATGTTTCAAGATGCGCTTCTGCTATACAACAGTCGCTTTGTCTCTAGCGTCAAAGTGCTCGGACCAAACCATTTACACACGGGAGAAGCGTACAAGGATCTAGCGTATTTGCTTACGAAAATGGGTCAGAAGGAAGAGGCGCTCCAAAATTACATTCAGGCATATCAAGTCTACGAAATTTTGAAAAAGACGGAGACAGTCGAAAGCGCTCATATCTCGCTGCAGATTGCTTCCCTTCAGCTTGCGTTAGGTAATCTATTGGCTGAATATTGAATTTGAGTGAATAATTTCAAAGGCAAAATGAAAGATGCGAAGGAATGGGTCATGAAATCGATTGGAATATACCTCAACCAGGCGAATTTCGACTACAATGAGTTGATCGAATGCTATTGGGTTGTCTGCTTGATTAGCGAGATCGTGACGGACTTCAGAACGGTAACAAGACTAGATTCGATAATATTAATAAATGATTATGTTAACCCCAGGCCATTGAATATTCAGAAAAGATTTTCATTCTCCTAGAGGAGAAAGAAATCACAAAAAAAGAGCTATATCAGGATCGAGCCCTAACGATTACATTGAACGTCTTGATAGCGTCTCTTACCGTGAACAGAAAGACCTATCTCTACTTGATATTCGACGCGATAGCTGATTATTTGAACCAAAGAGGTTTTGTCGACAAGACGGATAAAACCCTCGGAGATGAGAAAATTAAAGCAGAATACCTTGAAAAAGTCTGGAAAAAGTGCCAGCAAAGTGGCAAGATTACAAATTATCTGAAAGAGGTCTTCGCAGGGATCTTTCAACACGTTCAAGAGAAAGATATTCAAGAAATGAACGAGAATTATTTGAAATATTACAGCAGCGTACAGAATGAAAAGCTTAAAATGTAATACTACTAAACGATTGTCCTTGTTCTTAATGGTTTAATCATATAGAGCACTCGACGAATTCCAAAACCTTGTATGGTGCAAAGGACTCACATATTTCTACGAACGGCTCAAAAAACTGCCTCATGTGTCATAGTTAATTTCAATAGGTATAGTGGAGGATAGCTTGTAGCGATTTCTACTCTAATTTTGAATTTTTTCGCGTTTTAACTTTTCTGAAGAAAACTTTAGTATCATAACTAAAATCAATGGCTTATTCGAGACGATACATACACTAACTAGTCATAAATTCGCAATTTAAAATAAATTGAAAAAAGAAAAAAAAAAAGAGAGAGGCACTTCTAGTTTTCTTACATACTATTCGTATGGCAAATCCTGCCGTCATTGAGGCAGTGTAATAGTACTATCTCATGATATTTTTTACATTTTGCTCTCTATTTGAGCAACATCAATAGATATAAATCATCATCATCACTTACTAGTATTCAGTACGAAATATTCCGACATTTTCGAAGTCAACCCTCAACATGAAATAAGGATACATGAACAGATTTTTCAGATCAAACTACTTTGGCTTTGCATAAGCAACATTCGTTCTTCTTACCCAGCCAATCGTCAATGCATTCTTGATGATAAGTGTGTCTGCATTTTAATTTACGAATAAGATCCCCTTTCTCATAGTCTAGAGTACAGATGGCACAGGTTTTGTCGGTAGACATCTCAGACTCACCCTCAGGGTCAAGCAAAGCAATCTCGGCATCACCATCGTCATCACCGTACTTACTTAAGGGAAGGAGACTCAACTGCTGTTTGGTTACGCCCTGATACATTGGTACTCCTCCTTGATGAGGGATGTTATGTCCATTAATCACTTGATAAGTGACTGGTTGAGGCATGAAATAGCGGTATTGATTGACATAACCGCCGTTTTGGACGTTGACTATTATAGGCTGGTTGCCAATCTGTTGTGTATAGACGTAACTTTGTTGCTGCTGTGGGTAATAATAACCTTGCTGCTGCTGGATTGGGTAACCTTGTTGCTGTTGAACTGGATAGCCTTGCTGTTGCTGGGTTGGGTAACCTTGCTGGACTTGATAACCTTGGTTCATCGTCGGATAGCCTTGAGAGCTCTGGTTATTCGAGTACCACGGCTGCTGCTGTTGCTGATTCGGTTGCACTTGAAGTTGCTGAAATTGTTGTGTAAGTTGCTGCATTTGCTGTCCTTGCTGTTGGACTTGCTGTGTTGGCTGGACTTTCTGGGTGTCCTTTGTCGGATCTTTTTGTTCACCCTCCTTCTTCTCTTCAATTTGTTGTACATTCTGATTCTGCTGAATTTGTTGGGTTGGTTGGACTTGTTGAGTCGGTTGGTTCTGTTGAATTGGCTGCTGTTGCTGTATCTGTTGAGGCTGCATTTGAACCATTGGTTGATTTTGATAAAACTGAGTTTGCATCGTCGATGATATATTCTGATTCATTGGGTATTGATTGGAAGGGATGTATTGTGTTTGCTGGACCTGCGTTGGAAGAGCCTGTGGTTGGTACCACATCGGCTGCGTTGTAGTAGGATAACCAAACGACACGTTAGGAGATGGGTTCATAGGTTGGCCTCCATTATTGACAACAGTGTTTGTAGTGGAGATAGTCGGCCCATAGTTCACGGTTCCGGGAAGTGTATGTATCATAGTTGCGTTGGGAAGCATGTTATAGACCTGCCCATTTATGTTGAGTTTGATTTGAGGTGCGATAATTCCGTACGAAGCTTGATTCATTTTTGTTTGAGAATTGAATAAATTATTAAATTTTGTTTAAAACTTGCGAACTCTTGTCGTGATAACATTAATCAAGAATAGAATCACGTCGAGAAAGTTTCTTTT
>ENA-UOTZ01002196-UOTZ01002196.1-compost-metagenome-genome-assembly--contig:-NODE-2196-length-10755-cov-11.621371_pt1 | contig 10755 bp, 8 predicted proteins | sample MGYA00238144_ERZ746983 | MGnify/ENA primary metagenome ERZ746983 (study PRJEB28759, sample SAMN06268863) | compost metagenome | isolation source: single cell | place: USA: California, Emeryville, Joint...
AGTGATGAAACACTAGCAAGATTCTCTTTCCAAAAGCGCCTAAGCTAGAAGATTTAGGGGATTAATATTATTGTCAGGGTACAAAGAGTGCTACCTCATCAAAAAGATGGTCTGGACGAACGTCATTATGACCAACGTTTATTTCTATGAATTTTTTCTCCCCTTGCACAAGCTATAAGTCATTTATACAATATCCAGCAACAAATAAAATTACCTCAAATAGTGCCTTTGAATGCTTAATTGGCACCAGCGAATCGCTTTTGCCATGAACAAAAACCAGCGGACATTTTATTTTTTCGATATGCTCTAGAGGTGTCAATTTTTCGATGTCGAAATCCGCAACTTCTATTATTCTCTGCCTCATTTTCTTTTGAATTAGGTTCCCGGCTATTCTTGCAACGAGCTTCCAGGAGATAAGTATTTCCATGAAGAGTTGATTTTACTTTATATCTGTTAAGATAGTCATTCAAGAGAGCTGTGAAGCTGCTAAAAGGAGAATCCAAGACCATAGCTCGTATCTTATCACAACGCGCAGCAAATAAAATCGAAGACACAGCACCCATACTTCTACCCCATAGTCCTAGACTGCAGAAATCAATTGTATTGGGCTGTGTGGAAACTTTACTTTTCAGGATCCACAAATTCAAACTCTTCCAGAACATGATTTAGTACACACTCAATGTCTTCATGCTCATAGTACCCCAATGATATAATATCTCCTTCTGAAAGTCCACACCTGTAGAGATATTAAGGAAAAGAATATATGACTGTTAGAACACCAACTGCATACCCAGCAAAATCGAAGCAAACCACAAGTATATCCAGAGAAAGCAGCGTTCGAAGAGACTCAAAAGATTCAGTTCGATTCCCACTATTTCCGTGACAATAAATCACACAGGGATATCGCTAGTAAGAGAGTTTGCAAAGTTCAAAAACAGAATGATTCTACTACCTTTAGAGGGCTTAGTGTTCGATGATACATACTGCAGACAAGAACTTGCTTCCGTTTGTTTACCACTTCGAAGTCAATTCTTCCACATGCAATATCATCGACATAAAAAAGAGATGGTCCAAGGTCTTTGCTTGGGTCGTATATTGAACTGAAAACAATTAGCATTAAGGTGGTTGATGTTTCAAGTACCGAATAGGCCGAACCACATAGTTGACAAACTTGCTAATCATCAATCTGCTCTCAATATTTTATTTTAGTGGTTGTGAAGTTGCAATACTGTGGTCTTTTTCCTCTAAGAAATGAGTAATAAAAGTTGATTTATTAAGGTACGGCTATTCCCAGTACATATTCGTGAAATGTGAAGCTGATGAAACTTTGCTAACATAACAGATGATGCTCTGTGCCTCATAAATTACGAGCTAAGATGCTTCCTTCTTTTTAAGACAATAGAACAAACTACTTGAGTAAAGAGGTAGAGATGATAAATATCTCAGATGAAAGCTATTCTCGGCGCCTCGTTCTAAGCAGATTTATGTGGATTGCTACTTTTTTTTTTTAAAACCTTATCACTTCGAAATTTATCAGTGAATTGACTTCATTTCAGTATTAGATAGCCTTGAAAGAAAAGCTCCTGGCAATCACATGATGTGAAGATTTCAATCATTCATTTCGTGATTTTTATGATTTATGGTAAATCAACACTAACTCAATCATTGAATATTGTTATTCAATCATCAATGGGTTCCATAATTTCAAACTTCCTCTCTGCGAATGATCAATTTCAAATAACGCAAAAATGAGAGGAAGATATGGAAGGCAGTTAGTTACTATTTTTGAAACGGGGTGACTGATATCGATTTCTGGAAGAATTCATAAATAAATTAAAAGTGAAAGGAGATATTAAATAAAGAATGGAGAGTGCCCTGGCTTATAAAAGTAAGATAAAGCAAATCCTACGAGCTTTGAATTTCTCTAAAACAATGCAGTTGTTCTTCTCGGTGATTCCGGTGTCGGAAAAACATTCCTAGTCCACAAGTAATAAGCTCTTTTCAGAACTCAACAGACTTATCTCGAAATTTGAAATAGATTTACCAAAGATTCTGTTCCAAAAAAGCAGTCACCGACTATTGGAGTAGAGTTCTCAGCAAGGACAGAGACACTTAGCGACGGGAAAAGCGTAAAGGCTCAGATTTGGGATACTGGTATCATTCTTTGCAGTTTTGTATTGAGTACTTACATTTTTCAACTCAAGCCGGACAAGAAAGATACAAATCAATCGCTTCCACGTAAGCATATAATAATATATACAGAACTAAGCACTATCGGTTTCTTTACCTGTTTTTCAGCCATTATCGAAAGGCCCTTGGTGCATTGCTCGTTTACGACATAACAAAAGAAAAAACATTTAGTGGATTGGACCTCTGGCTCGACAGTCTTCGCTCATGCACTGAATATGATGTTAAAATCCTGCTTGTTGGAAACAAACTTGATGAAGTAAAGGCTGACCCTTCAAAGCGAAAAGTAAAAACTGAAGATGCGCTTCGATATGCACAAAAGCAAAAATTGATGTTTATTGAGACCTCCGCGCTCGAAGGAGATAACGTAAGAGAGGCATTCTTGCAACTTCTGGAAGGTAAAGCAGGATTTTTGTTATATGGCTAAGAATTTTATAGCAATTCATGCGGATAAACCCTCAGATCAATACAGAGACAGGACGGATCTTATCAGTGTCACAACACCATATGCTCGAACAGAAACTAAAAAATCCGGCTGCTCCTGCTAAAGCATGTTGCAATTAGATCCAAAGCAAAATGAAGCTTTGTACAATCGTAACAAATTTAAGTAGACTTCAACTAACTCGGAACGGATTATATATTGCCTTACTTTTCAATCCCTATCTTTGGTTGAAAGTCTAACGTATTCAACAAAAAATGATGAAATTACTTCGTTTGAGGAATTCCTATCGAGAAAAACTAGTTGTGAAAACTTATACTAAATTAGTTAAAATCTGAAATTGCAACTTTTGCTCGCATGAAAGAGGTAGTGTAAGAAGGAGTACAGAGACTTTATTTGGTTTGATTTTTTATCCAATAAAAATTTATCATTCAAGACCAAGAAAAAAGGCTCATCAAGCATAGAATGAATTTGACGTCTTTGTCTCTAATATCAGAGGTTTCAGAATTTCCAAATTTGCCAGAGGTTCTTTCAGAGGCTCCCTCAGGATCTAGCCCCTCCCTCATACTTATTTTCATAACAGCCGTTCTGTCAATTTTAGGTTGCTTATTCAACCTGGGAGCCACTCTTTACTTGAAGCTCCATCAGAATGTGCTTGGGAAAATGGTTATAAATCTTTCTATAAATGACTTCCTGTTCACATTGAGTTTCACTATTATGTTCTTCAATTCCGATCCCTTGTTGTCCAAAATTGCAGGAGTAATCTTTGCTATAACTTGGAGCGGATCGACTGCTTGGGTCTGCTGCTTTGCACATGCATTATATATTTCGCTTGGAGCTGGTGAATACACCCTGGAAAAGTACCTGTTCAAGAGATATTCGATCTTTACAATTTTGATGTCCATAGCTGTGTGTGTTGGAATGTCAATTTTCAATTTTACCAGCGAAGGAGTCGAAGAAGCAACTACAATGTTTCTTATTTGTGGTCTAGTCATTCTTTCAATAAGTTTTCTATTTTGCGCCGTTTGTTATATCATGGTCCTAAAGAAATTGCGAGAAAATGGAATGCAAACACACTTGGAGCTACTACTCTACCCATTCTTTTTAATCATTTGTGAAACACCACTGGTTGTTCTGGAGATTCGTCTTATGAAGAATTACGAGCTTTCTGCAACTCTGATTACCTTTACCGTAATATGCTTTCTAAGCCGAGGCTTCTTTAACGCTTTGGCCTATGGTCTTTCTTGAAAAATAAGGATAATTTACACAGGGTGCTGTATAGACAAGTCCATAATTGATCAAAGAAGTCTCATCACTTTTCCGACAACTTCTTTGGCTACAGATCAACAAACATTTTCAACCGAAGTGGTCACTATTTCAGTTCGTACTCCTACCTATATTTTGCGCGATTCCATTGACCAGATGAGTTTGTAACATCACTAAGATAGAAATTAATTGGTAAATAATCGTCGTTTCATATGGCAGTGTGTTGTAATATTTATTACCCTCTTTGTCATTTTTCATGCATGTCAACAGACCTGAAAATTTTCGTACTTGCCCACCCCATAAGAAAATCCTTTGTGGGATATGACTTGCACTTGTCATAAACTTGTCATAAGTAAGCTGGCAGTAATGATATATATCATCATCTACAGATTTGAGGATTAGACTCATTTGTTAAAAGTCCAACTTTTTTTGTTTAAATGCACAAATTCTAGGCTGCTGTAATCATGCTTGTTGGTTATGCTATTATAATGATTAAAATTGCACTTAAATCATGTCTGGTGGACCACATCCATACAGAGATGATTTTATGGCTCAAGTAGGCTGAATGTTTAACGCATCTTTCAAGAATTAAAATTAAGGATGAGTTAAGTATTCGAGCAACAATTTTAGAGGTAGACAGATGTGCAAGGCTCTTTAGCGATACTATTACAAAAGTTGCTCAAATACCTTGCACCGAGTCAGATTGGGAAACACTGTATCTAATCATCTCTTAGTTATACATACTAACTATCAGTAAACAACTAAAGAAGTGCTGAGTATAGAATACTCTTTCAAAGTATATACGAAGATGGGTTATCATTCTGATGACTCTCAATTTAAATTACAACTAGCGAGTGCTCTTTCAGTACTTAGTGTCTCAATTAGATTCTTTAGATTAATTACTATTATTTTGTTTTGGCTTTTAATAAAATAAGTACTTGTCAGTATAGTCAATCAATTCCAAGTCATTTTTTGTGATGGCTAATTATTTAGAAAATATGGATTCTTTCTCCATTATGTTATCCTGTTACACTGATACTTGAATTCCTAAAATATCACATTGATACACCAAAATAATAATCATAATTGCGATTCCATGTCATACACTTTATACTTTGTTTCGGAACAAACTTGTTATGTTTTCATTAGTTTAATTTCTCAAGAATTTTGTAGCACCATATACATATTTTTCATCAATATCTTTTTAACTTATTGTAGAAATTATAAATTATAAACTATATGTGAGAAAGTAGTTTAACTGAGCGTGTGAGTACCTTCCCGACGAGGTCAAAAATTCTCAAACACCAAAATAAGATACCCTTAAGCATTAGAATATTTGGATCTTGCGAGCAACTGTTACAGATTCACTGCATTATTCCTACTGGCATTGATCCATCAAAGCAGAAAGACTTGGAAAGCAATCGTCCCACTGAGTTTTGAAAAATGCATTCCAAAAATTCAAAGATGTTGAGAAACTCGGAATCGTTTTTCAAAGACAATTTCTGGTTTGAACTGATGTTAAGGCATTCCAAATTTTTAAATTTGAAGCGGATTATTTTCAATACTAATTTGTAAGGTGACTGTGCTGTTTAACTCATTTTGTCATTCGCCACAGGCAAAATGGATTCCAATCAAGAATATCAATCAAAAAGACCGAGAAGAGCATTAGATCCGTTAAAGAAAGGTGATATGCACTGTATAATTGAACCGAAGGATGGAGTTGGAGGCTTGTACCTTGGAAATATGTCTGCTGCCAGAAAAATACATACATTTACGACTTGTAAAATCAATTCCATCCTGACCGTATCCGCAGAAACATGGCAGGAATATGATTCTAAATTGGACTTGAAGCACTATCGAATAAAAGCTCTGGATACTATAGGCTTTAATATCTCCAAGCACTTTGACGAAGGAATTCAGTTTATAAGGAAAAGTCTCGAAAGTGGGAATATTCTAGTCCATTGCTTTGCTGGCATTTCAAGAAGCGCAACAATTGTCATAGCTTATCTAATGCAAGAAAAAAGCATGAATTTGAAGGCAGCATTGGAGTTAGTTCAATCAAAAAGGACGATTGCTTCACCAAACGATGGCTTTATGCGACAATTGAGTGAATTTGAAGACAAACTCCTACGACTAGAAAAGTTTGGAGGTTAAGAAATATAACAAATTCAAAATTGTTCAATATTTAGTGTAAAGACTGAGCTTCTTAATCACTTTTATCTTATTTGAGATAGAACTATTTACTCGCGCTACTTACTCTTTATACATAATAATATATAACTAAATTGCTTAATAAAATCTCTGATGAAGAAGAAATGTTTTGAGGATCAAAGCACTATTTTGGTGACTCTTATCGTTTATTCGAACGTTTATCAACCAACTTGATGAAATGCAAGTTTCATTCTTTTCTTTTTCTTTATGGGAGTGAATGAGATTAAGTGATCGCACCCACCCTGGCTGTAATAAAAATAAAAAAAACCCTACACAATAAATTTTAAAAAATTCGAATCTGCAAGTCTAATTCTTTCAGATTTTTAAATAATTTTTGCACTGGATTTTTTGAAGTTTTGACAGCATGGAGTACGAGATGGCCCATGATCAGAGTATGGCTGAATCCGAGCCGGATTACCCAGCCAACGATTACGCTCATAAGTCAGCACTTGATAAATTTTATACAGACCTTGAAAAGTCAGCTTTGATTCACTTGGAATTTTGGTCACAACTCAGTGATGAAGTTCCTGACTTGTCCCGAATCGAGGAACTTGGTTCAACTATTAACGCCTCGGTTGATGAAATTGAACAGCATTGGCATCGGCTGCTTCGAACCATTTCAGACATCCCAACTGCTTTAAGAATGTACCAAAAATATCTTATCGAAATTCGAAATGACAAAGAAGCCAGTGAGAACGCTCTCGCGGAGGCAGAAAAGTATCTGGACCGAAAACCAAGAAACAAATCGAAGAATAAATATGACCTTCCAGACGATGATGACGACGATTCTGATGATTCAGCAGACGAAGCGATCCTTGGTGATGAAAAAAGCAAGAAACTCAATTTTGCCAAAAAAGTTCATCCAAAAAAAGAAGACAGCGACGAAGAGGAGGAGGAAGATGAAGAGAATGATGAAGAAGGTGAAGAGGACGAAGAAGGAGAAGAAGAAGGAGAGGAACACGATGAAGAGGGCCACCATAAAAAAAAGCCAAAGAAGGAAAAAGATATAGAAGAAGGACCGAATGACACCACGGTGGCCTCGCAATCAACACAAAGCGACATTAATCTGCAACGGCCTCAATCCCTTGGTGATAGTGTCTTAACCAAGAAGTTTAATTCAATCTTGAAATCTAAAGCGACGTTAGTTAAGACTTCCAGGTCATTCATATCGACTACCACTCTCAGCTGGACTACCTATCTCATTGTTTTGTTTTTGGTTCTGGTTGGGTCATTTGATTATTACCTTTCATTTACACGTTTCAGAATTCTTAACCAGAACCTCGAAGCAGTGGATGCTTCAAACCGCCGGATTTCCGAGCTTCAAAATATTGTATCCAAGGTGATCGACTTAGAGCTAATCGATTTTGGGATTTATAATGCGACGCATTCCGAAGAACACTTGAGGAACGATATTGGAAGATCGATTACGGAGATCAACAAGAATCTGGTAGAAATTGAATTCAATCCTATTGATCTGCCCGATGATCTTGCAATGCAGCTGACTAATGATTCTGTGAAGGTATATTTCAAAAAGAACGAAAAGGAGATTCAAGAGAAATATCTGAGCTTGTCTGAAGCGACAACCCAATGTACAACCAGCGCTACAAATGTTCAAAAGGCTCCTTTAAAGGATATTGACGAGTCAAATCCAGACGTTTTCTACATAAATTATAACAACTTTAACGAGTTCTACCTCAAATTGAGAGATACTGCAGATCTATACTCTGATGGGGTGGACGGTCAAATTACAACGCACCAGCAAGTCTTTTTATATGAAGTTATCGCTACTTCCAGCCTTGTGATTGGAGTACTTATTTTCATTCTGCCAGTAGCTTTCAAAGTGAACAAAAAGAAAGAAGATCTCCTCAAACTGTTCTTAGAAATCCCGGATCACATCCTCAATATATTATATGCTAGATGTGATAATTTCCTCTCTACTAATGCCCTCGAAGACAATCAACCTCAACTAGTTGCATTTGAAGATGAGAATCTTCAAGCACCACCAGCCACGAATGAAGATCAAGGCGAAGAAGGCGAGGATGAACAAACGCAAGTTCCTTACCGCCCTGGCATGCCAAAAACCTATAGCGGAAATAAAAGAACTTTCATTAAGTTCTCTTGCAGATTCCTTTTGGCGATGATTCTGGTTTCGGCGTTTTTCGTGATTTCCTTTTTCCTCTCGAGAAATATGCTGATTGAGCTTCACGCATTGATGAAAGAATTTAACTCGACGTCAATAGCTGAATCATACTTCACCTTCATTAATAATGCAGAGAAGTAAGCAATAACCGCTTATACAGAGTAGTAATAATATTTCACAAAGGCAAATGTTGATCGATGATCAATATCCTGTAGCGGCGGAGAAAAGCGTGCAAAAAGTGCTAGAAGGCATGATTAGAAATATATATCAGCTGGACAGTGAAATACATCAGGTAATTAATTTTCTAAAAAGATCCCCGCTTATGTACACTGACTCAATAGCAACATTCTATTAACATCAGGATGCATACAGACCGATTTAAGAACTATTTTAATAGAAAGATGATGATGAGTCCATGTGATGATTTAGCCAATGTCATCGAGAGATATGAGTGCGAAGAATTTGCCTCTGGAGCGGTGACTCAAGTAACAAACTACTAAACCGGCAAAATTGAACTGGAATTAGGGAATGACAGTTGCCTTAACAAGACACTTTGAAAATTTACGTCACATTTTAAGCATGTATCAAAAATATAAAAACGAACCCAACGCAACCTTTGAAGAAAGAGATAATACCACATACATTGAAGTCTACAAACCTGCAGCACAAGGCAATAATAAGCAAAAAAATAATTGGTTAAATATCCTGAGAACACATGAAACGTTCGAGATTGGTATTTTCTCTTAAATGCAGTTTTTTGGTGATATTATCCTTTCCTAGACAAAACTCAACACCTATTCATCAGACACATCTTCAGAAACCTGATGGATCAGTTCAAATTTGAAATATCAGAAAGAGTGCGATCGTTGATCATCTACAAATCAATTTTGTGGGCTTTATTCCTGCTACTAAATGCGATTGCCTGCATGTGCTTCTTGGGCTCATGGATTGCTGAGCTTAGAAGAGATGTAATTTTCCTACTTTGATTCATTGATTGAACTTGTAACTAATAATGCAGCTTCTAAATACAATGGCTATGCTTCCGATAATGCCAACTAGACTTGCAACCACGTTAGACAAAGTCAGAGCATTCGTGAAAACATTGCCTAATCCACCGAAAAAATCGAGAAGATAGAAGACCCTTGAGAAACAAGTCAAAGGCAAAGTGTTATTTATTGCAATGAAACGACCGTTGAGATGTAATCAGATAAGTTTTATGAAAAACAGCTGATGTTTATTATATACTATCCATGGCATTCATTGATTCTAAATCTTGAAAAATAAAGTGCAGAAGCAAGTTCTTGATATTGAACAGCTAGTACGAAATTTAGTGAAATATAAATTCCCGTCGTTTCTGACTTTCAGGAGGTCAATACCTCTATTGAAACCGTTACTTCAGTGATGCCAATGAAATTAAGGCAAGCCTTCTTCGCGTAGTTTTGTAACGAAAGAGAAATAACAAATAAATTGAGCATTTTCTCCTCGAATAAATATAATTTCAAGTTTTTGATGCTTGCAATCAGAACAGCAACACCATTTCTAAACAAAATAAAGAGACTTACTAGTCGCTATCATGGACAGCAGCACAGATGGAAGTTGGCAAGCATGTATCATATTTAACACAAGTACGATTCTGATTCAATTTAATTGAGGAATATTGGCCTTTTTGCTCAAAAACCGGTAGAGAAAAACAATTTTTCGCTTTGCAGCCACAAGGATGGAGCACAAAAGCTGCTCTAACAAGTCTACCACTAAGCGCACAGTTTTTACTCTCTTGGCACCCTGAAACAAGTTTCTCTTCTTGTAGACCGTTCAACAGGTCAAAATTACATTCGCAGGGTATACTTTCCAAGTACGATAGATTTAACGTTCTGCAGCCAGGAGATCCCCAGTTTAGAACTTCATGGCGGTTGGTACAAACATCATGAAACATGCATTGCGTGTCAGTATAGTCTACCGGTGGGCAGCATGCGATACATTTCTCTGTTGGTTTCCAAGGGTCTTCATTACAGATTGTGCTGCATTCATTGTCAAATCCACCGTAGTGCGGTCCACACCAAGTTCCATACTCTAGCTTGAGGAGTAAATTCGTCACCACTTCGAACGAAGTGTTTTGACTTCCAACAGGCTGATTTTTTGGGGTTTCTGTGTATTTATCAGTTGGGCATTTCATAAGGCTGCTATTATAGCTAGAATCTGTTTTGTTTGATTCAAGATCATAGCTATAGCAACTTGTGACTGCGTGTAGTCTCGTCTTTATTTTCTCGATATCAAATGGATCACTGGCTTTAAAATACACCAATTCGTCAGAGTTACCATTTGCGATCTGGAATCCCATTAGTTTACCATCCTTGTCAGTGTGTATCTCAGCAGTTGTTCCTGCTTCTGGAGAGAAAAGTTCAAGTTTATCAAAATATTCGAATGAGGTCTTCTTTTGATGAGAATATTGAGAGGCACTAATTCTCGGCTCCAGATTGAAGCTTGATTTATAATCCATTTCGAAGCAATAATC
>ENA-UOTZ01002197-UOTZ01002197.1-compost-metagenome-genome-assembly--contig:-NODE-2197-length-10749-cov-25.158546_pt1 | contig 10749 bp, 15 predicted proteins | sample MGYA00238144_ERZ746983 | MGnify/ENA primary metagenome ERZ746983 (study PRJEB28759, sample SAMN06268863) | compost metagenome | isolation source: single cell | place: USA: California, Emeryville, Joint...
ATCTTTTCGGCGATCACTTGCAACCTGAAAACGGCCTTTTGCTCTGGATCAACTATATATTCGTCTTCGAGGAATCTTAATTTATTTGAATCTAAACATTGTGAAAATGCTTAGTTAGACATAACAATACACATTAAAATTACAAATAGTGGTTTCCTTTGCTCTTGTCGTGCTAGCCACTGACGCGAACATTGCTACTGAGGTTGTCTCCCTGATTGAAGTATCAGCTTGTCGAAATGAAGTGTTATGTTTATTTAATCATTTAGTTACCTCTCAAATGTCGCTCTGGAGAAGGAGTGCAAGTCCTCCTTGGACGAGTGTAATCATCTAGATCGTCAGGAGATTCCTTTGATTCTTCTTCCCCGGGATTCGTGTCGGGTTTCTTTTGGCTCGAGTCGTCGTTAGATTCGTCCACAGATAAATGTCCGGCTGCTTCTTCTTGATCTTGTTGCGGTTCGGGCTCATCTGTGTCTTCCTTCTGTTTCGTTCCATTTGTTCTATCGCTAGTCTCAGGACTGCTTTGCTCGACCACATCCTTCCCAGATTTGTCCTCACTCTCTTGGGGGTTACTTTTTACTGGCTCAGCATTTTCTAATTTCATGGGATCTGTCGCTTGATTGGTCTCTGTTGAACGTTCGCTGTATTCTTGCTTGAATTCTTCTTGGTTGTTATTTGAGGGCCTCACACCTATTTGTGAATAAAGCATTCCGTCTGCTGAATCCTAGATAACATATTAGAGTAAGCTTCCAGCATACTCAGTTCAATAGATATTCACTTTATCAGGAGCGAAATAGCCTTTTTCGATGTTGGTAGACTCATTGTCATTAGTCGGAGCATCCGGTTGCTCTTTCTCAAGTAGATCATCATCCAAATGCATTATTTCATCCTGGTCTTCGAGAGGTTTTTTCGAATCGAATAAGAAGAACTCATGGCTTATTCGCTGTGGAGCTCCAACAGTTTGCACGGCATTGCTTTTGCGGATGTCATAAATAAACGAGAGCTGCTCGCTGAGATTGTGAACAACAATCAGGTTATCCATCACACTGAGCGTATAGAGATCTGTTTGAAGCATATTTACGATCTGCTATTAATAATAATCTCTGATTATTACTTTCTGAAGGAATTGTAATGGCAGGTTCCTGCAGGTTGACCTTTTCGCCTTGGATTTGGTAGAGAAACAGTTTTCCCAGGAACGAATTCAGGTGAATTACGTAAGGGTCTCCGTATCTAAACAAATTAGTAGGAAGCATATTTCGGTTTAATTACAAATTAACGAATAGAATCTTATGGCGATGGTTTGCTATATCATCCTCTTGTGGACCCCTTCGAAGGAAATTCAAATTCGAAATCGAGTTGAACGCGAAGAAAATAGTATTTTTCTTTATTTCTGTCTGCTGGCTCTTAAGCATGCTTGTCTGCTGATTGATTCCTTTGGTATTTGATCTGTGAAAAAACGCATACTGAATGCATTTACCTCCTCCGGCTCCTATATCCTCACGCAGGTCTAATTTTATAGCCGGTCCTTTGAGATGTTTTGTGCTGTGCTTCGGACGGTAATGCGAAATATAAATTGGATGAAGCACACCATCGTATGTTCCCAACAAAAGGATTTCGAGCGACGGTTCGAACCAGACCATTGAAGATGGCTGCGCGACAAACGCGAGCTCTTTCACACTGAACTTATCAGGAGTAATTTTCGCGATATGCACTCCACTATCCTGTACAATGACAAAATTGAAATGAGGACTCTGCCAGATCCATTCAAATAGGTATATTTTTGATGAAGACTTCTCTGTCATGCCTAGAGACACCTTGTGTTCTTCTTTGGTCGCCAATTTAAAAATTCTCTGCAAAAAGGTTTAGCGGATCAAGCTGAAAAGCACCTTACTATTAAATTGAATCCAGTCTGAATTGCCAAAAAGTTCAAGTCGCGAGAAAGTGCTAATTGAATGACCGTATCCCTATCAAATATTTTTTTTCAGCAATGCTAAGAGCGCAAGTGAAGCTACTTCATCTCAAGTGTAAACGTTTTGACGACGTTGACGTATTGACTGCCCGGTGGGATAGTTATGACTTGATAGTCAAAGCCTCTTTTCAGAATGAAGGCTTTAACTCGTTTATCGTAGAAAATCTCCAAATTGCCGTTGGTTTTTTTCCATAGTTTCTCAAATTCGGTGACACGAACAGCGCTCAGAATACTGTTATTCTGCATATATAGTGCTTTGAGGTCGATTCTGGTTTATACTTAAATCCACGCAAAGTGAATTGATAGATAAATTTTAGTGTTTAAAAACTTCCTTAAGCTGATATTAGTATATTTCAAACTGCATCTTGATTTTGCAAAGTACAAAAAAGATATTGCTATGCTTTTTTTAAATTCATAAAAACTAATGCAAATAGCGTAGAGTATCTCTCCAATATTTATTCAAACCGTACTTTGGAAATGCCGTTCAGTGTATTAACATTTTCTTTTCAGCCTGTGCTCGTATAGTTTTGTATAGCTTGAATAATTTTAAATTAGGGCTAAGAAGATCTGCTCAAATATGAATCGTTTGAAAGATTTTCTCAAGGTTCATTGCGTTAAGGTGCTGGAAGAATTCGAGAGAGAACTGCATTCTAAGCCTGGTTCCACTTCTATAGACAAATTCGGAAGAAGTGTGTTAGCTCCGGAGAAAAATTTAGGATCCAATGACAGGAATCAGATTATTGAAGCGGCTTTTCGAGCAGTCAAGCACAAAATTTACTTAGATGCCATCAGTCCAACACCTGTGACTTGGGAGTCAAGACTTGATACTTTATTCTCGAAAAAATTCCAGGAGCAGCTGGATAATCCTTCACTGGTCAAGTAACCTTTCAATTTTGTTGGCTATTTGTTGCATTCATTAATACTCAAAGAAGCGTGAAATGCTCGTGTCCAACAGAATTATGGAATCGGCTTGTTGAAGAGTATGGTGAAGTCAAGGCATTTGACTATATGAAATTTATGAACGAAGATGCTCCGATGACGATTCGAGTGAATCCAATAAGAATTCAACGTAAAGATGTAATAAATGAGCATGTTTCCAAACAAAACAACTGACTGGCTATTAATACAAAAGCTATTTGAAAGACTCAGAAAGAAGTACAGAATTGATGTGAAGAAATGTCACCATTCTCCATATGGAATTACATTGATGGAGCAAACTAAGGTATATTTAAATAAATTCTTGTCCAATAACTCCGGTGAGCAGAAAATTTTTGAGATCCCAGAATATCAGCAAGGATTTTTTGAAGTTCAGGATGAAGCGAGTCAATTGGCTGCGTTCCGAGTGGATTGCAAAGTAAGAGAGCTCTCAATGAGAATCAAACAACAAATTAATCTTATACTCTATAGCCTGGAGAAACTGTGCTAGATTATTGCGCTGGCAACGGGAGCAACAGTTTAGCATTTGGACCTCAACTAAAAGTAAATCTTTTTTTTGTTTTTGTTTTGAGGAGAATTGAAACAATTATATCCGAAGGGCACAGGTCAGATATACTTACATGATTGGAGATACTCCCAAGACAGGATGCTTTCTGAAGCTAAAAAGCGTTTTTCAAGAGCAGGGATCAGCAACATTCAATTTCACCAGGATAATCTGCCTCTGAAGAAGCTATTGCATAAATTTGATTGGGTAGTGCTTGAAGCCCCTTCTACTGGTACAGGGATCCTCCGAAGAAGTCCTGATTTAAAGCTTAAATTCTCTGCTGAACGATTGAAATATCATGTAAATGCTTCGACTTAAACCTAGTTAAATTAATCCTTTCTAACTTAAACATAGCTTGATTTGCAATCAAATATGATCAATGAAGCTATTAAATATCTCAAACCGAATGGCAGATTAGTATATATTACAGCCAGCCTCCTCCCTCAGGTACATCTGTTCAACATCTATTTCCATTCGAATGCTTTTTTCTTTTTCAATAGGAAAATTTATTCCAGGTGGTCAAGACCTGTGATAAACATGATATGGAAATAGAAAATGAGGAGATTTTCCAAACTCTTCCAAGTAGCGGAGAGATGGATTCGTATTTCTCCGCCACACTGAAATTTAAGCATTAGGTTTTAGTATATATGTTCCATTTATCCTTCTTCATGTTAATAACTTGAGAACTAACTAACTATGTACCTTGTAAGTGTTCTCAATTAATCTTTGAAAAATATTTTTTAAATCGAAATCTTTTACCGAATGAAATCCGTACTGTCGTGCGCAGTAGCTTTGATTCTCATAGCTACCTGTTCATTTGCTGCAGAACAGCAACCAAATTATGCAGAGCTCCCATGGACCGAACTGAATCAGAGCATCTTTGAGCCATCAATCACCAGTGAGCTTTACACTGTCGTGTTGTTTTATTCTGAGTAATCAAGAAATCTCGATTGTTCTGAACTCATCCTTCATCATAGGAAGGAACCGGGAAAGGAGTTTCCAATTGAAATACTGCGAAAGCTTGAAGATTTTGCGAAGGACCTCAGTGTGATGTGTGGTTTCGCTAAGGTGAAGCTCAAAGTATATTCGATGCTCATTCTATTCTTTCTCTAGATCAACATCGATAAAAATAAGCACATCGCTCAGCATTACAAGATTACCAAATTACCAACGCTCTCTCTCTTTATTGATAGAAAAGGAATCAAATTTACAAAGGAATTGACGCCAGATAACCTGGAGCAATGGATGAATTATCTCATTAACCGACAGCTGTTTGTCATCGACAATTCAGTAAGCAAATTAGAATGAATTTGTGTTGATGAGATCTGTCTGAGTTTAGGAAGATTTTGAGTACTTCCGAGACAGGGATGATAAATCCAAGCTGTTAGCGATTTATCCAAAAGAAGGAATGATTGCGGAAAAGCAGCTGCTTGAGAGACTTCTTGATAGCTCAGTGCTCCTCGACAACGATATCTTGTCTGTGGGTGTTGTCTCTAACGCTGATATCGTGAATACGTACTTCCCAGTATCTATATTGAACTACTTTCGCAAGCAATAACTAATGAAAACCCCTTGTTACTAGAGCGAGACCTATAGTCCTTCACTTTGTCTTCTTAAATCATTCGAAAGTCCCGTTCCTATTGCCGTGTTTAAAGGAAATCTTTCTGATGAAGGAGAAATCCGAGAGTTTTTGAGCATTAGCAACTTACCGACCCTGATTGAGTTCGAAGAGGATACCATCAGTCGACTCTTCCAAGGATACGTCAATTATCATATCTATCTATTTCTACCAAATAAATCTGAAATTTTTGCTCCATTGATTCAAGAATTCAATAAGAGCGCAGAATACAACTACCATCATGGTGAGTCTATTTCGATTCACATTGTCTAACTTATTCTTCTATGATTCTAAAGATTTGTACTACGAGAGAATTTATCATGTCTTATTCTATGCCAGTGAATTGTACCAGGATATTCAGCTGAATTTCGGACTCAATAACTTGTCGAGACTTCCTGCTGTTTTTATCACAGAGCTTAAAGGCAGATCGCTTCTGAAGTACCAATATGATCCTGTAAGACAATCATTTTTTCCTCAGCTTACTTAACTGATTGTAAAGAATGAAGAGATCAACTATGAGAACCTTAAGAAATTTATTGAAGCTTTTAGAGCGAAAAATCTCACGCTGTACAGACCTTCAGAGGACGTTCCTGAAGAGTCATCACAAGGCCTCGTTCGAAAAATCGTCGAGAGGAGTTTCCGACAGGAGGTTATTCTATCGAATTACAGCATTGCGGTCATGTTCTGCAACGATTTAATTGAGAATCCAATTTGCAAATTGGGCCAAAAGATTTTTGATGCTACTGCAGTGCAGCTTCAGAAGTCTGGATCAAGCCTCCGTCTGGGAATATTAGATAGTTTTAGAAATGAGGTTCAAATTCATTAAATGCATTGAATTACATGCTCATTTTTTCATCATCAGGTGGAGCATTATGACACAACAGGAGGCGGTGCCGAGATTTATCTGTTCACCAAAGGGGTGAAACATAAGCCGAAGAGATTTGAATTCATTCTAACGTACAGATCTGTGATTGCCTGGCTGAATGTAACACGTCCTTTCATTATATCAATTTTGTTAAACAATGCAATAGACCATGTCGACAGAAGTCAATTTAAGTCTGACTGAAGATGAGGAAGAAGCTTTTATTGAAAAAGAACTAACAGACCAAGAGAAACTGGTAATTATAATGCTAGCAATTGCCTATGTGAGCTTAATCCAACTATGAAATTCTAGATTATAAGAGCAAATAAGGAGGTCCTCAAAGAAATAAAGCCTAACACAACCGAAGATGAAGACCCTCAAGAACCTCCAAAGATGCTTGGAGCTCCTCCTTCTCGCGAACTCTAGCTTTGAAATGCTCTTGTTACTGAAATTATTATCCATAGTTATTCAGAAACATTTTTTGTTCATTCGTAAACTTTAAGGAAATAATTGCGAACAGAGTTTAGCAGGCAATCCTAATAATTGAAAACTCAGCTTTCAAATTTGCTATGAGAATTAAAAGAGTAAGTTGTAGGCTGAAAAATGATCCAAGATTCTGCAGAGCATGATAAGGGAGAGGATTTTCGCCAGCTATAATATAATTCAATACAGCGACTGCTCACATTTTACATAATACAAATACAAAGGCTCAGATTATATGATTATGTTGCTATTAACATATGAAAACCATCCACTCTTTGTGACTCGCCGTATTAAAGTGATGCACAAAAAGAATTACTTCATCGAAAAATAAAATAGAGTTTCTATTTATCCAAATAAATTTTCAAAATTTTTCCTTATGCAGCCCAATGCCAAAGACAAGCAAGTAGCCAACTTAAATGAGCTACTGAACCAATCATTTCAAACCCGCGCACCAGCCCTGGATGAAGAAGAACAAGATCCAGAGAGACGTGTCAAAGTACTCTTTCTTAAAAACTTCACATCTAATTGGTAAAGCTTAAAAACTTTACAGTCCAAAACAGCACAATCGAAGAAGATAATGTCAACCCCTACTATTGCTCTATTTGTGGCGCTCTTTGCATAATCTCCTCTGTGAGCATTGATAAATTTCCTACCAGAAAAACCGATAGCGCGTATAATTGTTTTCAAATTCCCTATTTTTTTCTGACTGACACTTTCAAGCATCATCATTGATTATCTGAATGCCTACTGCAAGCCATATCTTCGTCAAGGAGCAAAAAAAGTGCTCATGCGAAGCGTCGGAGGAAAAAAAAGTACCAGCATTCATCTCAACTTCCAACTTTATTCTTTATAAAATAGAAGCTGAGACTCAATACAGATACGTTTGCCAGCAGTGCGGGATTCTCATTGGTTATACAAGCATCTCATATGACGAATTTGAAAATCTACAAGAGATTACTAAGAAGAAAAATAAGGAGAGCGAGCTTCAAGATGTGAAGCTCTCGAATAGACATTATTTGTACATTCTTTCCGATGCGTTGGTCTTGGACCCCAAAGACTGCCAGGTTATAAAAGCAGTTTCTACACACGCGTCGGAGATAAAATAATTTGTGTTGTAATTTTCTCAGAAAGTTAGCTATCTGTGTTTCAAATGATTCGGTATTTTGAATGAGTTGAATTTTTGAAGATCAGCCTCTAAGTTTTTTAAGTCATACGTTGATCCCAGAAACTTTAATATGGAATAAGGACTTGTGAGCATAGAATTAAATAGATTTATCCTTGTTGTGCTAGCGAGCGAACCAGCGAAGGAAAAAATTATTGCTTCTTTGTCTTTAAATTTCAACTAACTAAAAGCGATCTGTTGTGTAAAGTTGGAGAGTGATAGAATCACATGGATTTAGTTAGTCTTGAAGTGATCAAAAAGTTCTCTTCCAATCAACCATCTACGGATTTCGTTGGTTCCAGCACCAATCTCATAAAGCTTGGCATCTCTTAAGAAGCGTTGAGCTGGGTAGTCCATGATGTAACCGTTTCCGCCGAGAGATTGGATGCATTCCAAGGCGACTTGAGTTGCATTTTCAGAGCAGAAGAGGATCAAACTAGCACAATCAGTGTTGCTGTGGATGCCATTATCAGCTGCGGCCGAAAGGGAGTAGAGATAGGCTCTGCTCGCTTGGAGCTTGGTGTACATGTCAGCAATCTTGCCTTGCATAAGCTGGAATTCTCCGATCTTTTTCTTGAATTGTTCACGCTGGGTGACGTATTCCATGGTTAAATCCAAAGAAGCTTGCATCAATCCGACTGGGCCAGCAGAGAGCACCAGTCTTTCGAGATCCAATCCGCTCATGAGGACGTAAACGCCTTGTCCAACCTCACCAAGGACATTTTCCTCAGGAACTTCGCAGTTGTCGAACACCAATTCTCCTGTTGGGGAACCTCTCATACCGAATTTGTTTAATTTCTGCAAACAAAAGGTCTGAGTTCTAAACTAATTAATTCTATCATACTTGTGCGACGGAGAAACCTGGAGCATCCTTTTCGACGAGGAAAGCTGTGATTCCCTTGTGACCCTTTTCTGGGTCAGTTTTCGCATAAACAACCTATTAACAGCATAACTTGGATTTTGAACTAATAACGAGAATTGTTACAATGACATCAGCGATTGGGCCGTTGGTGATCCAGAATTTAGTACCGTTGAGGATGTATTTGTTTCCGACTTTCTTCGCAGTGAGTTTCATTGAAGTGACATCAGAGCCTAATTATGAGAGCTAAAGTTGCACATCTAAGAAAGCCTTACCTGATCCAGACTCACTCATGGCTAACGCGCCAACAAACTCACCAGAGCAAAGCTAAATGTTACATAAAGTAAATAACTTCGAATCAGTGGTCATGCATACCTTTGGCAAATACTTCTTCTTCTGCTTTTCATTACCGTTTCTGACGATTTGGTTAACACACAAGTTCGAATGAGCTCCATATGAAAGTGCAATTGAACCGCTTCCTCTGCTGATTTCTTCCATAATAAGGCAGTGATCTGTGTACTTGAGCTCAGTACCTCCATACTCAGCTAGAACAAAATATTAATTACATAACCTCAATTAATGCGAATAATTACAAGGACATGTGACTCCAAGAAGTCCCATATCTCCCATTTCTCTCCAAAGGTGCATTGGGAAATCATCCTTGACATCAGTCTCTTCAGCAACTGGTTTGATCTTCTGATCAACAAATTTCTTGACGCTTTCTTTCAGCTACATGAGTTTTCTAAATTCAGACTCTGATCGAATAACCAAAAATAACCTCTAGTTGGTCAGGGGTCAGATTTCTCACAACATCGAATCCAGAAAAACCGGTTGCGAAGTTTCGGGAAATAGTCTTGTGGATTGAAGCAGTACTTGTGGTAAGGAGTTTCTTTAACATGTGAGGTAAGTGATGATGCACTTATTATATATCAAATCAGATTAATTTCAGTTTATGAAGCGAGCCACCTTATAAATTATTTTAGGAGCATGCTGAAGTATCTGAGTACGATTTTTAAGTCAAGATCGCTAATAAAAAAGAACAAATTTCAATTTTCGAAAATGGATCATTCAACGTATTTCCTAGCTGAGAAAGATATCTCACCCGTCAGCATGTACTACGTAACCGTATCGAAATTAGAAGAAGCTGAAAAGATCGCAAACGCTCTCCTTGATGGAAAGCTAGTCGCTTGTGTCAATATTGTGGGAAAAGATGATAACCCAGTCACCAGTATGTACACGTGGGAAGGGAAAAGAGAGAAGTCGTCTGAGCTGCTCCTCTTGATGAAATCCAGAACGGCTCTGCTACCGGAAATCGTTGCGACAGTAAAAAAGAATCACTCATATACATGTCCAGAAGTCGTCTGCACACCTATTTTGGGCGGTAATCCTGACTATATTAAATGGGTCATGGATGAAACGAAAAAGAACTAAACTGAAGATTATTCATATTGAAGGGACTTAAGATGATTTTATAAATTCCTATGCGTTGAAAAAAACAATTAAGAAGCTAATTATTTATGTTGTTTGCATGTAGTATTTACTCATTGGCGTCTTTAAATGAAAGAAATCGAGTAGTTCGAAGAGTATACTACAAGCTATGAGGAACTTTCAATTAATTTGGACAGAATGATTAAAGAATGCAATTTCTATCTGTATCATCAACCAAGATAACAAGGAACTAGTCTTGCTAATATTGCTATGATTTGGTTTTATTGGGATTCAATGATTCCTATATCCAATTTTTCCTAAGCATTGGACCGAAAGATACGCTCAGTAGAGAAAGCCAGGTTTGAAATAAAATGAAGATTAAACACGTCCAAAAAAAGAGAAAACACATAAATGAAGATATTCAATAATGTACGAAAATTTGAAATCTACAGATTGTAGTAAAGAACAAATTATTCACATCAGAGGATGGGTAAGAGCTGGGAAGCTATTGTAGAAAATAATTTAGTTATCTTTAAGTCGCTTTTTTGGACCTAAATCAATAACCGTGTCAGCAAGAAGCGAAACCCTTTCGGGTTGACTTTGGGGCTGAGTAATAACTTGATTCTGACTGTATCCAAAAGGGACTTGGCTGTAGACGCTTCCGGGTATAAGGTTTCCTGGGAAGAAATTTAAGAGCAAGTTTGGTTGGTTCGTGTGATATGGATTCAGCTGCTGGGCTGCCACTAAGAATCAAATATAAGCTATTGATAAAGTAACGATAATTTACTTGTCTCTCGAAGTGTCAGATCGATCGAAGCCGGATATAATTGAGCCTCGCGAAGTTTCTGTTGCTGCTGCAATAGATAGTACTGCTGAAGTTGCTGTTGCTGC
>ENA-UOTZ01002198-UOTZ01002198.1-compost-metagenome-genome-assembly--contig:-NODE-2198-length-10740-cov-33.344462_pt1 | contig 10740 bp, 6 predicted proteins | sample MGYA00238144_ERZ746983 | MGnify/ENA primary metagenome ERZ746983 (study PRJEB28759, sample SAMN06268863) | compost metagenome | isolation source: single cell | place: USA: California, Emeryville, Joint...
TCTAAGTGCAAAATCAAGGAAGCTTTTGCTAAGATCTACGGCACCAAGGTCAGAAGTGTCAACACACTCGTCAGGTAAAGCCTAGTTCCCTTGTTTGTTTGCCATTATGGGGATTTCCTGAAATATGGTTTCCTTTTTTTTGCTGTTGTGAAGCTGTTTTCTTGTACTGAGGTGATTATTCTAACGTATTTTCTCTAGACCTGATGGAAAGAAGAAGGCATACATTAGACTCAGCACTGAAAGCGATGCTTTGAACCTTGCCAGCAAGATCGGTGTCATATAGTCGCATGGAGGAAAGTTATGAGGATTTCATGGTCATATTTAGATTGAAAATCAATATATTCATTCTTAGAGTATCTAAATATGATTGTATTTCTTATCTGAAAACCACGGTATTTCCAAAGATTGTTCCCATCACCTTCTTAAAAATAAAAGCCTAAAAAAGCCAAATATAGTTCGTTTCCACTGAACGGAGAAGGTAGTTGCTTAGTATATCTACTGGACGCTCTCTCTTTCATATTCAATTGGAAAACTTTCAGTTGGTTTATTTCTACTCATTATATTTTTGATTTGAAAGCTATTTAGCAAAAAATTAGTACTTATCATTGCGTTTGGAATGATGCCCTACATTTATTTCAGCTATTAGTCCTTCTTATAAACATTGTTCTACCTTGATAAGGTATGATAAACTTTCTATGAATATGATATAGATATATTATCCATATATTTAGGCTAAACTTAATAAGAAATGGGTCGTCTGAAGACTCTTATTATTAGCAAAAAATCTTCATGATAGATTGTTGATTATTAGCAAATATCATTATCTATATATAATAATTTAGCGTTTTTAGGCTTAAAACGATTCCTCAATGAAAAGTTCTCAGCGTCATTACATTAAATATTTTCCTCATACTCTACGCCTCTACCATTTCACTACCAGCCGGTACTTCTTCAGTTCTAAACCTCTCATGTGCTTTTTTCTTAGTCTTCTCCCAGACCTTGATAATTGCGAAGCACATTCCAAGTATCGACAGCAATCCTACTAGAATACTGACTATACTAGGATAGCGAATGCTCGCCTCTGCACTTCTACAAACCACATCGTGCATTTTCGGTCCAATGAACCCTTCTTCCAATTTTCCTACAAAACTCTTTAACGGACACATGGCTTCACTGGAGCCACAGATATTATAGCTCTGATTGTTATACTTCATCAGAACATAATATTCTCCTCCCTTTCTGTGCAACTCCCAGATTATTTGCGCCCCAAACTCTGGACCTCTCAGACAAGGCGTATCTGACGCAGCAGCACTTCCGTTAAAGTATCGATCAGCAAGACACTCCCAACTCATCAGACCAAAATGGTGGAGGACATTTATCATCTGATAGTCATGGCTGCTGTAAATCTTTAGTTTCAGCGGCGAGCTTGCATTTGCAGCATCAAGCATTACGTCACGCAGGTCTTTTAGAAAGGCGGATACGTAGGCTTTATGAGCGAGTGGATCATAGGTCATCTGATAAATATTACTAAAATCGTAGACGAACCACATCATGTTCCAGAGATCCGAGTGCGGTTTGACTGGCAGCTCGTGTCCTTCGAAGTAAGCGCAGTGAAGCTCCGAAAAGATTTGCTTAACAAATTTCAAATTAAGCTCTGATTCGTTTACTCCGAGGATCGGGGCCAGCGGAAGGAATGTTTTGTTTAATCTCTTTTCCATTTCTATATAATCAGTGGTGTTTTCAGCGTCTTCTTGTATATCTTTAGCATTAGGACACGATTTTCCAGTGTAACCATGCAGGATGTTGTCATCATCTTTTGAGAAAGTGTAAACTGGAATGGTTTGGTAGTTGTAAGGAAGAGCTGGAGTGTTGTTTCCCAGTGTTTCACTCGAGTAGTTGTAAGGGAGCAGTCCGTTGAGATCAGGATTTGTGACATTTCCGCCAGTTTTTGGTGGATAGAGTCCCATTAGATGTGCATAGGCGCTTTGTACTGTTCGACTAGTGTGGGAAGAAATGGCAATGATCTCCTCTTCGTTGTAAGTTGGTGAAAGGAGTTTCTGTTGCTCGATGTAGATTTTGCGCATATAAGATCCGAGTTGGTAATGCATATATGCGCCATTTGCTGTGAGACTTGATTCTGGTACATCCCATTTTCTGGAAGAATTGAGACGGATTGTGGAAGGGCTACGAGCTCCATGTCGGAAAAGCTCAGCAACGAACACAATTTCAGCAGAAAGGACCCGGATGAGAAGTCCGAGTGTTATGAATAATTTTAAGTTTGACAGCATCGGGTATTTTAAAAGCTTGATTGTTTATTGACTTCGTTATGTTCGGACAGTGGTACTAATAAGAGTCTCTCGATGGCACCTAGATAAAGCCACAAACCTCTCAGTTCTATTTTAACTTTTTTTTTTGATATCTCTGATTAGAAGATCCAGCAATACTTTCAAATTCTATATACTGAAAATTACTGTCGTCAGACGATTGATCAATTTGTTTGTATTCGCGAGTTCAAAATCATTAACAATCTTCTGAATAATCCAAGTATAACGGTCGCTGTTCACAAGCAAAAAAGAATATGCTGGTAATTCTATTGAATATCTAAACATTGATGATGCATTAGAAAAAAATTTCATTATCTCTTATATCCTTTTACTAATCAGTAAGAAATTGACTAGAAAAACTTTTTATTTCAGGAAAGAAAGGGAGAGTTCGCATATTAACTAAAATTATCTTACCAACATTCACTGGATTCAGTGCGAATATTTTGAATGATTTTAGAAGATAATTAATTTGCAGGAATCTCTTAAATTAGAGAATCGCAATAATACTAACAAAACAAAAAATATTATAAAATTGTTCGATAGATAAAGCAGCAAGTTTTTCTTCGGTTATAAAACATCTAAATAAACGCTTTTCAAGCAAGCTATTATTTATGGACACCGAAAAACAGGTTATCGAGACCGAAAACCAAGCCGAAGCTTCTCCCAAGCGAGAAGGAATGAGGAGAACCACTTGGACTAGACTCATCACGAGAATAGGGCTTGACGAGAAGAGCACTGACAAGGAAATTAGGTTCGAAAGACCTAGGCACGGAACAAGACTTACTAGCATCATACTGGTCGACAGCCTGATTCATATAAAGTCTTTGTGTACGGATCTTTAAGAACTGGATATCATAATCATTACTACCTTGAGACTGAGAGCGAGTTCATAGGGAAAGCTAAATCCATTGAGAAATATTCAATGACAGCAGAAGAGCGCTACATGAGAGGGTACAGAAAAAGGGCAATTCCCTTTGTAAGTAAGAAGCCAGAGATTGAGGTTACTGGAGAGATTTTTGGGGTGTCGAAGCATACTTTGAGACTGTTGGACTCACTGGAATGTCATCCAAGATGGTATAAAAGAGAGGAGGTTGAATTCGAGCTACTTGACGCGGAAGGAAGTGGGAGTATTTTTGAGAGTAAGCTTGATTTGGACCAGATTGAGAGTAGCAAGGAAAAGCTAGAGACAGAAGCATCTGAACATACGAGAAAAGCCAAGCGGATTAAAGCTTGGATTTATTTCAATGAGGAAACAATTGGTCGGATAGCAATCTCAAGTGGGGATTTCTCACTAACGTATCCCATTACACCATCGATGGCTTTTTAGTTCTAAATGGAATATATACTCTCGCCAATTACGAGGATATTTTCATTTCAAACTTGATAATTTACAGACATTGAAAATTGTTTGGTTAGGAATCTGATTTGTTCGTTTATCTTTTCAAGTTACGTATGAAATTTACAAAAATTGTTGCAAGCGGTGACCATCTTATCCTAAACATACTTTAAATCCTTCACTTTGGCACTTTGCTCAGCTAGCTGATAAAAGTAGGATTTTGATTATTATTAAAGCGGCAAGGACGACTTCGCAGGAAAGACAAACTTTATTTACATTTATATTGTAAGAGAAATTATTTTCAGTTCGACTCTCTTGTCTAGGTAGTTCTCGAGTTCCAAAATGAGTTCATTCCATCTTGAGAGTTATTTTCTCATTATTTCAAACGAACAGTTGGAAACATGACTTGATCTATGGACAAAAAATACAACTGACTAATTTAACGGGATAAAAAAAAAATACGGTTATACTCTCGCTAGTGCTATCACAACGTGCCTTTTAACATTACGAAAATTTCAGAGAACTGTAGTTCTCAAGAGGTCTTGGTCAAGCTAAACAAAAGGAAGTCAAACAGTAGCTGATATCTCTTTTTTTCAGGAGAGTCAGTAAGAGACACTGAAAATTTTAACGGTTTGAATGCTAAAGAAACAATATGTCAAATTGGCTGACCTGCAATTTACTGAAAGATGAGCATCGGAAATTTTTCGATCAAGTAAATTTATAAAATGTATCGGTAAAATTAGATCAATTTGTCGTACGTTAGAATAAAAAGTTATCTCGATTCGCTATTTAAGGACGCATTTTTCGATTAATATATAAAAAATTAAACTTCCATAAAAATAAGCCACGAATCAAGACTGCTAAGTTATGGAGATCGAAAAACAAGGAAACCGCCCAGCTCACCAAGAACTCCCTGGGAGCGAATGCTCGAAAACCACATACTCATCAGACTTTGTTGTGTCTTCAGACACTACTACATCCAATGACGCGGCAACTTCGAGCGCCTATGGCCTTCTAAAGAGCCAAGAACTCGAAACGTATAAAGTCTTTGTGTATGGAACACTGCGGAAAGGCTATCATAATCATCACTATCTTGATGGTGAGAGTGATTTTATTGGGAAAGCCAAATCTGTTGAGAAATATTCAATGACAGCAGAAGAGCGCTACATGAGAGGATACAGAAAAAGAGCTATTCCTTTCGTAAGCAAGAAACCGGAGATCGAGATTACTGGAGAGATTTTCGAGGTATCGAAGCATACTTTAAAGTTGCTGGACGCTCTAGAATCTCATCCAAGATGGTATAAAAGAGAAGAAGTTGAATTCGAGATCATTGAAGATGAGAACCATGTGGATTTGGGATTGGAGGATCGGGTGGATATTGAAAAAAAACCTAAAAGAGTTGTGGCTTGGATATATTTCAATGAGGAAACAATAGGCCAGATAAAAATACTGAGTGGAGACTTCTCAACTGAATATCCGCTTGCATTTCCCACAGGTTCTTAAATCTGCTCGAAAATAGCAGATCTAACCTAATAATATAAGAAACAAAAAATTGAGAGCCTATTATTACTCTTATAGATCTAGAGATTGCGGTGAAGAACCCAGATTTCATATAAAATTTTTTAAACTGCATGAGATGTTTATATAAGTTAATTGCATGAAACTTTTAAAGTGTCATTACTTATGCTGCTGATTTGATTTTAGCAAGAACCAATTTGAGGACTATTTGCAACCTGGAGATTGTTATAAAAAACAGAATTCATTACGATTGAGAACACAGATTCTACGCGTATTTACTAGTTTATCGAACAAGTTTAGTAAATTGATTTATTCCTGAGAATATTCATATTTTGGTGTGAAGGTCAGCCATTACTACCAGAGAAACACAAATGTGTTATATATTTGGTTTACAGAAATTACAACAATAGTTCATCTGGTAAATTCAATTTTCATAAAAACTAAAACTTGTGTGAAAAGCAAGCTCAAATCGTTACATACACGAATGAATTTCCTCAGAAACTCAGTTAGCCACTAAAATTACACGTTTGGGTTTTTTTGTTGGTTGCTGACTGGACTACTCGACACACTTTTTGTATCATAAGGTTCAAGATGATCTTCTCCTGAAATCAATAAATTTGCTGTGTCTGGCTCTTTATCAACAGGTACTTGCTCTCGGGTTAAGGTGTCTTCTCTCGGTCCTTGGTCCGAACCCATATTGGCATCGAGAATGAGGTGCTCTTCTAAACCATCTTCCTCCTTCGTGATGAGTGGATTATGAGTGGCTTGAACTCCCAATGTGATTCTTATCTCACCAGGCGAATCTCCTTCCCACTGCTTACTTGTCTCATCACCAGATTCTACGGAGTGCGTTCTCTTCTCCTTTTTCTTTCTCATTCTGCTTTTCTGTAAAATTCGAAGCTTCCTCGAGATAATAACACCTGCTTCCAATTTAGTCAATACTTTCGGGGATTGCCGTTCTTTGTAGAGTTCGCTAAAAATCTTTTTTGCTACAGCCTTATAATACTGTCCTGCAACAATTGGATTTTGTCGCACCTCTCTTACAACATCAAAGAGAGTCTCATGCATTTCCCAATCCAAGGATTGCATTAGCTTGAAATTAAGCGATTTGTGGTGATTTCTAAAGAGTCTTTCATAGCTTCTGCAAAGTGTCATAAATTTGTCAATGTTATCAAAATTTTTATCGTATTCCACGAATACTTGCGCTCGTCTGGACGATCGAATAGTTTCAGCCCGATTGGCACGCCTTCTTCTTTTATTACGGCCGGTGTCGCCTTCATTTCGCCTTCTTGAAGGGCTAGAAGCTTCACGAACATGATGTGAGTTTTTTCTCTTCGCAGGAGTCGGTGCTTCTTCCTCAGGGTCGAGAGTTATGAGAGGAGGACGAGAATATGAAAAAATATTTTGCTGATCTTCAGATAAAAGCACTCTTTGAAGCCGCTCGGCGTCTTGCGTCTTCTTTAGCAGTTGCAAGATGTCTATATCATGATCCACGATTTGAATTGCTTTCTCGATAAGTTTATCTTTTTTCCTTTTCATACAGCAGCAACACGTGCCCATCAAGAAATCCCAAAAACTATAATCAAGCTTCCTTCTGTTGCCCGACAAATATTTCGAAAACTTCTGGGCCCAAATGCTGAAGTTTGCTGAAGATCTATTTATTATCGACCCAGATTCACCATGTTTTGACTCCGTTCTCCGATAAGCGTATTTTCCCGTTCTTTTGCGACGACGACAGCACGAGCGAGAGTCTTCTTCAATTCCTGTCAAGTCAAATTCGTACAACTCGTTAGCGAGATTGATCATAAATAACCGTTTTGTGAACAGAGCAGCGAATGCTCCAAAAATACTAACCATAAGACTGTAAATACCTCCGATGGTTGACAAACCCGTTGTTATTTTGGAAAAAACTCGTGTTGTTGTGTACAAATTGCTGCTTCGCTTCATAGTAATATTTAATATTCGAAAAGTGTCATCATCATCTCTATCTAAGGCGGCTTGTTGAGTTCGTGATTCTGCCATATCGATTTGGTAAGTGTTGGTGGTGTTAGTGTTCCATCCAGCGAACCAAATATTGTCGTCAGTGACGACCGACTGCTCGTTGATTAATACATCAACGGAGGTCGTGGTGAAATTGGGCATCGCGGTCCAATAAGTTTCAGCGAGGAACCGTCTAACAGGGGCAGTGTGGTTTGAAGGATCAATCATCGTATTGGAGTAGAGCAGTTGTACTTCAAGGGACTTTCGTTCTAAAATAGTTCGAATTTCTTCTATAGGTTTGCAGATTATGTCGGGCTGATTCGTGTCGTTTTTACAGGGAGAAGCATATATCACCAGAAAGTCGTAATTATCATTCAAATAAGTCCCTCCAATTTTAAGGTCCGCACCTGCCGGGCATAACGCAGTATTCAGCCCAGCACTGATAAACTCTAATTCAAACTCAGAGAGATAATCGACTGTACATTTCCTCAGAGGGATATTTTCATAAGAGGTTGCTACTGTGCCATCCCTGCGATGTTTAATATTGACAGCTGTGAGATGAAAGGTGATATATGAAGAAGCAAGGTCATAATCTTCATTGAGGAGCTTCACGCCGAACACAAAACCTTCGTCGTCCAAGTTTAATGTTGAAGGGTGTTTTTGATATGATTTGGCAGTCGTGATTTGAGGACTCGAGTACTGGAAAATTGTGATTAGAGTCATGATTGATTGAGCGAACGTGATTCCGAAAACAAGTAGCGTTAAAACGCCACCAGTCCGTGTGGGAAACTTTTCTGAAGTCTTGACATTGAGCATAGGCTTCCTGGGAAAAATGTCCACGAAGTCTAAGGCACGTCCGAACAGCATTTTGCTTAATGAATATTTTTTTTGAGTTTCAGCTCGTTATTTAGTTATTTTAAAATCGGTGACTGGTAGGTTCTTAATAAATTAATGCTCGTTAAAAACGCTTCTATGAGCAAAAGCCAAATGAAATTTTAAGAGGTTCACTGAGAAACTGGTAAGAAACTGACGCCACGTTGTAAGAAGTTAGAGGACGATTTTCACATTTTTGTGTAATAAAGAACTCAATGTGGCGACTATACTTTTTTATATTTTAAATTCGGAATCACTGCAATAAAAATTTTATTTTGATAATTAGAATTCTGAAAAAGGTTTTTGAAAAATGTATTTTAAAAGAATTAACTCATTTTCGACTCAAGCATGACTGGGCAACGTATGCCTCATAATTACAGCTAAATAATTAGCTCTTTTCGCATTTTGGTGATCAATGATTAGATAGAAGGGTGCTTCTCCTCTCTAATTTTTGTTATGCGATTCAATAACATTAACTCATGTGGCGACTATGGAAGTTGATAACGTTGGGCGACAACAGTTGTTATAATCCTACAACTGCTTCTGCTCTTTGAGTTAATTTTCCGACCAAATCTGCTTTGTTTTTCCCCAAACCTTATCTTCAAGTTTGTGACTTTATCCAATATATTTTATTTATTTTTCATTAAAATTTTTCAAGCAATCAATTCCAGTTTCTAAAATTATTTGGTAGTCCGAAAACGGGAAACATAACAGCTCGATTTCAGATTGTTTGAGCTTTTTCAAAAATATGAAACTTTATTTTCCAAGAAACAATTGATTCTCAGAACGAAATCTCCATTGACTATACGGTATTATCCTTCACAAAACCAACCTGAGCGCGGATTTGACCATCAACTCTAAGTTGTCAACCTTTACTTTCAAAACTTAAATATCCCAAAGAAAGATATTAGAGCAAGTAGCATCAAATTAAAGCCAAGTTACATGAAATTAGAGCCCATCAAGTGTCTGTGTTCGTTATGTGAATAAAATTTTGTCAATTTTCTTGCTGTATTTGTAATACTTAACTTGTTAAAATGTACGTATACATCTACAAAAAGTTAGTTGCAGTTTAACTTCTAGCAAACCACACAATCTTTACTGTTTTACAGAAAACATTTTGATTAGAAAGAAAATATGGAGCTATTGCTTTCAGAAAAAAGAGCGAGAGCGCTGTTTGATTCCCTCCGGCCGCACACACTCGCACATTTTCGTACAGATGCGTACGCATTCATATCCATATATATATACCCGTACATATCTCACATTTCTCCTTTTAAATCACATTAAATCACATTAAATCACAGACCAATTAAAAAATCACATCATAATTGCTATTTTCTCTTTCAATAACATAAAAGCATCGGTACTGGGCTATTTATCTCTATCCTTATCGAAATTCTTCAATGAGATATATATTTTCGACTTCATATATATTATCGCAGCGTTGATAGGGAGTACATAATTTACACCATTTATTTCTAAATTATCAAGGATGTTCGAAAAAGTCTTTTTCTCTTGTGTTTCTTCCTTAACATAAATTGTAAAGGTAGTGAATCCATCTTCTATTCATCAAATTATTGTTAGAAAATATTTTCTTCTCGAGCACTTTATGAATATTGAGCTAGTTGCTTTGATAGTTCAGTTTTTCTCTGAGCTTGTGAGACACCCAATGTAGATAATTGCGATTTTGAAATCTCTTGTTTTTCTTGAATGGTCCAAGTGTTTCGATTTTGTCCAGAATCTATTCCTGCATGCCTTGTGATTAAGGGGTGAGTTGGTCTTCTAGGTTTTCCATCAAAATTCATCCTGTCCCCTTACAAATTTTGCCGTTGAGATCTAAAGGTCTCTCTCTTTTAATCATTCATTTTTCAATAAAAATCCTCCAGGAGCTGTAGAGTATCTTCTTGACACTATCGAAATTTTTAAGTTGAAATATCATCTTACAAGCTGACAGCTTATTTGAGCCAGTATATAAATTCGACTGAACAAAAATGAGATAACCCTATCAACTCATGCATGTGGGGGAGAAAGAGTGTACGGATATATACAGGTATATGTGAGGAAATGTACGGCTAGGCATGTGTTCTAAATGAACACTGACTGTAGATTTTAATTTTCGCAAAAAACAAATCTTTTTCAAAATACTGAATTGGATTGTTCCATGAGGAATGTTTACAACCTAGAGATCGCAGTACGTAACCATAGAGTATGAATAACTCGTTCTACCGGTAATCAGCGAAAAGATAAGACGGATTTTTCCTGCACTTACCAGTTTATCAAACTATTGTTGTAAATAGATTTACTTATGAAAATATTATTCAAACTTCAATGTGAGAGTACATTATTGCTATCAGAGGAACACAAATATGCTGTTGCTTGGGTTTACAGAAGCTACAAATGTACAAAAAACATTCCATCTGGGAAATTCTACTGTAAACCATTAGTTTCATAAACGTTAAGAACCGAGTGGAAATCAAAATCGGATGTTTTCGGATATAATTATATCTACACGAAAAAATATCCTGAGATCTCAACTAGCCACTTCATAAATTAAGCTTCTCTTTTCTTTTTTTTGTCTGGATCAGTAGTCATTTTCCTTGCATCATAAGGTTCAAAATGAGCTTCTCCTGAAACTAACAGACTTGCGGAGTCTGGCTCTTTAATTACCGGTATTTTTTCTCGGGTTAAGGTGTCTTCTCTCGGTCCTTG
>ENA-UOTZ01002201-UOTZ01002201.1-compost-metagenome-genome-assembly--contig:-NODE-2201-length-10717-cov-3.586184_pt1 | contig 10717 bp, 5 predicted proteins | sample MGYA00238144_ERZ746983 | MGnify/ENA primary metagenome ERZ746983 (study PRJEB28759, sample SAMN06268863) | compost metagenome | isolation source: single cell | place: USA: California, Emeryville, Joint...
CGAGTGGTATTCCCTGAGCGAGATATCTCTTTTTCTTCAGCGAGACTAGGATTCCGAATTTGTAGACCAAAAAAGTGATGAAGATGGCCAAGATGAGGAATGGGATCTTCAGCAGCAACCAAAAGTCACATGTAAAGAAGTTAGAAATCATTGAAAGGGTTCAGAGTGATTTTTCAAAAATAAATATCTTTATTAACCCTTCTAAGATTTGGCAAGGTATAAACTCAATGACTTCCACTGACGGTATCATGATTTAATCACTTTCATATAGTTATCTATACACAGCTTCAAAAGTCAGAAAAAATAGATATATAATTTATCGCACGATATATTCAAAATTTAAAACTCAAGAAACTCAATTTTCTGATTGCTACCTGGCAGCGCTCCTTCTCTTAAGGGAGAACTCTAATAAAGGAACGAAGCCCTAAGAAAGGAACGAAACCTTCAGAATTTGATGCAGATAATAGAATGAATGAATTTTTTAAAATTTTTTTGTCGAATGCCACATCCAAATCTGCTCTCAAGTTTTATTGACCTGAACTTTGCTAGATAGCATGCTAGAAGGTGAAAGGCTATTATTGAAGCTTCAATGACTGGGAAATGTTAGCAACATGAATCGAAAGATCCCTATTTGGAAACTATGCAAGAACTAAGAGGTTCTTGGCAATAAGAGCAATCAAACCAAATTAATTTAGGAGAATGAGAATTCAGGAACACAGATAATTAAATCGTGAGGCAATTGGAAGATGGTTTATTATTGAATACTGTTGTGTAAGAAAATTCTCCTACCTTTTGAATGTTTCTGAAAATTACTAGTTTACTTATCATTATCAATATATAGATCCGAAACTATCTAATGTGAGGTAGTGTCAACATCACCATCTCCTTTCCTTTTTAAAATCAGCTTTATTGGATTCACAGGCTCGTATAGCAACTCGAACGTGAGTTGCATCTTATATCCTTCAGTTAATTTAAAGTCAAACATCGTGAGGAAAGTCGTCAACACTAGTTTAGCATAAATTAGCGCAACCTGCTGACCGACGCAATCTCTTCCATATGAGAACGACAGGAAAGCAAACGGTTCCTTATTCAATGAGGAAGATTCCTTCATGAATCTCTTCGGATTGAATTTTTCTGGGTCGTCCCAGTATTTTGGGTTGGAATTATTAGCTTGAATACCAACACCTACATAATCTCCTTTTCTGACCTTAATGTCAAGGATTTCGGTGTCACGTTGCGCTTGTCTCACTGTGATACCAACAGGCGCAAAGAGCCTCAATACCTCTTTAAGTGTTGAGTGCATCAGCTCCAACTTATTGAGCTGGCTAATGCTTGTGACTTTGCCATCTGGGATATGTTTTTGGATCTCACGGACTAATTCGGCGTGTAAGTCCGGATACAATGCGAGACAATAAAGCGTTTCAGCAATAAGCAGTGCCTCTGTATTGTTTCCGTAATAAAGCAACGTGAGGAACTCTCCAGCGATTGACTCGTCGTCAAGAATCGCTTTTTTCTCCGGGAATTCTTTCTGAGCGTTCAAAAAGTATTCCAAAATGCATGGTCCTTTGGAATCAGTTTGCTTTTCGAACTGAGCACGTTTCTCTTCGATCTTTTTCTGGAGGTAGCCGTAGTATTTCGTTATGTTTTCCATAAAGTTTCTATGTGGTTTGAGGAGCCCTCTCTTAACGATTCCTGACCCAAAGATCATCACAAGAGGATTATAGCAAACCATAAACAGTTGGTTAAATAGGCTAAGTCGAAATTGATAGGCCGATTGGCGACCAATGAAGCCTTGATCAATATTTTCTCCAAAAAAGTTTTGACTTATTATCCCTGAAAACACCTGTCGCAGCTCCTTTTTGGCATCGATCACTCCTCCAGCTTTATCAGCCAGGCTCTCAAGGATCTCGGACGTGATTTTCTGACACTGAGGAAGGTTTTTCTCAAAGGTATCGAGATTGAAACCATTTGAAAAGATTTTTCGATGGAGTTTGTAATCTTCTCCGTTGAGGCCAGATATGGTTCGCTTCATCAGCAATTCAAAAGTTTTCTGGGAATCAAGCCGGTCAAAGTCAACCAAGAGCTTATCGCTGAATGCTTTGATGTAGGCTGAATCAACCAAGCACAGGGTTTGGATAGGTCCGAGCTGTAAGAGGAAGGCCTTGGCATCTTTGTCCTTCTTGATCGCTTCTCTGAGAGGACCGACAGGGTCTGTTTGTGCTTCTGCGATTCTGGAAGTTTTGTCACCTCGCATGAAAGTGACCATCTCGATATTTTGGGCAGAATAGTGCTTTTTTCTGAGGTTCATCCCAACGACGAATCGGACCATGACGAAGAGGATGCGAAAAGCAATGAGAGTGAGTGGAAGCTTGATGATAAGCCAAGCATTCCAGGCGAAGAGATATTTGAACATGGATTTTATGGATTTGATTTTTTAGATTATATATTCGATTACCGAGTCTTGAAAGCTAAATAATCATTGGGCGCTAACTATTATAAAACTGGTGTTGGACTCACCAAATGCTAATTTAGACCGATTGGCAGAAGGCGGTTTATGAAGGCTTCGTTAAATAACTTGAGGAATAAAAGCTTTATGAGAGTTCTAAGTCAATTGCAACTCATGAATATGAAGAACAAATCTCATTCGCTTCGAGTTTTCGTTTAGCTCTTCTAAAATTATCTTTGTAGCTGCAGTTGAGCCATCTTCTTCATGTTGCGTCAACAAGGAAGAACAACCACTACTTAGTCGTTAGAGTAAGAGAGAGGAATGAATGGCTTAAGTTCTCAATTGGCTAGCGATTCAGAAAAAGGAAAAAAACTTCCGTAGAGAAAATGAGACTATAGAGAGTTATTAGCTAATCGTTAAAGAGGAAAGTAGTAACAGCCGTTTATATTTTAGCCTGCTGTTGCAATTGGCAGAAGTAAGTATATGGGATTTTGTGTTATAAACATTTTTGTGTTCTTGGATGAGCTGTTTTTAGATGCCATTCCAAAACATGATATTCAACTTCCCGAGTTTCAGAGCATTTTTGCTTTTTGACATATCCACAACGTTGTTTTAATTTGGTAAAAACCTGTTCTCAGTGAAAAATTTACCCTTAATGTAGAATTATCCCATGATAGTTGTAAAGAACATTTAAACGCATACTCGGCAGAAACTTAGCTATACATATACCATATATTTCTAAATCAACGGCCTCGATCTGCATCTTCATTTCTCATGTGGATCCAATTTTCTATTGAGCTTATCCCATATGAGTTTGATTAAAATGCACTTTCGTGAGCAGAGACCGTAATATCCTTCCTCTTTCTTATCTCAACGCTATTCTAAGTTTTGATTTCAGCATTACCGAAGTCGAAAAATGACTTGAAGCAAACGCTATCTCAGCAAATTTAGTCACAAGTCAAATTGGGTATTTTCTGTTTGATTAATACTTGATCGATAAAAAGTAAATTTTCGAAGAAAGTTCGGCTCGTTTAACCCTTTCACTACAATGGTGATGAAAAGTAAGCTCGATAAATACGAAAAGCTTGATAAGCTTGGCGAGGGAACTTACGGCGTTGTCTACAAAGCCCGAGGTTTGCTATTCAATCTTCTCTTTCTTTGATTCTCACTGAATTCCAGACAAAATCACCAAAGAATTATATGCTCTGAAGAAAATTCGGCTGGAATCAGAAGACGAAGGAATACCCAGCACCGCAATCAGAGAGATCGCCCTACTAAAAGAACTCCAACACCCTAACGTAGTCAGGTACTTCTTTCCAATATCCTCACGAAATCGCAATCATTTTTCGAAGGATCCATGATGTCATTCATACAAACCGAAAGCTTATCTTGGTCTTTGAGTATGTAGACCAGGACCTTAAAAAATTCATGAGTTCGATCAAAGAACTTCTTGATATTAGAATCGTCAAGGTACAATCTCTTGATGTCTCTTAATGCAGACGAATATTGATATAATTACTGCATATTAGAGTTTACTGTATCAATTGTGCAAAGGAATCGCTCATTGCCATAGGATGAAAGTTCTCCACAGAGACCTTAAACCACAAAATTTGCTTGTGAGCAAGGAAGGCATTTTAAAGCTGGCTGATTTTGGATTGGCAAGAGCTTTTGGTATCCCCGTGAAGAATTACACTAATGAAGTGGTGACTCTGTGGTACCGAGCCCCTGATATATTACTTGGCTCGAAGAACTATAATACTTCAATCGATATGTGGTCCATTGGATGCATTTTTGCAGAGTTAGTCAATATGAAACCTCTTTTCCCAGGAACCTCCGAAAAAGACCAAATTCTTAAAATTTTCAAACTCATGGGAACGCCTTCAGTTGAAAAGTGGCCAGGCCTGGTCGATTTACCCGAATGGAAGGTAACAATAGAGAAAGCAAGAGCCAGCTGATATTTGATTTTGCAGAATGAAACGTTTGAGGTATTCAAAGGAGAGGAACTTTCTAAAATTTGCCCGAGATTGGATGAAGATGGACTCGATTTACTTGACGTAATGAAGATTGAAGTGAGTTAATGAGCTAACAATTATGTTTAGAAATTGCTGAAATGTAACCCTGCGGAGAGAATAACCGCAAAAGATGCGTTGAATCACCCATTTTTCAAGGACATTCCTGATGGACTCAAGAAACTCTATGCTAGTTAGAAATAAATCCGAGGATTGAATGTTTTAATGTTTTTACTTTTCGTTCTTAAGAAGCACATATATATCTTTTCTCTGGGATTGATAAGGTTCATAGAGTCTGAACTCTGAAAAAACACTTTAACTATTAAGATATAAGTACCCAAAACAAAATTAGAGTGCTGCTGCTTTATATGGGTCGGTTAGTTGAGAGGGAGGTTTACCCGAGAAAAACTATTCCTTGGGCACTGACAGTTTTACTAAAACCCAACAGTATATACAAGCAACGGCATACCATTGCTGCCATTTGAGCTCATGTTACTGGCGTGAATTCTAAAATTGTTGAGAGAGAGAAAGGAAAGTAAAAATGATAATAATAATTAGTCGTTTTATTTGTTGAAGGTGAAAATAGTTTCATAAGCAGAAGTCTTTTACCAGACACAGAATTGAAAACAAAATAATGACAGATAGCACAACTTCTTCAGAAGTAGCAGTTGTATGATTATCAGATCCAGGTATACCCTTATTTCTCATTTTAAATGAGAATTTAGTTAGTTATGGAGTTTTTATACGGGAATCATCATAAAATATTCATATTAGATGACGTTAGACTGCATGTGGAAGGAGATGCAGGTGTCAACTCTAAATATAATGATATTTCGTAAAATCAGCTTTCTCATTAACAAATGTGAGAGATATTTTCTTAATTAAATGCTTTATTTCTCTTGATTGGTGCTGTAACTCAGCAGCGGGCACTAGATCTTCGGTTAGCTGTGAGATTCGTTCAATTTTACAAATCCACGGCCTTACATCATTGAGTTTACTTTTCGATCTTTCATCCTCAAGACTTAATATTCGAAAATAGTTTGAACGCTCGTGCAATAATTAATTATATGTTCTCAAACGAATTTTAATTAAAATTCATAAATTAAGAGAGTTGGCAGAGCTTCTTTCTTTAGTTTCAGCCAGCCTTTCTTAAAATTCTGATAGCTTGAGTGATATCTTTACATGTGAGTTCAAAATCATTGCTTCTTTCTTGGCATGGCTCGCCATCGGTAGTTATTTTCGGAATTCGCTTACAATCTTAAATGGACCATCTTTTCCATATAAAGCATTCCGCAATCAAAAGCATTGCGACCCTATTGCACTGAAAATATAGCGAGACAACAAGGGCTGAATCAACTTGATCAATGGATTGAAGATCCACGCTTCGATATTCCTCAATGAGGCAGTTTAATATACAGGATTGAAGAGATTTTTCGAAGAGAGAGCAGTATCTCACTAATTTCGTTCATAAGGTGTCTCCCATTCTCTAGTGAGAATGATAACAGTTATTTGATTACTCCGGAAACGGAATAATTACGAAATAACTATCAGATGTTATACAAACTGATTCTTGTGTCTCTTCTACTGCTAGCTATCAAGAATCTATGTGTCTTAGGAGACCATTTTTTAAAGCAACGACTTTTGCTTTGCCAAATATTAAAATACATCCACAAAGATTTTCTTGAATGTATAGTCCGGTACTCAACAAGGTGCTTCTGGCCTGCGCTTAACCTAAATTTTCCAATCACATCCCTTCCTCTCTATTATGATTATTGTTGTCAAGTTATCAAAAGCTTTAGCTGACTCCGAGCTTCAACACAATCACAATGAGCCATTACAAATTATTTGTCTCAGTAGTTCAGTTGTGATTCTTATTGCACCTAATAACACTGCTCCTAACTCACTGTTTGTCCAACGACTTTGATCCATCTCTTCCAATTTATCTGTCTTCAAATTTAGTTATCAAGCCACTATATTATTTCCAGTACAGAATACTCCTGAGTAAAGCTGCTGGTGCAAATAATTAAATTTTCTCCGCACGTAAGAAATCAATGAGCTCATTTTAGGTTTTTCAAAGAAATAATACTTAAATATTATGAACCAAGAGCAATATCCTCTCATTTTCAAGTGAAAAAGACGTTACTCCAAATTATTATATCATATATATAAGGCGCTCCTAGCTTATTAAATTATCTCCGTAGAGCGGAAATACAATTTACTTAATTGAGTATTTCCAGATTCTATGGATGCGGTACTAGGAATATTCCGTCGGATGTCTCATTGCAACGTTTATCTCGGTTATATTAGCTTTTTTTTTTTTGTTGAGTCAATGCTTCATTTAAGTTTGCATGATACCCACGCTCCTTGGAATTTATAACTTAGCAGGACGATGCCAAATAGCTGATTAAAAGCCGGAAAGTGAGTCGGTGTTCGACATTTCCGACCTAAACTCAGCGAAACATTTGGGTTTATTGAATCCATATTTAACTGGGCTGATCTTGTCCAAGAGTCTTTCGACATCTTCAGTTTGAAACTCTTCCTCTAAATTTTTGCTTTTCATCGAGATGATATCCCAGAATTGGGTGTAATCAAGTGTCAGCTTAGTAAAGTTTTGACCCATATCCTCATTATGAATGAATTGGCATCTTTTTCCAAAGGCGCAAAAGGCGTTTTCATGAAACATCCGGCATTTAGTTGTTTTATAGTTCATTGGAACGTGGATTTTTGCCCGAAGTTCGTCGAGCCCATGAGCAAATGAGCATTTATTGCCATAAGGGCAAACTTGGCCCAATTGAAAAGTGTTACAGATCTATATTTCCAATGGAAAAATTCAAATTATTACAACCGCACTTTGAACACTACTATACCTCTGTTTTTCTCTTTGCTTTAAAATCTCGTTTTTTCCATTTACTGTTGCTCTTTGAATCATCCCCTCCATTCTGAGAATCAGCCTCTTGGGATTTCCTATTGGAATCTACCTTCTTTTCATTCGAGTTCTCCTTTTTCAGACTGAATTGGTGGGAGTTCATAAAGCTCTGATTTAACGGCTTATCCGCGCTCCCAAAGGAATTTTTCAGAGCAGGCCGCGCTGTGATCATGTTTCAGATTTGAATCAATCCTTGAAACAAATTTTCTTATAATAATTTGTTCAATATTTCTTATTCTATAGAAAGTTTTAATTTCAGGAGGTACTTAATCAATTTATATCCACAGTTGATTATCTCCCGAATTTTTTAGAAACTCATTAAAATTATCAAATACCATTAATGAATTCGTTAACAGACTCAATGCATTTATAGAAACTAATTCTTTTCTTCTAAATCAAATGCGTGGTCGCTGGCCAAACAAGTCTTTAAATTCCAAAATAAATTTTTGGATTGCTAATCGACTGTAAAATTCATCCTTTTGAGACCTTAAATGAGTCAAACTGAGCCCGAAACGTTTCCATTAGACCACACTATCATCTATATCTGCACGTAGCTATGATCCATGAGAGAAATCTAGTTTTTCGTCATTCAAGACTTAAGTAGAATGGTTTAACGATTCAAATCACCTTGCTAACGACTGTTTCAATATTAAACCAGCGCAAACTCTCCATTTCTTTGTAGAGAATTTTAGAGGCTGAAGAATCGCCAGTATTAGTATTTCTCTCACCTAAAATAAGTGTCTGAGAAAATAATTTCTTAGTGTATATACAAAACCAAAAAGATTTAAGGAATTGCTGGTTTCACCCCAGTTGTCAGTGCTAATAAGCATCCAAAATCACCAAAAAAAGTAATTTGTTCCTGAAAATCTATGAGAAATTTACCATCATCTTTACCATTGTTGATATAAGTAAAATAACCTGACTCTACTAGATGTAAAAAAGCAAGTTGAAGGAAAGGAAAGACTGGAAAATAGCTTTTTGAGTATGAAGGATGCGAGATTTCTCTTCAAGTTTCGACTTTTTTCATCAAAAAATCTCACTTATATAAATTAAAATTATCCACCCGCCTTAAAAAAATACCAGTACTTCGCTAACCTCTTTGAAGATTTTTAATGAAGTTGGAAGGAGGCCATTTCTATGAAACAATTGATACAGTTCAGAACAGTAAGAGTCAGTTAAATAGTTCTGGAGAAAAGCTGTTAAGGCTGAAGGATGAGATCCATTATTTTCTAAGCAAATACCCATGTTTCGCTTGACCTCAAAATCATTAGCATCTGTGAAATATAGCTGGGACTTAAGAGATCAATTCTCCTACTTGGAGCTATTCAACTTCACTAAACACCCAGGGTTATTAATTAGATACTCTGAGAGATATCTTCAACACATATTTAATACCTAAGCTAGTTGAATCTAATGAAATACTTTCTAATAAAGTTAAAGAATTTGAGGAAAGAAAGACCATATATTTGTAAGCATGACAGAGAAGCTTTGAAAGGATTAGAGTGGATATATTAATAATTGATTAATGAATTTAAATATCCAGAGCTGAAATTTGAGAATTGATTGCATTCAGAAATGAAGAAATGCATGGTTGGTGAAATCAATTCTCAAAAGCCGCTAAAGGACATCATTGATATAGGGCTATTAAATGTGCAAATTTGTAAATGTGTATCAGCGAGATCTAAAAGCATCTCATCTCTATTGATGCAGTAATATTCTATAAAGTCATTTAGTAAAATACCCACAAAGAAATTCTAATTAAATATACTCTACAGTAATTGGAATTGTTATTCGATATGAACTTTAAATAATGGCAAGCAGGGATTAAATAAATATATTCTGAATACATCTCTTGCTTCTGCGCAACTAATTTAGTCGAATAAGAATTAGTCACCTGACCTTACTTTCTCAAATTGTTTTAGCTAAATAAGCTTAGAGTTTACCCTTCTACTCAAAACTATCTAATACTCTAAGAAAACTGTCTTCACCACACAGTTGAGCTTTTCTAAAGTAATCTGATTTACTATCTCAAAGTAAAATTTAATCTTTCATTGTTAATGATTGATTGAGTGGCTGGAAATTTATCCTCTCATCAACACGGACTTGACTTTTCATAACTGTGAAGCCTGCATGATTATTCTATTAAAACTATTGCCAGAGCTCCTTGTCAGCTGGACAAACTCAATAAAGCACAATTCTCTGCCATTATACAGATATTTTTTTCCTAACGATTTGAAGGACTGCCGCAACCACTTTACCTACTCATTATTCAAAGTGTGCATTAGTTAGTTTGTAGCGACACATTTAAAGGTTCGGAAGTCCATTAGGTCTTCTGATATTCTAAAAATATTGAATAAATGAACAAAATACTCAAATTTCTATGGAGTCATTTACGATTAACATTCAGAAACTGTATCATGAATCCTGCTAGTATGAGTTTTTGGAATTAGCTCACAAAAACAATTAAAATAGCGATGCATAAAAAAAAAAGCAAGCAAATTAGTAAAATTAAAGATGAAGAGTCGCAGCCCTCTTTTTGTGAACTACTATCTCGGTGTCGCTGACCCTCTTGAACGGGCTACCAGCTGTATGAGACCGTTCTCTCATTGGCACAGGTGTGAATTTGTCTTCTGTTGCTTGTTTTATCGTGACTTCGCTAGATACACTAACATTTCCTCCACGGTGAGCCCAGATTACACCATTCTTGACAGATCTGTCGTAATTATCCTCCTCGAAGGCAAAGATTTTGTCAGGAGACTGAGGTGTCTCGACTTCGTTTGGAACTAAGTGAAAAGCGTTTCCCATTTCTTTTTTTTTTGGTATTCAAATTGCGAATATTTTAATTAATTATCTGCCAACGCCAGGGTGATCAATTAAAAGGACCTTCTCAACAACTCCCCCTTTTTTTTTTGTTGATTTCGAGAATTTGCGTTCCTGGAGAATCAGTCAGTAATGTAAGTAGCAGTGCCACATCCAAAACTCTGGCTGTTATGTTTCTATGAGGAAATTTAGTGAATGAGGTTTCGATATTATTCTTTTGGAATTTTGGTGGTTCTCAAAACGGATACATAAAATTTATGAAAATTTCCCACTTAAAATTCGTAAAACCCTAAATTGTGAATGAGTTAAATCTCTAAAGTGTTTATTCATTGAGAACTCAGCTAATAGCGAAATACCGTGAAAAAAATACCATATTAAGTTAGATGATGAAGTTACAGGTTCATTCTCAGTGTTTGTATTTTGAGACTTTTTTTCAACATCTCTTATTTCTCAAATTTTGCGGAGCTGGGGCACATTCTTTCTTTAATTCCCAGAAGTATGGTGTGAGAGTGGTGC
>ENA-UOTZ01002202-UOTZ01002202.1-compost-metagenome-genome-assembly--contig:-NODE-2202-length-10715-cov-21.174281_pt1 | contig 10715 bp, 15 predicted proteins | sample MGYA00238144_ERZ746983 | MGnify/ENA primary metagenome ERZ746983 (study PRJEB28759, sample SAMN06268863) | compost metagenome | isolation source: single cell | place: USA: California, Emeryville, Joint...
CGAATTCAAGTTGTGCAACGATTAAATGCCATAGAAGTAGACGATTCATTTAACTCTTAGAAAGATCGATATAAACATGGAAGCCAATTTTTACGAAATGCACAAGTATTAAGCGAGGATTAGCTAATTGCGAAATTATACAACTTCAGCTTCAACTCTGTGTCTATTCGGAACAGTTATGTAATTAGTTTTCCACTCTTCTTCTGTCACGCGGCAGCTGAGATTTGGGAGATCCTTGCAAACTACAGGTTTCTTGTTCTGTACTTTTTTCCAAACTTCCTCTAGAAACAAATATTAAAGATAAAAGTTTATATGATAAAAAGTACTTTTGGTGATCTTTCTCCATTTCATGCAATTGTCACATTGAACCCAGTTCTCAATGAGAGCAGCATCTGAGTCTTTTTTGCTCTGTGTTGGGCGATTCCCCTTGGATTTACGGATCAGTGAATGACCCTTTGGTCTTAAAGCGGGTTTGCTGTCGGTTTCTCTCTTCTGTATTTTTTTGGATCTCGAGACTTTTGGGACCACAGTACTATTATGTTGGTCTTTTTTTGATTTGTCAGTATCAAAGTGAAATACCCTTCCAGCTACAAGATATAAAAAGGAAGCTAAACAATTTCAATCTAAAAGATTTCGCTTACATCTCGTCTTCGACGCAATTGGCGTCTCAGATTTTTTATGGCCACGAGAAGAGGTCCTGGTGGGAAGATTCTCAGCTGAAGGCGATCGTATGCCACTCTCTTCTTCAGTGCTTTCTCCCTCGAGAATTGCTCCCACTTTTGCTGAAGCAGGCGTCGAGCCTCTCCGTCTTGGCTTTTCAATCTCCATAGTGTCTTGTGATTTTTTCGTTGATGAGGGCACTATCCCATGTTGAATGAGGTGTTTTCTCACGGTAGGATGATCTTTATAGAAGGCTGTTTTTACAAATGATTAGAGGGAACCAATTTAATTTGAGCTTACATTTCGCAAGGTTCGTAAACAAATCTTGAGGGTCTATCTTGACCGAGTCCCCGACACATCTACAGCTCTATAACAGAATGAGCTTTGGCAAGATAACTCAAGTTACATCAGCCTTCTCGAAGAGGTCCAACCACCTGGTCGTCGCGAAGTTGACGGCTTCCGCAACATTGAATCCCCAGTTGAACCCGGCATGATAAGCCCCGCCAATAGTGACCATAAATTCTCCTGGGTAGTGTATCATCTTGTGAATCTTCAGGTCCGGGATATGCTGTTTGAGCAGGTAAGGAGAGATCATTATCGTCTTGTGCCGTAAGTACTCCTTGCATTTCGCAAAGCCCTCTGGGAAGTGCTGTCTTGCAAACTTTTCCAACTTTGGACCTTCACTTGCTGGCAAGCAGTACCAGAATCTTTAATTATAAAAGGTCAAATCGCGTTCGATATTATAGAATTACTTTGGTTTTCCGTAATGAAGGTAGTTGATGCTGTACAGATCAATGTCTTCTTTATGCCATCCGAACATTGTCTTCCAAGATCCCACATACAGGTACGGGTTATTGACCCCGGCGATAGGCTTCTGAAGTCCTTCTCTAATGAGAGCCAGAAAAATTTTTTAAAAAATAATATAAAACGAATACTGATTACTTCAGTACGTCATTTAATTCTCGAAGGTTCCATTTAACTCCGTCGTCGAACAAAGAGCCTTTCATATCTGCGCCATATAATGGAGGACTGAAACAAATATTTTTCCAAAACTGCACGCAAAGAACAATTAATTGCAACAAAGAAAGCTGCTCGTTACGAGTGCTTCGACCTCCTCAGGGTCTTTATTATCAGTGATGGCATCAAATACTTCAACTTTCTTTCTGTAGTCTGTGAGGGACATCGATTTCTTCTGGATGAGAAGGAGCTCATAAATACCTGAATACAATAGGGCGCTCGAATTTTTATAAATAATTGATAATGTTCAAACCTCCTTTTCCATAAACATTTTGCTCGATAGGAGAATTCACCATAATCTCACTCATCGCATATTTCAGAGGCTGCGCTCGAGGCTTCCATTTTTTTGGGGGGACGACCTAGCCGGAGAACAATTACCCCTCAATAATGCGAAAATTAAATACTTTAACAAGCCCATATCCACTTATTTTTTTCTCTTTTTCAAGTTTTTCCCAATATTGCCCGAAATCTGAAAACTCCTCCATCGTGGGATGGAGAGTTAATGTATAAGGGATATCAATATCTGATGGAGAATGCATATTTTTGTGACTTTCTGCGGCAAAGAATATCTTCGAATTTTATTAATTTTATATTTTATCCAGTCATAGAGCCACTGATTTGCTGTAAAAGGAAGGAAAAGAAGGAAAATATGTTCGCTGAGCTACTCTGAAAAATTGGGAACCGATAGAGAGATAAAATCTGAGTGCTCAAGTCAAAGGGGATTGAGACTGAATTTTAAGGGTAGCTACTTCGGTAGTTGGCTTGCTATTCTTTTGTGCGAAGGATTCTGAACTGAGTTGTAGGGTTTTTTACTGAATTTAGCTTCGATTCAGTCAAATCGATAGAAGGGTTTCGATAGCATGCACCCTGATGAGTCCTATCAGATATGTGCAGTTCGTCAATGATGTTTGGCTCCTCCTGGGAAGTCCTTGAGCTGCTTGCAAAAGTGTTCCCTTAGTTTAATTTAAAATTAAAAACTTGTTGTTATCCTTCTAAGCCAGACAGATTCCTTTTGCCATGTATTGGTCTCACTGCTAGGAGGGTAGAAGAGATAAAAGGAAAATATATTGTTATTTCTTGAGGTGACTGTACCAATAAAGTGAGAGTGGTTTTTGTCAACCATATTTTCACACTTCGACATCCAAATGATTATAAAAATTTTTGCAAGAAGTTTCTCAAAAAGCCGGACTTCAAGCATCCCCTAACTTTTTTTGCAAATCTTCAGAAACCTTTGATACTTTTGATACCTGATTTTTTGATAATAGGATAAGAAATTTTGATTTGTGTGTTGATTGTTTGTTTTTACTTTCCATCATATTGAACGAAGCAGTCGATAGCAATATAGAAACTAAGAGAAAGTAGCAACAAGATCATGCTGATGGGAGTCATTATTCTCATATTGAACTGAACGGGTTAAAAGTCTTTTCTTAAGCTGAAGAATTCTGAAAACTTCAACCTGAGAGTCATCTTCTCTATTATCAGTCCGTTCGCTCTGTGTACAAACCAAGGTCTCCTTCCGTTGAATTTATCGATTTATCATTGATATGTCCAAAGATCAAGCTGTAAGTCTTTGAAAATTTGTATATCATTAATAGATACAAGAATCACTACTCAATACTGAAATATTTTCTATTCTCAATAAGGGGCTTGCAATACTCTTTTCCATTGCATATTGGTCATTGCTTGACAGTTTGATCAGATCTCTTTCCTTTCTTGAGAAGATTGGAACCATTTTTTTTATTCTAAACGAATCCATGAAAATAGTAGTGCATTTTGCTCTATCTACAAACCCTGTGCTCCGTTTCAACTCCCCTTAATTAGAGGATTTGTTTTTTAATTTTGTAGAAGGATAATCTGGCAGGAAATGGTCGAATTTTTCTTTCTTCTCGTTTGCAATATGTCGCAGAATCGTCGAAAAGCCATGAATAAGAGCATACATGGGGGTTTGATGAGAGGATAAATCATTGTTACCGAATCTTAATTACTTCTAAAACGCCACAAATTATTCCAAACTCAATTATTTGATAGGCTTTTTTTGAGCAATTTAAATTATATTCCAGTACAAGCGAATGGGAAACAAGCCTTCTTGCTGCTTTGATGAAGACCAGAGTGAGTCACCTATCAAAGAAAGCTCAATATTGAAGCCAGCTTTTGCTTCTCCAAATCAAAACGACTCCAACAAAACAGAAAGCTCCTCAAATCTCCTCTCAAGCAAACCGCAAAAGTCCAATCGTAAAGTGAGACTGGAAGACTTTGTCATTATGAAGGTACATCCATCCGGTATATCACATTGATCTCAAATTTTCACAACAGGAGGTTGGAAGAGGAGCGTTTGGAAAGGTGTATAAAGTCAAACATAAAGCAACAGGAAAAGTATACGCACTGAAAAAGTTGGACAAGACTGTACTTATCAAAACTCAAGACATCGAAGTTGTCATTAGTATATCCTTTCTGCATTGTACAGTAACCACAAAAATCATAGATGAAAAGTCGATCCTAATGAAAACCGAAAATGATTTCTTGGTAAAACTGCATTATTCCTTCCAGAACCCGAAATTCGTGTTTTTGGTGATGGACTTTATGGAAGGAGGTATCATCTCCATTGTAATATCCTAAAACTATAATGATTCACCCAAAAGGGGAACTGTACGGGTTACTGAGGTCGTATGGCAAATTCAGGCTCAAAGCGGTTAAATTCTATGCAGCAGAAATATTACTGGGATTGGAGTACTTGCATACAGTCCTTGGTGTGATCTATCGTGATCTGAAACCTGAAAACGTTCTATTGGACCGTGATGGACATTTGAGATTGACAGATTTTGGCCTCTCAAAACGTAACTTCATGCTTTGCAATAACACATTCCTCAACCGTCGTTTAGTTGGAGATATTACATATTCATTTGCTGGTACTCCCGAATACATCGCTCCTGAGATAATTAGAGGAAAAGGACATGGCAAAGCCGTTGACTATTGGAGTTATGTAATAATTTACTGCAATCGATGAATGGCAACGACTTGTATTTCGTAGGGGTGCTTGATATATGAACTTCTAACTGGAAAGCCGCTTTTTCATCAGCCAGACGGCAATCGAGACAGCCTCTTCCGTAGGATAACAGAAGTAAATAATATGAGCCGCAATCTCAGAGCTGACCGATTACCTTAGGAGGAGCCTCATATCGATCCTTCTCTCCCTGTGGAAGCAAGAGATTTAGTTCTCAAACTTGTGGAAAAGCGACCAGAACATCGGCTTGGGCATGATAATATCTTAGAAATCAAAAGCCACATTTTTTTCAATGACTTGGATTGGCAACAGATTCAACAAAAGAAAGTCTCGCCTCCGTATATCCCCCACGTTAAAGTAGATTTCTTTGACCTATTAGTAAATTCCAAGAGTTCCAATCTCCCTTTTAACCAAAAATATTTTGTACTTCAGGAGTCCGGACAACAATTTTCCAGAGGAGATTTTTTCCCGAACTCAAATTCTGTTGCAAGAAAAGATATTCCAGGGATAACTTATCAAACTCCGGATCTCTCTGGCAAGAACTTGAAAGTCAGTTAAACGCAGCCGCAAAACAATATCTAATAAATAATGCTGTATTCAATTCTTCTGATTGAAAATGTGCATAATGGTGGATTTCATAGCAGAGAGAAACCGAGTTATTCCTTGTTTGTAGATCTTCATTGCCAGTGTAACAACACTTGGAAATTTCATATTATATTGATATAAACATATTCATATCGTAGTATCATTGAAAAAACATTAGGTATTTGTTTGGCAACATTCTCCTCACTTTATATAGATTGAGTGAAGAGTCTTTCCCTAAATAAAACTGTTCTCGAGTAAATCAGATTTAAAGTTTTCATATTAAAAAGCAATAATGAAATAAACACACTATTGAGACATTTTTTCATATTGTTTACATACTTAAGGGGAATGAACGGAACTCTTGAAGTTTGTTATGAGTACAATAAAACACAATAAACAACAAAACTGTTGAATTTTTCCCAACTCTCGAAGCTTAAACTTTCCTATTTCTTTTCCTTATGTTTACAAAAACAATTTCCCGACAATTTATTTCAAAATATTTGTTAGATCCCCAAGCGCCTTCTTATGAGGCATTTTCACACCATCCTCTTTCAAACTGTGTAACGATGTCATGCTGCGCCGACTTCCCTTCTCTAAACTCTGCCTCTGAAATTTCGTATAGAGCGTTTGCTCCTCAGTCGGTTTCGTGATCCCACGATAGGTGTCACATTTTCCAACGTGCCGCTTGGTCAGAGGCAACGGGATCTTTTGAGTATTATTCTGGCCTTCTTGCAGACTCTCATTAGTGTCTATCCTCAATGGAGGGATATTCTCTTTATTCTGACTGTCAATGGCTTTGGAATCCAGATCTCTGGAAGTAATTAACTTTATTTCCAAGTCGTTGAGGTGCTCTTCAAGCTTCTTCAGCTCCTCTTCCCTCGCTTTAAGTTTCGCCTCCAAGGTCGCCGCTGCCTCTTCGCGGGCTTTAATTTCTTCGTGTTTCTGTTTTAGATAGCTGTGTTTGTCTTTCAGTTCCTGCTCTTTTCGACGGATGGCGATCGTTGGATAGTTCAACAAATCCTCCACTGTGGGTCTCTTCTCAGGCTTGATGTTAAGCATCGATTCGATCACCTTTTGCAAGTCTTCGGAGTATCTAAGCGGGAGACGTTCGAATTTTCCAGCCTTTATTTTAATGGCTAATGATAGATGGTTTTGCGCTTCGAATGGTGGTTTGAGAGCAGCGATCTCGTACAAAAGACAGCCCGCAGACCAGATATCCGAGGATTCGTTATATTTCGATTCATTTATTTGCTCAGGTGACATGTAGTATGGAGTACCAACATGAGTGTACGCGTACATTGAATTTTCGTTCATAATGCGCGACAACCCGAAATCACCGAGCTTGATATTATTCTGAGAGTCCAAGAAGATGTTGGCGGGCTTCAAGTCTCTATGTAAAATTTTGCCGTTTTTGCGGTTATGGCATTCAGACAGCGCAAAGACGATTTGTGAAAAGATCTTCCAAATCACGTCTTCGGCGATGTAGTCTCTGTCTCGCTTGCAACGCTTAAGCAAGGCTCCCATGTCGCCGCCTTCGCAGTATTCCATGATGATATATATTTTGGTTTGTTTCTTATCAATGATTCTAATAATGAGTGATATTGACCTTAACGGCTTGAGGGGAATGAGTTACCTGTCGTAATATCGAACAATGTTTGGGTGTCTAAGTTCGCGAAGAATGTTCACTTCAGAGACGATTTGTTGCTTTTCTTTCTCGGACATTTTGCCGTAGTTCAACTCTTTCCAGACGAGAATTCTTCCGTCGGATTTTCTGCGGACTTTGCTAACGTAACCAAAAGAACCTTTGCCAATGTTGCTAACAACTTCGTAGTTTTCCATTGAAAAGTTTTGAAAATATTGCTTTTATTATTTAATCCGGGATCCAACTTGGTAATTTATGCTAAGACTTTAAATTTGAATTTGATTTGGATTTGTCTGTTAGAAATTGTTCAAAATGAGTCATGTAAAATCACATTGTTTTACAAAGTCGAGCTAATGACACGGTTTGGAATGATAGTGGAAGAAAGAGAAGGATGCCAAAAATTTCATGATGAGTAATGAAGCTAAGTCAACTTCAAAATTGAAAGAAGACTGTCGAAACAGGCTAACGCAGCACATCATCTTCGAAAGTTGGTGGTTCGAATACCAGCTTCTAATTCTAATATTGTGGCATGGTTTATAGTGAGTAATAAGCAGTATCGAGAATTTTGAATTAAGTAGTGGTTAATTCTCATAAGCCAAATGTTTTCTCTTTGATGTTTAATTCAGCTTCTTAATGAAACAGCGACGAACGATTTCAGTCTAAGATTTCAATTCTCCTTGTAACTTCTTGAATAAAAATAGGGGGACCAATGACAAACTCTTATTTATTTTATGATATATCTAGCTTGCATCTATAATCTTGCATCGATGATGTTTGTATCAAGAGACTCAGTTTTCTTTTTGATCAAAACGAGTTTAAAATAATTAACTTTCTTATATAGGATAGTTCAATAATTTATGCTGTTTTTCAACTTTCCATGAGTTTCTGCAGCTACAATCTTGGAATGCATTATTACTCCTGAATTTATAGTTTCTGGTCTTGTTAATAATCATTTTACAAAAAAAAATGAAAATGAAAGAAATTTAAAAGACAAGAAGCAATTCTAATAAAACAAATATTCAGATATTTTCTTTCACGTATCATAAATGCTCTCTACAATTAGGAGTCGGTGTTCTCTGATTATGTTTCACGCCTTTCCCAATTAAAAATCTCTACTCCTTCAAAAAATAATTTGGCTACTCCATAATTACTTCAATATTCGAATAAGTTTTCTTGGGCTTCTTTGGCGGCATCTTCAAGCTAATTTCATTTTATTAGTTAGCTGCCAGCGATTCTGTTAAAATTGTTACTTCTTCTCGCTGACAATCTGTCGAAGTTTATTTTGAATTCCTCCCTTTTTACCTTTCTTCTGTATTCTGTGAACATCGATAAAGCTCTCAGGGTTTGCAAATGCCTTCTTGATAAAGTCATCCCAGCCATCTTGCTTAATGTCCATTTCAATAGCAGTCTAATCAAAATATTGTTGAGCTCATTTCCCTCATTATAAAAATGCTATAATCACCTGGAATAATATCGATACAGGGATATGATGAGCGAGATCTTTATAGTCCAATTTTAACTTATTCGCAAGGCATCTCGAATAGAATAACCTGAGAGAAAGTTCAAAAATATAAGATTATAAAGAAGTTAATGCCAACCTTTGCAATTCTTTATATTTCTCTAGATCTCGTTGGCCAAGATTCTCCCAGTCTTCCTCTTGGTCAGTTTTGAGATTAACAACGCTGTCAACTTGAGAGGTAGTATCAATCGAGTTGCCACTTCTAATCGATTTGTTAAACATTAAAGTCTGTTAATGAATCAAGTATTCTTGAGGTACCTGACGCTTGTAGGTCGACTTATTTCACTATTTACCTCATCAATGACGTAGTTTTTGTGGTCTAAGTAATAATTAATGTTGTCATGTCGAAATATTCTGAGGAAACTTACAAATAACACGATTATTATTATTGAGCAATGCCACGTGATCCGAGTTTTCCTTCAAAAACTCTACGTTCTGGAATGTGAGTTTTTGGCTGGCGCTTGGTGAATTGAAAGTGTCATCGCTTTGTTCTGAGTATTTGCTCTCAGGAGAAAGGAATCCAGCTTTGATTGGGTGAAGTGGCTTTCCACCAACAGATAGGCGCAAAGTTGTGTCAGTTAAAATTTTTTGGGTCTCTTCACTCTTCTTCTGGTGAAATTCGACCCGTTTATTTAATTCCTCAACCTCTCGTTTCTTCCGTTGAAGTTCTTCCTCTAATTTCTTTTTCTGTTCGATTATACTACTTGTACTATCAGGTCCATCAGTTTTTCTGTATTGTGGGACATAGGCTGTTGGCCGGTAAGTTGGAGTATAATACCCATATTGCTGCTGTGTAGTTGTCGGCGCTAGAATGTAAAGAAATCGATTACTCCTTTCTCTGGAGAGAAAAATTAATCTTACATGTGTATCCATTGCCATAGTTCTTGCCCTCTCGAGAAGCCCTCGAATCGGCATTGGTTGACGTGTTTGAGCCACCGCTAGAAGCGCTATCGTGGTAAGAAACCTTGGCCATAGGTATATAAGGACCATTTTGAAGAGAACCCTCGTCTTTTCCAGACTCCCAATTGCGTGAGGAACTTTTGCTATTGCTGACAGTTGAAACATCATCAATGCCTCGGGGGTCTTGTTCCACGGTGGTCTCAGTACATTGCTTCACATTGAGATAATTATTGATGGTTTTTCTTGGCCCTATTGCATTTTGCTTAGATGGTGATGTTGCTTCGATCTGGTGTCGCGTGGTGCTGCTTCGAGCAACTTGAAGAGGATGTGCCGTTTGATACTTTGGGAATGGATCACTCTCTCTGCCTTCTACAGCAAGATTGCCTGCCATGACTTTATGTTTCATCGCAGATTTTCGAGATTCTTGGACTTCAACCGCTTCGAGCTCTGTGCGCCATCCACTCAACTACGATAATCAGCAATTAGGGGTATAATTCCTTGATATGCGTTACGTTTCGACGATCTAAATTCGTGAGTTCTTCGCACTTCATTCGGCTCAAATACTTCATTCTCTCAATGTAGACTATTATTTGCGGTGAGGACTCTACCTCATAGGTAAGGTTCTATTCGGAGAAAGCTTATCATATACGAGCTAATCTAGAAAGGATACGTTGATATCATCGATAACAGTCTTGAGGAGGCGGATTTGAGAGATATCTGACCCTGCACTGAAGGCTTGATACGTGGAGAATTATTATAGATGAAAAAAACTCGGTTTAATGGTTACATAAGACTCTCTGCACTAATGAAATGGCCTTTTGACAGACGTTTACTTTGCTGATTTTTTCACGCAGGTTCGTAACACCAGAATTCACGTTTCCTTTCGCAAATCTCTTGATAAATCCATCAAACGCCTCTACTAACTTTGAGAGGTTAAAATCAATATCCTGGATCGTCATATTGTTCTCAATGCGAAAGACTTTCTCGCTGACTTGCAGGCAGATCTGAGAGTGATTATCTAGAGCAATTTTGACTCTTCAAAGACATGTAAATGAGGCTTTTACCAATCAGATCAATAGGAATCAGCTCTTGACAGTTCATACAGGGTATATCTGTGATTTCAGTCATTAAGTCGTGAGTTTTCATTGTGGTCGGTTTGGGATTTGAAAAATTTTGAATTGATATGTCCTTACTAGAGCTTCTAGTCTGATATAAACCGCCAGTCTTCATCGTGGTAGCCAGTTTGGGTTCTGCAGGTACAAATTAATTCGAGTTACAGCTGAGGAGATGGGCTTACATGAGGTTGTGCGATAGTATTTACTGAGAGGGGTTTCTGGAGATTATTCTGCGTTAAAGGGGTTAATTTAAAACTGTACCTATAATTTTTATTT
>ENA-UOTZ01002205-UOTZ01002205.1-compost-metagenome-genome-assembly--contig:-NODE-2205-length-10708-cov-52.560719_pt1 | contig 10708 bp, 5 predicted proteins | sample MGYA00238144_ERZ746983 | MGnify/ENA primary metagenome ERZ746983 (study PRJEB28759, sample SAMN06268863) | compost metagenome | isolation source: single cell | place: USA: California, Emeryville, Joint...
CTATCAGTGAAATTTTATGATGTTTGATAATATTCCAATATAATCATAGACGCATTGCATGAATAATTCTTGATCAATCATAGACTTGCACTGCTTACTTAGACTTTGAAAAAAAATTTGTATGACTCAATATAATGTGCAATAGGACTGTTATTTCATATAGAATTTCTGTTAATTAGACCACTGTAAGCCCGAGATTAGAACGGGGAAAGCCTTCATACTTGGTAGATTTCTTGCATTTCTGTTCAAACTGATCCAACTCCAGTCCCACATGCTAATTGAGTCATGCATTTTAGATCGACTGAATAAAGGAGAAAATTACCTTTGGATTTTCGAGATTGTTTTTCAGTATCGTGTTAAGAAGCACTCGAGATTTTTGAGGCTTGCTTGGAGTCTCGGATTTGAGTTCTCTCGTAGAAATCGGAAGTATGCAATCATTGTTTAATCGCAGTGTAAATTCCTTTTGATTGTTGCTGGTGGTATTCATTGCTGAAACATTCGTGGTATCCAGACGCGAATCGAACCTATGTGAAGACTTCGCAATTGAATGTACCCTCGAGAACAACTGACTTTTGGAATTTAGCGTCGAGACCACCGGGACTAATGCCTCGGGAAGCCCTTCATTGGAATTTCTAATCATCAAACCATGAAATTCAGGTCTTTCCAGGTCATTTTTCGGCAAATGCCTTCCCTATCAATTCAGATAATTAGCGAAGAGCTCTTTAAATGAAATCATTACTTTTCGTGGTGGAACGACCATTTTTTCTGGAGTAATTTGAGAAGACCCGGCTATCCCTTCGTTATTCGAGATAAATGAGCCAGACCCTGGAGCCAGGAGGTTCCCAATCGAAGTCGAAGAAGCTGCAATAGGCTGACATTCACTCAGGTTAATCTCAAGTATTGGACTGCTAGAGTCTAACCTGCTGCTACTTTTCCCGTTGTTGAAGGCGACTTCAAACTCCATAACGTTGTCTTGTTTTTTCAAGGATCTCCTTCGGAAGTTCTTGATCTGTTCATGTTTTGCTTTCTCCAGAAGCGCTTCAGTCTCCAGCTCATCTTGAATTTTTTTCTGGAAATTGGCAACTAATTCTTCTTCAGCTCTTACTGTATACTCAGTAATGAATAGATCGGCTCGTTTACGATCATGCTCAAGCAGGAAATTCCATCTGTTGTCGGTGTGAACTGCGTGTTTCGTGGAAATGGCTTTTTTGACAAGGTCTTTTTCATAGGGAATCATCATCTTATCAAACTCTTCTGCTGAAAGCGAATGAAGAGCGACTCGTGGGTTTTGATTGCTTTTAAGTTGGATCAATTTCCTAACTAGAGTCCTATCATGATAACTTTTGAGAATTTCAGATCGGTTTTCAGCTATTCGTTGTATTCTCGCCTTATCATGTAACGCTTTGATTTCCATTTCCTCCATTTCCATCCGTTGAAGAGTTGGCAGGAACTTGTCGTTGTTTCCGTGGTAGAAAGAGTAGTATTTGCCTCTAGCGCGGTTCTTATTGTTCCATGCGAATCCATCCTTCGAGGTATCCTTGAGGTAGTTTCTATCTTTGACAACTAAATTGGGCAGTTTTCCTTTCTTTTTATCAGGGCTCTCTGGTTTTCCGTTGATTTGCACTGCGTACATGGTGGAGAGGGGTGTGATCGATGGGTTGATGTAGTTTTTTGTTTTGAGAATAAATTGTAGTGTTCTGAATTAATGAATTTAATTTTAAAGAGCCCTCGGGACTAATGATTTTGCTTTTTAACGCAGAAAGAATATTTAATTGTTGTAGAAACAGGAGGAATCTCTCTCTTTTTTTTGTGATAGTTGATCGGTTCTTTATTTCAAAACCTTACCTTCTATCAGTTTGAGTTATAAGGTTTGGAGATCGAAACCATGAGAAGGTGTAGCCTACCGAAGATTAGTATGATATTACACGAAAGTGCCAATGATTGAATGCATACGAAAAACCTAGTTTAAAACCCTTGTTGTGTTTCCTCATGACGACCATTAGCTAACTCTAAATTTTATTGGAGAGCGTTTTGCCCACCTTGCAAACTCAATTAAGTGTGTGCGCTTTTCTTATTAGATGTGTTTAATAATTAATCAATTAGGAGATGATTAATAAATATACACTGAGCAGAATGTTGTGAAAATGAAAAGAGCTTTTAACGTGGAAAGTTACATCCAACAAGTACTCAGGGGCGAAAAATTCGACGTTCGAAAATCAAAACATATACATAATAACAATACTTAATAGTTGTAAGCAGAAAGGTTCAGCAAATTGCTTTTCATTTGCTTCTTTCTTTGGAGGTAAATAGAAATTAGTTTTTGGTGTCCAGCAGAAAGTTGCTTTATATAGCTCTCGAATGGATCTCCATAGCAGATATTTAGCTCCACAATGCTAAAAACAACCGTTTTTCTTATGTCTGGATCAGTATGATTGATAATCTAAATGTCAAAAGAGTTAGTTAATTTGAGTGACAATAATCGCTATGTACCTCTTTGTATTGATTGAATAGGACCTTCAAGTGAGGTTGAGCCTCCTTAAAACTGATTTTTCCAAGTAAAGTTGTGAGCTCTTTGATCACAATCTGACAGACTGGACTCTCCAACTCGCTTAATGCGTTCAACATAATCTCAAGAATCTGTTCCTTATAGTTCAATTTGTACAATCTTTGCCAAACCGTATCCAGCGTTGAACTCTAATGTGAAGAAATTAGTTTATCCTCAAAAAGAGCTCTTTTCTACCCTATTGTGCAGATGAGCAATGGATAAGATGCCTGAGACGAGCTCGTCCAAACACCGATCAAATTCAATCGGAAGACTCAAAGCCGAGGCCAGTAGATCCAGTGCAAGCTCTGATACACGTGGCCCTGAATTCTCTATAATTTTGAAAAGACTCGTCAGAATGAGACTCAGTTGACTTGTCCACACGCTTCTGTTATCTTTGTAATTCCTTGAATTTAAAGAAAAACATGAGGAAGAGTTATTGGCTGATTGTTACATTATTAATATTTCAAGCGTCTCAAGGTCATAATAGCCGCTTTTATTCCTCATTACCATTGAATTCACAGTATGAGGAGATTGATCTAGCGCGAAATGCGAGTCTTGGAGTTTTCTGCATTGGATTCCTTGGTTTGTTTCCGTAGAAGCAGTAAAATGTCTTTCAGAGAGTCGACTCTGCTGAAGCGGAGTTCCTGGAGTCTCATATTGATAGAGCAGTTGATTCTTCGAGCCCACGTCCAAGTTTTCAAACGAAGAGTTGTCATCCTGCGGAGTTCGTGTCTCGCTATTGAATGAAGGCTGTTTGTTATGAGAACTTTCTCTTGACCAGGGACTTTGATCTCCCCCGAACGTTTGACTCGCTCTGCGGTGAGGGGTTATTTCGGTAGGGGGTTGCACGAGTCTATTTCGCTGCATATACTCCTGGATATCTTCGCTTAGCCTCACGCAATGCTCTTTGGAGAGGTTTCTGATCTATTTTAGAGGATCAGCCTTGTTAGAAGGAGTTCGAGGATTACAATAGCAAGTTGCTCTTGAGGAAGCTGGGTGAGGTGTCCAAGCGCTATTTTCGAATTTAGATCCTTTATGCATTCAATCGTCTCCAAAGCAGGTACGTAGACGTCTTTGACCTTGGAGAAATCCACCACTGCAGAGGCAAGTGCTGTCATGTATTGTATGACGTGGTTTGGAGATTGGAAATACTCTTCACAACTAAAATAAAGAGGTCTCATTTTCTTGATAAGCGAGAAATAGTTTACCCAGGAATAATCAAAAGTGCTTGTTGGATGATTGTCGCTGTTTCGTTCGCTTTTTTGGAGTCTTGAAGAATGGGAAGGTAAGCTGCGGTAAGCTCGTCAGCTACAAGAATTCAAAATTATTCGTAAATTTTACTAATTTGGATTACCTGAGTAATTAGACCTCATGTCTTCAATAATAAACTCAGCATTCACTCTTACGATCTCCCGTGAGTCTAGGAACCCTTGAACCAACTAATTGTTAGTAGGTGAGATAAGAATTAGACATAGCTTTCGTGAAATGTATTTACTCCAGTCAGGATTGGCGTCAGATGTTTTTTAGACCTCTCTCTGAACAACGAAAGCACTCTGAATAAAGATTCAATGCAAACGACCGCAACTTTTGAGTTTTCATCCGCCATGCGCGCGCTGTGGGCTAAGATCAGCTTATCTATGGTAGCCGGCTCCATCTTATCCAGTGGGGAAAGCTCAAACAAGAATTCCTTGATCTTCTCAAATGAGTTGAACCGTGTCGCCCAATTCTATGATTATAAGAATAAAGTCATCGTATGGAAATTATCGGTGGTACCTTATCAGAGCACTTCTCAATTAAAAATTTCAAGTCATTTTCTTTCATATTCTTTTGGAAATCTTGCTTCTAAATCAGAAGATATGATAATATTTTTTGACAATTGCTACCTCATAATAAAGCTGAGATATTCTCTCTGGCCGTTTCGGAGGCTCTTCAAAGCTTAAATCTTCTTTCATATCTTGAGAAGATCTATCCAGAATAGGCGAGGAGTCATAATTCTCTTTGTTGAACTTCCCAAAAAAAAATTTTATCAAATTGCCACTATATCATTGCAATACCTCTGAATATCCATCAATATCCTCCTCGAAAGAGTCTGAATAAAGTTTCTTTTTAGAGGCAGAATTGGCATTTTTGATCATGGAAGTTTTTTGAAGCGGCTTCGACTTCTCCACTTTGTTCACATTTTCATCGCGATTTGGACTTTTAGCAGCCTTTTTATTTGTAGTATGTACGGTAGGTGCTCTTGCATGTCTTATTGGTGGTTTTTTGTCTTTGAGTTCTACACTGCTGGCAACGTTTTTACTCTCTTTCCCGACCGAATCAGAGTTTCTTCTATTTTCATAATCCGTTTTTACGCTGAGTACCCCTCGAATTCTGGAGTCTTCTTCATATCTGGCCGAATTTTCTCTCGTTCCATCTGATGTGATTGAAGTATTATGATCAAAATAACTTTTTTCTGTTTTGTTGGAGCGTCTGGAATTCTGCTCTGAGTTTTTGGTGCTGGAGCTCAGAGTTATTTTTGGCGGTTTCGCTGTCGAAGGCCTTGTTTTAATGGGAGTGGTCTTCTTGACCTCTGAGACCTTCTTTGATTTCGCAGGGCTAATGTCCCTTTCGATGATTTTCAACCTATCTGCGAAATCGTCTTCAACTTCGGGTTCATCATTCAAAGCTTTTTGAACCGCATAATCGAATTTATGGTATATTTTTTCCGCTCTCATAGGAAGTTGCTTTGCATACAAACGATACGCTTTGCGTGTATTTGCTCGGGCGATTTTAGACGCATCGGAAATTCCAATCATGATCGCAGTTTCAAGCACGCCGATATGTTTCTCGATGATACTAATTGGATAACTAGCGAGAACCCTGCTGAGATAAACCGTGCATTTTTCTCTCACGGCAACGTTTTTGCTATTTAATTCTTCAGCGATCCTCCCGATAAACTTCGGCGATTGCACACATTCAATCATGTAGACAATGCACACGTGGCCACCTTCTGCCAGGATCTTATTTGCGCTGTTGACGAGTTTTATCAGGCCTTCCTTGGAGAAAATCCTATCGCAGAGCGGTTCCAACCTGTCCTTAGCGAGCTTTGAAGCCAAACATAGCATTTTAACGGTTTCTTTTGAGATCGCGGACCTCAGGTCATTCATCTAAGTGATAACGAGAGGAGTCTTTTAATGAAAACTGTTAAGATTGAGAGGTCTACCTGCACGCTGAAGTGGTTTGCGAACTTGGCTATGAAGCTGGGGAAGCAGTCTAGTGCCCAAGCTCCGCCAAGAATTAAACCTTGAAGTCGTTTAAGAGCAGCTAGTCTTTTGCTCCAATCCAAATCTAGAGTTGTTCAGTCAATATTTATAGATTAGCGCGGCATACTTGTGTCGATAAGGTTGGAATTAAAATAGTCAAACTCTCTTAGCAGTTCTTTGTCAGTTGCGATTGGGATCTTCTGAATATCTGAAAAGTCTTGTTCAATGCTGTACATGGAGATAAAGGCCGATTTCAAATTTGTTGATATTTAAATTTTCAAGATTTGGTTGGAAATTTAACAAATCTAACTGCTAGTCGTTGCATAATTAAGGAATAAAACAAGTCATAAATGCTCATAGAGAGAAAGGAGAAGAAGTTTGCCTTGAAAATGAATCGATTAATTTAAATGCAGTTGGTACCTTTGACTTACTTTACGGATCCCAATATGATATGAAGAAATGAAGAAGAGCATATGAATCTAAAATTGTAATGATAAGAGATGTATTTCAGAGAAAGAAATTTCTGAATATTTAGGCTATTAGTAGAATTTATATAAAAATTGACACTCAAGTAGTGACGCGACTCAGTAAAGGTAAAAAGAAAAATAATTTCTAACCAGAATAAACTAGTGGAAACTTAAATAATCGATTACGACAGAAATTTCTTAAAAAGCCAATACTTAATTGTGACAGCATTATTTATCGGTTAGATCTTACAAGACCTATTGGATGAACATTATTGGCCCGGTAGCTTGCACTCACTTGAGGAGCACTCACCCTTGTTGCGCTATTTCTGTTGAGATCATACTGATAATTTTCTCGAGGCGCGCGAAATCTCGCCATAAATTGGTAATCACTGTCAGTCTGCATCCTTCTTGACGCTCTCAATCGTTGTAGGATATTATTATTGTCATCTTCAGCTTGTTGAACGTTAGTACTTGATGTTTCGGAGTGCCTGCTAAAGGCACTCAAATTTGGAGGCAGAGTTTTTCTGATATCGATCTTCGGAGATGCTAACGATGATGAGAGGTCCAGGATCTGTGCATTTGGGGTGTTACTAGAAGAGTATTGGTTTCTGTCGGTCAGAGGGACGTTTCGGTCGAGAATGTCTCTTGCGCCTTGCTGAAAAGAGGTTGTTTTGTTTCGTAAATGCTCTCTCACTGAGTTTTGAGGAGGGATGTAATTCAGGTCTGAATGCGGGTGTCGGTGATCAGCCATTGGTGAAGCGGAATTGATAACCGTAGATCCGTGTCTTGCCAGCGTAATACGTGGAGGCAATGTTCCACCGACTCTGTGATTTCGTTCCGGGACCCTCAAAAAGGAGTTTTTCTCTTGGTCTTGATTATAATACTCACCAAAAGTGTCCATTGAGCCCGACCATTGATTGGGGCTGGCAATTAAAGCTTTTTCCCTCCTTCGGTCTGAAATAGGCGAAATGTCAGGGGAAAGATCGGGCGAATAACCTATCGGTTTGTCTTTCCATCCGCTGTACTCAGGGGTTCCCGTGACACTAGCTAAATTCAAAGACATTTTCAATGGACTAGTATTGGGAGATTCTTCACGTTTAGATACGTTTCCTTTTTGATGGATCCCTTGCGTCTTCTCTTTGGAATCCTCAAAATAAACTCCACTTCTGGTTAAATTTAGTTCTTGTTGGTTGCTGTTCGGTAATGAAATCTGCTCCTCAGGACCATTTACTTTGACAGTAAAATTTTCCGTGGCTGCTCGTTTCGACCTCAAGATGCCTTTTTTGGGCTGCTTGAGCTCCAGCTTATAAAGAGGATCGCCTCCATGCTTAATTATATGTGTTTCGTTTCTTTCCTCGTTTATAATGACAGTTTTCTTACCGACACCCTGATTCATCGGTGAAGATTCAACTCCATTGATCCTGCTTGGGCAGGAGTGCACAATCATTAAGTGGTCAATGGAGTCTTTGAATTCTATGCTGGATGCTCTCATTTCGATGCTAACAAATAATTTATTTCACACATCTTAGAATTTTTCGTACTTTTGATCTAGATTAGATCTTGAGGCAAATGAATCCATTCTAAATTGCTTGATTATAGAATACTTTCCAAATACGGTTCCTATAAATATATTGAAATTTATTTATTTTAATATCCTAAATTAAAGTGGAACGAAGGATTTAAGAGCTCGTCTCCTGAGCGAGTGAGTGATTTTTCGATTTTGCCGCTCTTCTTTAGCCCAGCCTGCTGGCCGACAGGATGAAGAAAGGGATAAATCCATGGTCATTTGAATTTTCTTACTACCAACAATTTAATCTCGATGATGATAATTGTGGTTTCAGAAGCTTGTTATTGAACGTTGAACAAACTGATAAGAGTCATCTTTTAGTTTTGAAGTGAATCCGCTGTAAATACTAAAGCCCATCTTCCTAAAACGCAAAATTAGAAGTGAATAACATCAGTTTAGAGGGAGGTGGTTTGTCTGGATATATAGCCTCAATAAAATAATAAAATCAAAAAAAAAAAGAAAAAAAAAGAGAAAACTGTTCGTGATTTAGTTAAGTGAATGTCCTCGAACAGAAATACAAATTTCATGAAGGACTGACTAAAATACTTGAGCATTAACTTAATAGGTGAAAGTAGTAAAATTGGAGATTGTAGTGAGTTTGAGTACTTTGATTTAGATAGAGAGCAATGAACAAGCCGTGTAAATGTCTTTCTTGGATTTGGAGGAAAAAAAAGGGAACGAATGCCGGAAAAAGTGAAAAATCACATACGTCTCCCAACATTCCTACTCTCTCCCACGCATGACCTGGATCCCGCAAGGATGGTTCGAAGTGAAACATGATCATCTGGATTCCATAAACCAAAGCGCCAGATGGTACAAAAAACTATGATGATGCTTGGGTAGGAAAATCGCATCCGGGCCTCTGATTTTTGATCGTAGTATCCAGTCCTCGTTAATTCTTTTTGTAATTGGTTTCTTATATTTGTAATGGTTTCTTTAAAAAACTTTGACGGTCAGTTCATGGGTTCGCCCTATCATGGCTGGGCTACGTTTTAAGAAAATTAGCAGAGTTGTGCTAACAAAAAGGACCATCTATTCCAGAAATAGGCTGCTATTAGATGTGTCAGTTAAGTCAAATCGACTCATCTGAAGTTCTTGTTTTGAGTATGATTCTCATCCTTACATATGGTTACAATTGTAATGATGAAAAATCAAAGATCTCCTATGAAACAATATTGTATTTGATTAACCCGTTGCAAAGTTGAGACGTTGAAGTATTCAGTAACTACACAATACTATTGAATGGAATCCACTCCTAGACGATAGAAAGTGATTTTTACATATCGCAGAAAGGAGGATCTCTGAGACACAACGCAATTCCTTCTCGCTTTACTCTCTTAATCAATATTTCTAGACTGCTGATGCATTATGAGCCTCTTTTTTCCAAAATTCGCGAATTCTTGCAAAGTTGAAAAACCTACTTCTTATGATTCAGTGGGAATATTGCATGCTTTAATCCTGCATTGAGGCTTGTTGAAGATATCGCTGGGATTTTAAAATATGAACCATTGAAATAAGAACAATATTATATGAGACAGCAGGCAAGCGCAAAAAATTAAAGATGTTGCGTTGAATAATCTTAGATTGAGTTAATCTCATAGAAGATTTTTTTTTAATGAGCAAGATTTATTGTGATAAATGAAATCTAACAGACAAGTGAATTCCAAACCTTAAACTATAAAATTTCATTTGTTCAAAAGCTTGCTGTTTCAATTGTAAGGGGTTCGCAGGCAGGATTTGGAAACAATCACGTTAAAATTTAGCAAATGTAATTATTATTTCTGAATTTTCACAAGCAATTTAGCTTTAAGAACGTAAAATGCTAGAATATCTTTCTGTAAGTCTTACCTTCCACTACTTGATCAACAAAGAAATGAAAATATCAAGGCAATAAAATAAAAATATTTGTCTATATCCAACGTAGGCAACTCAAAATATCTTTTAGTTTGCTTTTCAATAAAATTTGTTTGGAGCAGAGTTCCTTCGCTTGAATGGCAAATGTCAAAAAATACCCCTACAACCTTTGGGTTCGTGGAGCTAAACATCTAGAGTTCATTTTTCAGCAAGAACTACGAGAGTTGGAGCTTGTTCCAAAGAAATCTCTCTCAAATCTTGGTAACATAATTTAATCAGAGCAAACACTGATCCATTCTCCATCATTTCAAAGGATTACACTATAATCTGCTTCCAGCCACCAAAGAAGACATTTTCAAACTCATCTTTCAAAGGTTTCAGAGCATTTCGTTTGGAAAGAGCAACTAATCCTATCCTGTTAGTCGTACCGTGTCAGATATGAAGTTGCGGCTTACAAAGCCATTCGAAGCAAAGTATAACACTGATTTTTTGTTACGCTCGGCACTTACTATTGTTGTTTCAGAACCGAAAATAGTTTAATTGAAGCGATGGATTCAATAGATTGGTTTGGCCTTCTAGATTCGAACCAAATTTGCTTAACTCTCTTTTCTAATAGGGATCAATGCCTAAAAAATGGCAGGTTCTTACCGAAGATCAAAGTACACTAGCACCCTTTTTTGAGAGTCTAATACAATCTCACTAAAAAGGCACATTGTTACCGTTCGACTCTCCACCACGAAGGCGACGTGCAAAAATTAGTTGGAAAATATCTTCGAAAAAGGTTTCCTCATCTAAAGGAAGATAATTCCAACCATACAGGTGATCCCTCTAGTCAAGGTATATTCATTCGATTATTGGATTTGCTTTGATTGACTATTAAACTAGGGCCAAAGAAGTCGCCTTGGATTTATTGCTATCTGGTTGAAAACCAAGTCAATGTAAATCTATTTTCCCATTTTTCATTGCAACAAACTATTGCATTTCGTCCCCAGATTGTGATAGATCTTTGGAAAGAGTCTCTTCATAAGCATGG
>ENA-UOTZ01002206-UOTZ01002206.1-compost-metagenome-genome-assembly--contig:-NODE-2206-length-10703-cov-37.736213_pt1 | contig 10703 bp, 10 predicted proteins | sample MGYA00238144_ERZ746983 | MGnify/ENA primary metagenome ERZ746983 (study PRJEB28759, sample SAMN06268863) | compost metagenome | isolation source: single cell | place: USA: California, Emeryville, Joint...
ATGCGCTTTTTGGGTTGATGCTGTTAATATTATGATTATTATTCATTTATATCTTCTTTTTTTGTTTTGGTGTTTGCTTGGGGGTGTTTAGGGCTTATAATTTGTTTTGCGCCAAATATAGAATAATAGACATGATAGATTATTTATCAAAAGTTGTTAGTTGAACAAGATTTGACTCTTCTTTCATGTGAATTAATTTTGGGAAGGATCCTTTATAGCGGAGCTGCGATTGAGATTTCATTTAGTCTTGATTCGATTTATCGTTGAAGCTCATTTGTTCTCTTTTTTTTTTGTTTTGTTTTTTTGGGTTTTGTTTTGTGGTTTTCTCTTTAATACTTGGATTTATCAACTTCCTTAGGCATTGGTTGAATCTCTGTGTCTAACTCTTTTTCAATGCGCAAGAAATTTTCTTTGTCGTCCTCGGTGATTAGATTGATTGCAAGACCCAAATGTCCGAATCTTCCGCTTCTGCCAATTCTATGGAGGTACGTCTCACTCGTTTTCGGGAAGTCGAAGTTAACAACAACATTAACACTCTGAATGTCAATGCCTCTCGTGAATAAATCTGAACTAACGAGGCATCTACCGTTTCCATTACGGAAATTATGGAAAACTTTGTTTCTGTCGTATTGACTCATTTTAGCGTGAATATAATAGCAAGCGTATCCGAGTTCAACGATCTTCTTTGCTAAAAGCTCAACTCGAAGGGCAGAATTGCAAAATATAATGGCTTGATTGATCAGAAGCTAGCAAAGGTGTCAGAGAAAATAAGGAAGAGCACTATGAATGAGCATTTACCTTTGAGAAAAGAGCATTGAGACAGTGTACTTTCTGTCTTTCCTCTAAAAATACGTAGTATTGTGTGATGCCCTTCAGAGTTAGCTCTTCCATGAGGTTGATAATCGTGCAATCTGGCATGAACTTCTCTTGGAAAGTCTTTACCATCTGTGGGAATGTTGCAGAGAATGCCATGATCTGAGGATTCTTTGGAAGAACACTGAGCACTTTCTCGACAACGGGGCCAAAATCAACAGAAAGGAGTTTATCTGCTTCGTCGAGAGCAAGAATGTGGCATTTGCTTAGATCAGCAATACCTCTGCTGGCCAAATCGAGAATACGACCAGGAGTGCCAACAAGCACTTGCACTGGAGAATTGAGACGCAAAATATCCTCTCTTAGACTGGTGCCACCAGTAGACACCATTGACTCTATTTTCAAGTGTTTTCCAAGTTCCTTTACGACAGCTGAGACTTGTAATGCCAGCTCTCTTGTTGGAACCAAAATCAAGGCTTTATTGATCAGATAATAATTTGTTTAGTGGCATTGGATAGAAAAACTAGCGATACCTTGGATAATATTCTTTTTTTCATCAATCAATTCGAGAATTGGAATAACAAAAGCACCAGTTTTTCCAGTACCATTTTTCGCTCTGGCGATTAAGCTTTTTCCTATTACAAAGGAGTAAAGTTGACATCTCTTTTCTAAACCCGATGCTACCTGCAAGAGCAACTGGAAAGCATTCTTCTTGGACAGGTGAGGGCTTATCAAATCCTTTCTCAACAATTCCCATCATCAATTCTGGTTTCTTGATATAATCTTCAAAATCTGTTCCTTTTGTTGCAGTGACATCCTAACATAATAACATCAGTTCAAAGAGTGTATTCAGAACGTTGATACAGTTGTCTTGATGCGGTTGTCTTTTGGCGGGATTTTTGCCAGCGTTCTCCATGAGCTGTCCAATTTGGGATCTACTTTAGTTGTAGACGGCCTGGTGAATATATTCTCATATCAGAAATGGATTTCGAAGTGAGTGGACGAGTTACTCTTGTTGTTTCTGCTGCTGTGACTTAGAATCCTTTGATTCCATTATGGAAGAAGAAAATAATTTGAATAAAGCGAAGCGTATATAATTATATTCTAAATTGATTTCCGAATATATTGAATCTCTCTCCTCAGAATAGAAAAATCTGAAAAGATAAAGAAAAGTGTTTGTATTTAAACTGTAGTGAACCTACCAAAAAAAGTAGATCTTATTCACGTTCATTAATTATCTCTCGATATTAATTATCCAAACAAGTTTTGCCACAAATGAATAAAAATTCTACAATACTTAGATTCTTTAATCTACTCAGAAAAGATGTCAATAAGTTCGAAGCTGACATCGAATATGCAGAAAATTAAGCTGTTTTATGTAATTTCGTTTTACAAAAATCATTAATTAGGGTATTCTGACGCAGAATACATCAAGCAAGGGAGGAGGAGAGGGAAAAAAAAGTGAATTAAATAGCATTTGAAAACTTTTTTTCTCCCTCTCAAGTTGGTATCGATAAATTATTACAGCGGAGAGATATACTTTTTTATATTTGTTAGCGAGAAGGTGATAGCTTAGCGACTAAAAGCCCTCGAAATTCCCTTGTTTATCATCAAAACGATCAGTATAATTCGATTTTGAGTCTGATGTATGCTCTAGTAGTCAAATTGACCTTGAACAAGTAAAAGAATGCGAACTTTATGGAAAATATGAGCATCAGACGCATTCAAAATATTTCTTGAAACCCTTCAAGATCGATGCTCAGTAAGATTATTGCTTTTCATTTTAATTCTTAGTTCATGTTAACAATGGTTTGATTTTTTATTTTTAGATTGTTGTGTTTCATTTATATGTAGAGCAATTCGGGAATCACTTGGATTTACGAGCAACTAACTATCATGTTTTTAGGTTTGATTTGGTTTTTGAACTTACAGATTAAACTCGCAAGAAATCTAAACTGTTTGTATCTACTTTTTTTTCTTCAGGGTCCACAAAAAATGAGGCAAGGCTAGTAACCAAGCTATTTGATTTCAGGGAAATCATGCTCGCTAGCCTCGAAATGTTTCTTTGCTGTCTTTTTGGGTGATTTCTTTTCGCCTTCTTCCTTCTACAAAAACGATCAGTCATATTCTCATAATTTATTTTTTTTTACCTTTGGCTCGTCTTTAGTTTTTTCAGTCTCCTTGCTCTTGTCATCGATAGGTCTATTTCTCTCCTCCTCAGACAATTTTTCGAAGTAGTCTCTCTTTTCTTTCAAAGACTTGATGGCGTCATCGAGAGCGCTGGTGACCAGTGGAGGGGAAATCTTCAAGCTATCGAAGTAGTTCAAGATATCGATGCTATGTTGCACGATGGCATTCTCGTCTCTAGTTTCTTGCTTAACAGGAGCTTTCTTTTTGTTCTTCTTTTGGGTTCCTGCGAAGAAGTCGTTATCAGTGTCTCTCTTGTTGCTGATGATTTGGACTTTGGCTTTCTTCCACTCGTCGCTTTGAAGAGCATTTTGGATGTCAGCTTTTCTCTCCTCTTCAGTTTTTTCTTGAGGAAGTTCTTCTCCAACCTTTGGCTTTAGTCTTTCCAAATAGCTGATAAGGAGGTCGCAAAGTTCTTGAAAATAAGCCAAATAAGGTTGATATTTTAGGGAACAGCTTACCCATCTCTTCTCTGTAAGGTATAGTGAGTTTTCTCAATTCAGCCTCTTCAGCTTCTCTGGCTTTTTGTTCTTCCTCCCATTTCTTTCTTTTCTCCTCATCTCTGCGGAGTCTTTCTTGCACTCTTTGCATGTATTGGATTCTTCTAATGAGTTCTTGTTGTTCTTCGTATTTGACCCATTGTTCGTCGTGCTCCTTCTTGAGGGTAGCAATTCTCGCCTTCTTTTCGTTAATCTTTTCACGGTACTCGTCTTGGATCTTCTTGATAGTTGGTGCAGCTTCTTCTCTGTTCTTAGCAACGGCCTGTTGGAGGAATCAATACCCATGAATAATTAAGTTTGAGGGATTTGAAACGTTACATCTCTGAAGCTGTCAAGTTGAGTGCGGATATCAGTGACCTCATCACTGATCAGCTTGAGGATATCTCTCTTTTCCTTAAGTTGCTTCTTGAGCTCCTTTCTTTTTTCCTTAATGTCCGCGAATTCCTTTTCGAGCCTCTCAAGTGGTCTGATGTAACAAAGTAAGATTAAATAAGACGAAAAATTTATTAATTGTTATACTCAGCGTATGGTAAGGCTCTCTCAAGGTCTGTGATTTCCTTGATAATTTTCTTCTCCTCTGGAATAGTAAGCTGGGCGTGTGATTGTTGATGCTTCAAAGCCCTAAGTATATGAGTGTAAGAGCTTTAGTCAACATTTGAGCCGTTACTCAAGTTCTCTAACGATATCTTCCTTCTTGAACCATTTCTTCATGTGTTGTCTGTAGCGGCCGGACTTGTCATGCTAGAGAAACAGCGTCAGTTTTGGAGAATTTATATCAAATCTTACATATTCTTCCAAGGCATTGTTGTAGCCGTTCATTTGTTCGACGAGGACATCAAGTTCAGCTCTAAGAGTTTTTCTCTTGTCAGATTTCTCCTGGAGGAGGTCTCTAAGAGATTTCGATTTGGTGTTTGTTTCTTTGGCTGAGCTGCTGACTTTGTCGACCTCTTTACTGCTGACATCTCTCTATATTAAAATTAGGCCCAAAAGATCTAAGTTTAAATAAGTTACCATCTTGGCGTAGAGATCATCGATCTCAGCATACAAGTTTTGGATTTGTTTTTCGAATTGAGCATCATCAGGTTGGTTAATTCTCTCATTCTTCTTTGGGAGCTCTGGGACTTTAGTCTCAAGAGTGATTTCCTCTCTCTCGCCTTTTTCCTTACGCTTGAAGTAAGGCTTCCTGTAGTGGAATTCTCCAGGTTGCTTGCGAGGGCCCTTGTGTTGTCTTTCTTCGCCCTTTGTCTCTTCCTGGGTTCCTTTCTTGTCTTGAGTACCAACTTTGTCGTTTTTGATTGGCTTGTCATTCTTCACGGTTTTGTCACCGCTTTTTCCAGCATCGCCAGCCTTGTTCACAGGCTTATCGGTGGTGGGCTTCTCAGTGGTGGTCTTCTTAGTAGTGGATTTGTCGGCCATTGACGAAATGTTAAAATCTATCTTTTTTTTCTTATATAGATTCTTAATTTCTAATAATTTTTGATATTGAATCTGGATTTGTCGACGTGTATCAATTTTTTAGATACTGTGCGTTTTAAATATAAATTAAATATTCCTAACTCTTCATGAAGATACTCATTAGTTCTTTTTAAACACAAAATGTCCTTTTCTCTCTAGGTTAGCAGAACAGTTACCATAGCTTTTAGAAATACTCTGAGTAGGTTAGAATCGATGAGAGAAGTTGCATTTACTTAAATCATCAACACATATTCTGTCTAATTGAATAGAGTACTTGCAGTTTGAATTCTAGAATTGGTCTTTGAGGTACTTTTCGAAAATCAGAGATAATTAGGAAGAGAGGATGTTGGGAAATGAATAAGGAATTCCGAAGAACGGCTATTAGTGATAATTCCCGAGTTAAATTTTATTATGGAAGAAGCCCAAGCTATGCTTTGAGAGAAAATTCGAAAGAAGTCCCGAAACGAAAAGGGACAAATTGTGCATGAAGCCTCAATTCGAGAGAATATATTTCCATCGTGTCCAGAGCTTCTGATAAATTTGTTAATGGTATTTGAACCGTCGAGATTGAAACGTTGGATTTTCCAAAAATTTACACAAAAGGAAATGAATTTGCTTCATTTCTGTGATGGAAGCTCTATTCCAGATCATTGGAGATCTCGCTTCGAGAGCTTACAATTAATATCTCAAGGTCTAACTGCTCTTCTTAATTACGGTTAAGACATTTCCTTCAAGTCGTCTGAAAACCATTTCAATTGCATAGAAAAGCTCCTCATGTAAGTTCAAAGTCTAATAATTATTTCATAGATAGGGAAGGAATACTTTTTTGACTTAAAAAATTTCAATATTAAGAAGAAAGCTTCAATGTAACTATTCACTTGCTGTTATGCGTGTTCACCAGTTTAACAAACTGATATAGGTTATCAGAAATGAGAGCGTACAAAGCACTTCAGTGAAAAATACAAATATTTCTGAGACTTATCGATATATTGACTTTGCAACAATATTGCTTCGTGTTTGGATAAAAATGAAGGTTTGCAAGAAACTTTTTCTGAAAAGATAGTCCAAGAAATTATCTATATTGAGAATTTAGAAACTATATACAGATACCATGATGTTTAGACTCTGTGAAAGAGTGACGAATTCGTTGCTGATTCAAAAGATTTCAATGATGGGTCTATAATAAGAATTGAAAACTTTTATAAGAACAGTCGCATGAAAGCAAGAGTATTTCTAAATTACTTCGAGAAAGCTAAAACTTTACAATTGAATCAACAATAATGGTGATGCTCTGTTCTCACTCCTTCACAATAGAAGAGAGCCAGGTGTTACCAAAGAGAGAGACTCAAGAACACTTTATTGGATTTCTAAAATGAAGTTGACACAATTGTAGTCATCTCATTTTAGTGATTTTAAGTGTTCGTGGTGTCCTCTTTCTTCATAAGAATCAAAATATTGAGAATTGGCAAAAACTCTTGATCAATATGGAAAATTTATTAGATCCATTCTGAGTTGTCAGTTTTTTTGGGCTAATATGATTGCAGAACGTCTTGAAATATCACCAATTTCCAAACGTTATGTGAATAGCTGATTGTTTCCGACTGCAGAAATTATTACTCTAACTTTACGTTACTACTGATAATAAAAATCAATTCTTCATTGCAACCAGTTAAAATTTAATTGATAATTTCTTCTGAGACAGAAACGCATGGCTACCTCGGCCTCTGTTAAGAAATCATTGACTAATTTGGCTGATGGCTCTGGGAATTTCTCCCAAAAAGCAATTTCCTCGACCTCTTCAAAGGCAGGAGGAACTAGTCTTCCTCAACGCACCTTGGTTTTTGAGATCAATTCTCCAAAGAATTTCATTCATAAACCCATCTCCGTGATAGGAAAATCAAGCTATAAAAATGCTGAGAGTAGCCCGAAAAACCGAAAATCCAACAAAATTGAGGCACAAAAAGTGAATGGTCCCTATGCTAGTTCTCAAAGTAAAGGAATTAACTCAACAAAAGTCGCTTCATTCAAGCCAGCTCAAAATTTTCAAGCAGCCTTAGTCAAAAGTTCACTCAAAATCACCCCTGAATACTCCGAAAAGTCTCAATCCCCAAAAAACTCAGAATCTCAAGCATCAACTCTTCAGATACACCCAAGTCCCTCCCTAAGAACAAATGGGACGAAAATCTCCATTTCAATAAACTCAAAAATTATAAAAAATTTACAAATTATCACAGATTGTGATAGTACAGCCACAACGCTACCAACCGCATCAGGTACTAAGACTTCTCCCATAAGAAATCAGACTCCAAAAAGATTCGAATCAGCAAACTCTCCGAAAATTAGCACTTCATTTGATGTTGAGCAAAAAGGGTTGCTCAAGAGCAAAACTGCACTTAACCGCACTGAAAATAACGATTCGAATAATTGGGAGCCTGCAAATGTAAGCGGTGTTAAATATACTCATCATCAAAGCGGACCAGCATATGAAGAGAGTGCAAAAAACCGTAGAATGCCAGGAAGAGGGAATGCAAACATTTTGAATAAACTCCTGTCTGAAATATCCCAGAAACACAGCTCACCGAGAAAAGCTTCACCAAGTAAGGAAATCCTCGAAAAAAAAAATTTTACTTTTTAATGGTGTTAGAGGAAAATAGTACTCTCTCAGCAAAAGAAAAAAGTGGGTCTAGATCTCCATCAAACCGATCACCTGGCCGCAGCCAAGTTAAACAAAGCAATATTTCTTTCGGATTTGGAGTGCCATGTAAGAGAACATATATGAGTGTTTACGATCACAGAATTTTCCATTATAGCGAATTTAAATGACGATGTCAAAGATAAAAAGAAAACGAATCAGTCGTTCGAGGTAAATTTAAAAGGAAGATTGCAGCGCATAGAATCGCCTATCCTTGCCATTGAGTCACGGAATAGACTTGAGCAAGTCTCTAAAAAATCAACACCCGAACCGGAGTTCAAAAAGCAATCGCAAGTCTCCGAGCAAAGTTTGCAAGTGCTTACTAAGGATTCCAAAATCAAGAATGAAATCGAAAATGAAGCTCTTGGTGGGTTTATCACAAGGGTTAATCCTGGTAAATTTTACTCTTTATGACTGAAGTATTCAGAATTCTTTATTAGGCGACTCTTTTATGCTTAATGCTCTAGCAAAAATTAAGACGAGGCAAAAGCAATTACCACATGAGAGCGAAACAATCACTGAAAGGAAGACTTTTTTCCAAAAGCCCCAAAAATATGTTAATGCAAAGCTCTCTCGTTACGGGCTTGATGATGACGATGAGGAGGAGAACACGAAAACTGAAGAGCAACCCAAATTGACTCCAAAAAGTGAGTCAACGAGCACCAGTCAATATCGACTGCCGTTTGGCCCCGTGAAAAGAACAAACGCAACCACTTCGTCCTCTCAAAACAATAGCCATTTGAACTCCTCTCAGGAATCAAAGAGTAGTAAATCACAAAGCAATTCTGTGAAAGCCAGTAGTTCGTTTTCGAAACTTGAAAAATGTGAAACCAAAGGCTTAAGTCTGAAAGCAAACTCACCTTCTCCATTCCTGTATTATGCAGGAAGTCTAAAAAAACACTTAAGAAGCCCAGATGCGAATGATTATTTTTGCCAAATATACAGAGAACACCTATTGCAAACTTATCAATCATTGATGTTCACCAAATTTGTCAAACCTGTAGATAGCAAAGTCTTGAATTCAAAGAAAATAAATCTCCCCAAACGTCCAGGGTTTGAAAGTAATATTAAACTCAGTGACTATTAACATCTTATGATTCGTCCGTTCTAGACAAAAAGACAATCATTTTTGACCTTGACGAAACTCTAGTACATTGCAATGACTCTACCGCTCTTCCATATGATGTTAAATTGCCAATAAAATTTCCTAACGGGGAAATAATGGAAGTAATTTCTCTTGTTTGCCACGAACAACTCAATTGATGATAGGCTGGAATAAATATACGACCATATGCGATAGAATGCTTGAAGGAACTGAGTCAAATTTTCGAAATCATAGTTTTTACGGCATCTCACAGCTGCTATGGTGATCAGGTCCTTAACTGGCTCGATCCTCAAAGAGAGTACATCCATCATCGCTTGTTTCGAGAGAGCTGTGTCCAGACTGAAGAAGGGCTCTATATCAAAGATTTGAGAGTCATTGCCAACCGAGACTTGAGTCAGACAGTGCTAGTCGATAATGCGGCATATTCATTTGGTTTTCAAATTGAGAATGGAATTCCGATTATACCATTCTACGAAAACAAAAACGATAAAGAGCTTTTGCATCTTACCAACTATTTAAAATATCTAGAAGGAGTAGAAGATGTTCGAGAGATAAATAAGCAAACGTTTAACCTTCTCCAGTTTCGAAGTTGTGAAACTCCAACTCAATTAATCGAAAAATTAAGAAGTGATTTTTGAAGCTAAAGCCGAATAAAAGTAGTAAGCACTCTGAATGGACAGTTATTTTGTTTGCTGTTTGTCAGAAATTTTTTTTGGTTTTTTTGCTATTGTCTTTATCTTCACTAACATTTACAATTTATCGCCCCGAGGCTTGTGCTTATTTCTACCAAATTATCCATTTTACTTTCTATTGAAGATATATTCTCAAGCAAACATTTTGATAAAACATTTTTGTCTTCTCTGTATCTTATTTAAAGTAATAAAGTTAGTGATGGTTGTGTGTCTATTTCTTCAAAATCAATGCTATCATGACGAAAATCTCATCTTTAATTTATCTTTAATTGACTAGCAGGTATTTCATATTTGTGTAATAGGGAAATAGGAAGCTCGCTGTTCATATAGATTTAGATCACAGCAATGTATAAAAGGTAGCAGTCGCTTTGATTGAGTCGTCATCTGAAGATCAATTTAGAGTTTTAAATTTATTGCATCTACTGCGAATCCTATTCAAGGATTTTAATATCTTGGCATAAAGAGCAAGGAAGGCAAGTAATTGAGCCTTATTGAGGTTTTTCAAACGCCTTTATGAGCTTACTTTTGATGCAAAAACATTACAAAATGAAAGGCCTGCGATATAACTGTGCAACTACATTTAGTTTGTATTGAAGCAAAACATAAACAATTTTAGTTGCCAGTGTTGTTTTCGGTGATTAAGCCTTTGAAGCTGTCAGTAGGGATGTGCTGAACAAGGCTGTAGAACTTGCCCTTGCTCTCGTCGTCCTCGTTTCTTCTTCTGGAAATTCTCACTCTGACTCTTTTTGGTACATTTCTCACTCCTCTGCTCCATAAGAATTGATTCAATTTCTGATCAACTCTCACGTCCTATAGTGAAAAGGAGAGTTTAGACACGAAGATCAAGCGAAAGGAGAGATATCTCAGCAAAAAATCAGCAAAACTTAACTTACTTGAGTGAACATGTTTGTCTGAGCGAATTTGACTAATTCCTTGATGGCTCTTGGAGCTCTTCTTTTGAAGGCGATTTTCTGGAGTCTTTTGTGGAGGTTGACAGTGTAGTCTCTGGTGACTGGCTCGAGTGGCTTCTTTTCTGTTGCGTCTTTGCCCATTTGGTAATTGCTAAGATAATTATTTATTAAATATCTTTTATATCACAGGCAAGCAGTAGGATTTAACCTAATTCTCTTTTTGTCTTTGAAGTTGGCTATAAAATAAGCAAGCCAGCTAAATCCTCACCCACAGAAAATTTTGTTGGTAATCATGTACATTCTGTTATCCATGACTAAATACTTTCACCAAAAAGAGCTAATTTATCA
>ENA-UOTZ01002207-UOTZ01002207.1-compost-metagenome-genome-assembly--contig:-NODE-2207-length-10701-cov-3.255553_pt1 | contig 10701 bp, 7 predicted proteins | sample MGYA00238144_ERZ746983 | MGnify/ENA primary metagenome ERZ746983 (study PRJEB28759, sample SAMN06268863) | compost metagenome | isolation source: single cell | place: USA: California, Emeryville, Joint...
CTGAGATCACCCTCGATCTGGTGATACGAGCTTAAACTCTAATAAGAGCGAAACTTACCCAAGTGTTGGTGATAAACGCACTAGTTTTAATCTTTAATCCGAGTTAGGTCTCTGACGATAGTAGTAGTATGAGGCATAATACTTTCAATCTGTACAATCCGTTCATTTGAGCATGTTTTTCACACTCGTATTTGCAATATACGTAAGAACCTCATTTATATGATAGTGGCTAAAAGAAATTAGATTTACCAGAACCTTAAAAGTTGTTAATTGGCTGTATTGTGAGTATAAAATGAAATCAGGAATAACAAGTTTAGAATTCAAAAAACTCGCTTTCTTCTGCTGTTGTTTAAGACATATTCCATGGGAAAAAACTCATATCGATGAGCTTAATCAATAAGCAGCTAAGTCATTTTGGTATTCTCAAAAATAAAAATATAATAACATTGAACGTTTAAGAGAGGATCACTGAATTGTCAGCACAAAAATAAGATGAAATTTTTTTAAAAACCCTATATCCATGAATCGAAAACCTCAGATCAGCCGCTAGGGCCTCTGAAATCTAATATTTATATTGATTTAGTATTGGAAAAAAAGTTGAACTTATAGTCCTTAACTCACCCCTCAGTTCTGATGCACCAAGAGTCTCATTCCATACTCCATCAGCTTCCTTGAATCACCAAATCGCTGTTCCTGTGTTGAGCAATTAAGCACGACGCAAATCAAGTGCTTATTTTCTCCTCTTTGCAGACTCGTCGCCAGACATGGACCCGCACTTGGAGTATTTCCTGTCTTTAACCCGTCATAGCCGTGATGGAGCAGTTTATTTGTATTCTCCCATGAGACTTGTCTTTTCACACGGTTTTGCTGTGTGACATAGCATAGATAAAATTTCTTTTTCACAATCAGTCTAAACTGAGGGTTTTTCATAGCAAACGCGCTTAGCTTTGCAATATCGCTCGCAGTGGATGTATTTTCTTTGTAGGTCAATCCATGCGGGTTCAAAAATCTAGTATCATTCATGCCTAGCTCTTTGGCTCGTTGGTTCATTTGATTAATAAAGCACCAAATCGGCGTCTTTGGGAGCTTTATCTGCGCATCAGGGTTCTGTTCGTTTTTCGCGCGAAGCTCGTCTAGCATGCACTTGCCAAGCGACTCTGCGACAGCAACAGCCGCGTCGTTTCCGCTGGGAAGCATCACTCCGTGAAGCAAGTCCAAAAGCGACAAGCAGTCGCCTTCTCTGAGTCTTGCAGTGGTTCCCATCATAAGCGGAGCTAAACTCGACACACGAACTATGTATTCTTCCAAATTTATCTTGTTTCTCTCAGCAAATTCCAGCGCAAGCACCGTAGTCATGATCTTAGTCAGACTCGCTATCTCTCGGACCTGATTAGGGTTTTTGCTTGAAATTATTTCGTCATTTTTAGTATCGTAAAGTACCCAACATTCAGCTGAAACTTTTGGTTGTGGTCTCTTAGGAAACAGCACCTTCGTGGTTTGTCTCCAGGGTTTCAACTCAATATTGGTGTCCATGCTTGAGTTCAAGTCGCTTTTTATGTTTTCAGCACTGTTTAGATCATCCGCAGGGTGACTACGAGAATTCGTTGATGCGGTGGTATCCTCAGCGAATTCTGAGTCACAATCGCCTGTTTTCGCGTCGTTCTTTCCAGCTAGATAAAGACCATCGTACTCTTTTGCAAGTTCAATTTCAGCTGGTTGCAAAACTGGTGGGTCTTCGATGAGCTGGCTTTCGACTATCTCAGTGCTGGCTTTCTCTTCGCAGGCTTTGCTGATTTGGACACATGGGCTCTTAACTAATAACGCTTGTTTAATCTCAACGTTTCTTGTGGTGATTCTAAATTTGTTTGACGTTTTTGGCGTCGTGTCGATTTTCTTCGGCGGCGCTCTCCTCGTAACCGTCGTTGTTTTGATTCGGACCGAAGAAATAAGAAGGTTATTGCCTGAGTCAGGGGTCGAAATGTTTTTCCTTTCGATCTCGTGATTCAGCAGATTTGGGATATTTCCATGAGGAGTCATGCTGATCCTGTGGGTATCTGCTTGAGGAAACTTCAGCTTAATGTCTTTCAAAGGCGTGGCCTTCACTGGAGTATGATTGCCTTGAGCGCGAGGGCTAGTAGCTTCGCTAAGTGCCCCGATTTTATGAATACTTTGGGAATAAAACATTTTCCTGGTTGTTTTCACCATAACAGCCTTGTTCTTTTGAGTCAGTGAAGTTACGGACTCAGGCCTTGGCGTCTCAGAATTGAATTGCGAAAAAATTGTGGCGAACTGTGAGTTCTCAGGAACTTCATCATTCTTGGGAGTCTTTTTCCCACGTATGACGATTCTTTTGGCAGATAGGCTTGTTTTCCGTCTTGTCGAATCGGCATTTCCTTGTGTTGTTCCTTTGCTACTTTCGTCTGCAAAGACAATTTGCACAGGCCTCGCAGATTGCATTTGATGTCACCTATCTCACAATTTTGAGTTGAGAACTTTACTTCCGAATAATATAAATTTTATTCTTCATGAACTTTGAATATATATCCTTTCAGAACATATTTTATTACTACTGGACTATGCGTTGCGATTTAAACGAATTTTAAGAATTCGTAAGACTCTGGGTTTTGTTCAGCGGTTCTTGAATGAATAATAAATTTTATTGCATTATCAGGCCAGATTAGGTTAGCGTTAATAATTATCCTTACGTCAGTCTATCAGTCTATCGTATCGCCAAAGTTAAAGCTGGAACATGCAGAGAGAAGAAGGTAAGGTTTCAAGAGGAAGAGTGGTGGCAGTTGATTAGAATTCGAATTTGGAGAGAAAGAAGACTGTTTAACCGTCACTGATTTATACTGAAATTTCGTTACCGGTTGTTTAAATTCTTAACGAGGTAGCTTCAAAGGAATGTTTTTTATGACGTGGTTCAGTTTAATAGAAAGTATCCATTCTCGAGCGAAACGAAAAGAAAAAAGAATTTGATTATGGAATTCGATTTATAGGAATTATTCTCCAGAGCAGTAATCGTTTAGGTTCAATCAATGGAAAAACTCGAATGGAAAAGCTAAAAATTGTAGCAAATGAGAGTCCATAACCAAGAGGAAACTGTTTAAATATTCAGAATACGCTAGCAGGATGAGCAGAAGAACGCATTAGTGTAAACAAAGAATTTGTTATTCCAAAAAATTTGGTTAATGGAATTCAAAAAGAAGAATATATGAGTCGTTACCCTTGATGGGAATGTGAAGACAAAGAGAACAGATATCATTAAGATTCGAAAAACTACGAGTGGACAGGAGTTTCTTAAATTTTTCACTTTAACACGAGAGAAAATGTCATACTTTCTGAAACTCAGTTGATTGCAGAGGAGAAAACAAAAGTGTAAATGAGCTGCTGTGTTCTGATTCGTTTATTATAGTGAATCAATTTCCGACCAGGCAACTCATTCGTGATTCGCAGATTTATTATAATAAAGCGAAAAGCCCTGATCTGATTTCTTAATAAGCGTTTGGGAAGCTTTTTTGAGACTTCAGCTAACAAACCGCTTTTCAGTCTTCCTCACAGGCTAATCTGGCGATCGTCTTTAATATATAAACTTGACATTCTCTCTGATCAATGCAAGCTTTGTCAGGCTTACTACGAATAAATACTTGCAGTTGATACAGTGGAATAAGCCAGCTGAAAGTTGTGATTATGAAGCTATACTATGAGTTCATTTCCCTTTAACCATATTAAGACACAAACTCTGACAGTTTGTATCGAATTCTTTTACGCATTTTTCGGTCAATAGACATCTTTGATTAGTTAGTATCTCGTACTCAAACCAGTGTTGTAGAGTTGTAATATGTCACGATAATTCTCCTACTTGACTACCGTAATCAAATATATAATATTCACAATTGCTGCATAATCGCAGCCTCATATTAGATAAAAAAGATACGAGTGCCCTACTACGAAATCCTAAATGAGTTCAAATGCAATTCATTTAATTGTCCTTCAATATATTCTTTCTTTATGAATTTATTCGCTTATTTGTTACTTGAAATATTTATAGACTTTCTTCGCTTTACAACCAAAATTCTTTCAAATACTCAACTCGATTCATTATTGCAAGTAGAACTTTATCAGTTTCAAACTACATAGTTGACTCTCCTCCTACAAATTCTTTCTTTTCATCCTGATCTTGATCTTTTGGCATCTCGCATACTTCAGCTGAAAAAATATTTAATTGTTTTTATCACTTAAAAGTGCTCCATACTTTTCTCCTCAGAGTCCACACTATGTTCATTTGCATCCTTTGCGATAGGAGAAACAGGCTGTTCCACGACCACATATCGATTATTTTTAATCTCAATTGCTGCATAGTTCTTCTTTAGCAGTTCCTTCGGATTTTTCGCTTCGCTGACGACAATTTCCTTGGCCTGCAATGACTTTAAATTATCTGAAGTTTGAAGCTTAGCAAATCCCGCTTTCTAGTAAGGAATCACAATTAGCAGGCCTAAAAATACTCTCTTACCTTGGAAACATTTAAGTATTTTTTGAGTGCTTGGAATCTCTCATCGTCTTCGTCATGCTCTTCTGCTTCTTGACGATGAGATGGTCTCTCTTTTGTTCTGTCTGTGCCAAGTTGGCCTGAGCTGTTTCTCTGTTCCTACATGAAGAAATTTCAGTTCCATCGTCCTAAACAAGAGCTACTACCTCTCCGTTACGGGCTGATAGCTGAGCGTCTTCGTTCTCTTCTTCTCTGATCACTCTGTGTTTATGAGTGTTTTGAGTAGAGGCAAAAATGCCACCAAAATCAACTTCTCTGTTGTTAAATAATAATAGGTTAACCAATAGCCATATAAACAAAGTTAGATACATAGGAGAAGAACCGTTGACTCTTTTGCCATACAACTCGGCATCTGTGAAATGTTCCTTACTATTCCTGAAAAAAAAGTCAAATTATTTGCTGTAACAATCGGAAGCAATTTACTCTTTGCTATATCCCGCAAAAGATCCATAGTCAGGACGATTACTTCCAGGACTTATCAGATTCACGAACCCATGGTCAGCAATGATGACAGCTGGACCTTGCGGCTGCTGCATTGAATGCATTGATTTAACTCTCGTCTTTTTGTATTTCTCCTTCTCCTTGTTGAATTCCTAGTAATGTAGTTATTAATTATTAAATTATTAGTGTTAGATAAATAACACTCGTACCTGCTTGATTTCTTGTTCAATTTTTTCTTGTTTGATAAGCGTCGCGCTTCTCTTATGTTTCAGCCATTCAACGCTCTTCGTATAAAATTCTTGTGGGTCCACTTTCTCTGGATGGCTCTTTACGTTAGTTCGAGGCTGGAAGGTACAATCCTTAACTTCCGTTTCTTCATTTTCTCTCTAACCAGCAAGAAATACTCACAACCTGCGCTTTAACTTCAATTTGAATTACCGCTCCGAGGATGATTTTTGCTTTCTTTTTAACCTCCCAAATCTTATTTCTCGTTTCAAAATCCATCTCATGACTATCGACACAAACTCATAAGAATAATGCGAAAAAAGCAGCTTGTTACTTCAGATCCATTTCAAGATATCTGATCTCTTCAGCTGTAAACTCAGGCTCACTCTTCTTGGCTTTTGGTCTGTCTGTGCTCATCTCACGATCAGTAGCTTTCGGACTCTTTAGGTTCTTCGTGCTCGCTGAGACTGGGATCTGTTTGTTCCCTCTTGGTGAAGCAAGCTCTTTAGTGTTCCCTTTTGGAGAAGCAAGTTCTTTAGTAGGTCCTGCTTTTGCTGATCCTGGTTTCTCTCCTTTCTTGGTCTTCGTCTCAGGCTCTTCTTTCGCTCCTTTCTTTGCTGGGGATTGAGGTCTCTCGGGCGATTTTTCAACCTGGGCTTTGCCGCCTTTTGATTTATTTGTGCTTTGCTCCTTGATAGTTAATTCTTCTTTTGCATTTGAAGTTCTAGTAAGAGGATTAGCATCGAGGGTGGCTTTTCATTGATTTACTTTTTATCAGCTGTGTTAGGTCGTGCAGATGAGCCTTTCTTGGTGCTTGCTTCAGCAGGTTTCTCTTTTTCCTTCGTTTTTCCAGTGTCTTTTGGTTTTTCTTCAGGCTTGTCCTTTGACTTTCCTCGTTGTTTGTCCTTAGGATCCGGTTTCGCTGGCTCCTTTGAAGCTGCTCTCTTCTTGCTATAAAGAGTCGTCAGTACCAAAAAAGTATTGAGACTTTACTCAGGTACTTCTGGACCTTTCTTGGTCGCTTTATTTTTATCAGCTCCTTTTTCATTTGGTTTCTTCAAACCCAATTTTTCAGCAAGATTTGAGTTTTTCGTCGAGGTTGGAGACTGCACGCTGTTTTTCGTGTTTTTTCCCGCAGGAGACTCCTCTCGAGGCTGCGACTTACCCCTTCCAGATTCCTCACCACGTTTCCTACTGCCTGGTCTTTCCTTCGTATCTTCTAATTCTATCTTCAGTCCCGCTTTTCCCTTCGGACTCTTCATTTTTTCAGCTTCTGAGCCTTTCGGTTCAGGACTCTTCCCTTTTCTTTTCGTATCCTCTTGCACAGGTTCAACGATAATGACTTTTCCCTTAGCTTGAGGACTGGTAGATGGTCCTAATGTCCAGAAATCACTATTTAATCCTGCTTTTTTCATGGGAAATTTACTGGTCGGCTTTGAACTCACCTCTTTAGCACCTCCTTTCTTTGTAGATTCAGAGCCCACCTTTTTTTCTTCCCTAGGGGTCTTCATGCTTTTTGCGTCTTGAGGCGTTTCTTTTCCTTTCTTGGAACTGCCCTCGACTTTTGTATCCTTTTTGTCGCTTTTATTTTTCGTCGCGCTTTCTGCCACCTAAAAGCGTGTGAGTATTTAGAAAAACAAAAACAAATTGCATACCCTCTCTTCGTCTTTTTTTGACTTGCTCTTTGATCTGCTATCAACTTCCTGAGCGACTTTGTCGTCCACTTTCTTGGTTTTAGATGCTGGTTGGGCCTATGAATTATGAATAAGCAAGAGAGGATTGATATCATTGAGCTCACTTCATCCGTTGTTTTTTTTAACACTTTTTTCGGGTCGGCTTTGACAGCGGTTTCCTCTTTTCCCTTTTTACCAGACGCGGTTTCTGGTCTTGCATCAGTTTTGGGTACAGGATCAGCCTTTTTCGTCGTGTCGGCTTTTTTGCTCATTGCTTTAAGTTAAAATGATAAGAGATCTGGGTTATCTGGATTTGTTTGATAGTTGTTTAATTAAAAATAACACTGACTTCGGAATTATGATTCCGATTCGAAAAACCCCCTCGAGTAGCGCTAAACGCGAAGAATAAGTTTAATTTAAATTTGAAATTTAGGCAAAGGCCAATATCATGCTCTTCTGAGCTCCAAGAACTCTGATTAACTAATCAATGGATCTTCCTTATGATGAGACAGGGGGGAAGCCAGCGTTCTAGAATAACTTCTTTGCTTGGTTTCAGACATTATTTTACAGAATGTCCTCGACAACTTGCATGGTCATAATCAACTTTTAGTTCTTGCAGGTAGCTGCTTTGCTTTTTGATGGCTTGCAAACATGAGGTTGCTGTCATTGATACTTTCAAGGACTTAATTCCACAATCCGAACTTTAGGTGCTATGTACACAAAACTCAACAAACTGCGAATTCTGATTACTGGAATAGAAAGCGAGCTAGAGTTTTGTTTCAATTTTTTTGATGGCACATACACATTAAATGATATTCAAAAGCCTTACATAGATAAAATGCTTTAACAACTTTATCTTGACTAGTCATTTGGATTTGATACGATCGATAAGTCTCCTCTTGGTGTTTTTGCAGGCGATCGTCTCATGCCTTCAGAAGCGTTTGATAATTTCGTTTCATTTCTCTTGCGTCTATAAATCGTCTTGAAGAAGAATATAATGTAGATGGTCCAAGGCAAGTAGCCTGCAGCAAGCACCCAGTATCCGTTATTTTTCAAAGCTGACAAATAAACAAAAATTGCATTAACTGCATCAAATGATAAGATTACCTTTCATTGTTGCTATTCTAGTGAACAGGGTAGCGACGACCTGTGCAGCTTCGAAATATACTCCAACAGATATCGAATCGGGATATGGGAAAGCTGTTTCCATTAACGATTCTATCATGAAAGGAGCGCAAGCGATTAAACCCAATCCTGTCATTCCGTTGGCAGCGATAGTCCATCCTAACTTCATTTCATCTTGCGCGCTCATTATAGATAACGTTATCTGATATCCTAAGGTTAGGTTTGAATTGATAGCTGATAATTACCAGTCCGCAGTAGCCAACGAACGTTAAAATTTTAATCATCAGATCATATTGAAAATCTTTCTTAAATTCAAGGAAAATGGAGGCAATGATTGCTCCCATACAGCCAATACCCAAGAACCCTGCTCCAATCCATGCTAAATCAACCTGTTAGCGAATTGCGGTTATTATGGTTAAATAAAAAACACAAAACGAATTAAATACAATGTCATAAGTGCCTTGTAATATATAGGCCGTTGTAGATGTCTGGGCCAGCGCGCTTCCAAAAGCTTTTTTAGAAAAGCAATTAACTTCGAAATTGAATTAATCTATAGTAGTACTGAAGGAGAATGTGACGACGTTTAGAAGGTATCTTTTGTTTTTAGAGAGGCCTCGAAGTGTCTCCATCATGCTGAATGCACTTCTATGTTTTTTCATAAACTTGACCAGATTACGCCACAAAATTTCCGAAGTAATAATACCTGAGCAAAACTTGGAGCCGTTGCTGGTCTTTCTCTCGTAAAGATAGCCAAGATAATTGTTGGGACGGTCACGACAATTGCCTGGATAAGATGCATTCTGGGGAAACCTTCCTGTTAAAGAATTGAAAACCTGAGCATGCTTTTGCAATCTTACTTGAGGAGTGTAGTTTTTCATATAAAGAGGTGACCAAACGTAACCAAATGCCCATCCGAGGTTATTAGCAACGTTGCCTATCACAATAGCCCATTGAGTCTCAGATGGCGTGAACCATCTTTCTGCCATTACTAAAAAGGACGTATGAGATTATTTCAAAACCGCAGTAAGAATGTACAAGGCAAAGTCACGTATAGTCCATTGCAAGAGAACCCGCCGAGTGCTGAACCAATGAGTGCGGCTGTATAGTTTGTCTTGGCAAAGAATCTCATCCATGCACACACTGTGTTGCACAGTGAGCCGAAGATAAGATGGAAGGCAAAGAATTTCTCGCCTGTGATCATTACCTATTCATTCGTTATCATGTAAGAAAGCTAAAAAGTTTCCATACTGGGATAATTCCAAATAGAATCATGTAAAAATAGATCTCGGTTAAGAGGATAGCGTCCTCGTCTTCCTTAAGATCATAATATTCTTTGGTCTGGCTCAGGAGAGGACTGTACAAGATCCAAACCCACGAATTTACAAATCTGATAGCGAACATAGATGAGTTTTGATGGAAAGGGAGTTATTGTATGGTACGAAAAGATTGTATATCCGATAAGAATACCCCATCGCTTCTTCTCAACATGAGGTCTAAACTCAGCGAGCCCGGAGGTTTCCTGTAATACTAAGAGAGACATGAATGAGATGCTAAGAGGATAACATACGTTGTTGGGAGAGTTCTTCCTCAATTTGGTCGACTTCTTCTTCTGTTTCTTGATGAGGTGGAAGCATGAATTTAAGTGTTAGAACTCTAAATTGGTTATTTTATTGATTTTTAAAAAATGATTGATTATTGTCGACAATGGGAATTTGCTAAATAAGCAATATTCGATAATTATCCTAGTTGAAGGCTAAGCTGCTAAAATTCTTTTTTTTTTTGAAAAAGGAGCAGATTCTCTCATCAGCCGATCAGACAAGTTGAATGAAATCAAAGTTTCTTTGTGTTACGAAAATTCCAGCAAATAAGCTGGGTTTTTTCGAATGGAATAATATTCAATTTATGCGCAGTAAATGTAGTGATATCATATCGCCAAGAAAATGGAAAGAGCATGAAAATGAAGAAAGATCGATCTTCTCCATATATTGTCTGTTTGCTTTAAAGGCTGCGACAAAAAAAAAATAAATACAGAGAATCATAAAATCTCCCGATTATTGGACGAAAAATGGTAGTTCCTCTCACCAAAAAAAAGTTCTTGAAGATTGATCTGAACATGCCAAAGCTGGGAAGAGGTAGTAATACCTAAATTGCAACAATAAAAGAATAATGCCCCTTTGATTAATGAAAAAAAAAATGTACCAATTTATAGGAAAAAATATGAATTAATATCGACGTACTTTGTGAAGTCCTGAAATTAGTACTATTTATCTTGTGTATAAATAACCTCAGATTTGACTTCGATTTAACGCAATCCATTAAGACAACTGCAATTATGTAAACCCATCTTAGCTGAAGCACGAATAAAATCGTATCTGTTACATGTCACTTTCAAAAATGTTTTGTTCGTACATCTTCCTTTTTCCATCAACAGCCACTTCATTCTACTCTTTCTAAAGGGAAACAACTCAAAAACTCACAAAAAAATTCCCTCTTAAATGATTCCCTCTTGCAAAATTCTGTTAAATAAAATTTAATTTTCGCGAAAATTGATCTACCCCAGCTTCCAGCACAGAAGAACTTCTATTATTCAATAAACCCATGGAAATTCTTGAGGAAGGAGAGTCTTATTTCATCGGCAACTACTGCAAAGATGAATACTCATTAGACGACTTGAGAACCTTCAAAACA
>ENA-UOTZ01002209-UOTZ01002209.1-compost-metagenome-genome-assembly--contig:-NODE-2209-length-10694-cov-18.517566_pt1 | contig 10694 bp, 6 predicted proteins | sample MGYA00238144_ERZ746983 | MGnify/ENA primary metagenome ERZ746983 (study PRJEB28759, sample SAMN06268863) | compost metagenome | isolation source: single cell | place: USA: California, Emeryville, Joint...
TGGGCCAAGGGATCTCATTTCCATTTCTTTTCTTGGTTGAGCTTCTACCATTTTTTTTCTTTTTCTGTGCTTGAGCTAGTTTTCTTATTTGATTATTAAAAAGATATGTCACCTGAATTTAAATGTCACGTAATTCGAAAAATAGGATCGCGCAGAAACAACATAGAAATGAATCACCCTTGTTGAAATGAATCACCCTTGTTTAAGTGATCATAAATTCAAGACCAACCACCTTACTTTAGAAGGCGCCTCTGCCATGGATTTAGGCTACCCAAAGACTCAGCTGAAGCGATGTGAAGTTGCATCATGATGTCACGCAAAAGATCTAAATATTTGCTCGCAAAACTAAACGCTATTTCGCGGTATATCTTATTGCGAAAGACTCTACAATGTCAATGTTAGACACTACTCATCATTGAAGAGATGTAACTGTTTACATCCTACAAACTAGTCGAAAGGTGTGATTCTCACACAATAAATTTTAAAATTTTGCTTTTCAACAAAAATGATTCGTAATATTCGAGCTGTTGAGAGAAAGAAAACACGGCATCCTAACTACAGCGTGATAAAAGAACTAATCATTACTCTTGTTTTTGGTTATTTAGATAGGTTCATTCTGAATATTCCTAATCTCCTTGATGAGCCACTGTCATTCGTCATGAAATTGAAAAGATATGTAATTGGGATGTAGTTATATGGTTTGGTGATTACTGAATGTCACTGTTCTGTGTGTTGAATGAATGATTTATATATATAATTAAGTAATGGAATTATAATAACATCGACTTAAGGCAGCAACAAACATTCGGCCTCGACGTCCCACACACTGCGCCTACTTGTTGGAACGTACTGCGCGCAAACGAGTGATATCAGAGACTTTGAGCTCGCAGATCCAGTGACCCGAGTTAATATTCAGTGAGACCACTCGTCTCATCACCCCAATTAGCTCATATGTTGGTAATAATCCTCATTGATGAGACCACTTCGAACATTGACATGAACAATGAGGAAGTATTTCTCAATATAGTGCGAGAAAGATTCACTAATTGCACTGTTCTGATGATAGCTCATCGATTGAAAACGATAATAAACTGTGATAAAATTGTTGTGTGATGAGAGAAGGGAGAGTTGTTGAATTTGGATCTCTGAGTGAATTGTTGAAGATGGAGAATGGGATATTTAATGAAATGTGGGCTGAAAGTATAAAGGCTGGAAAAGAACTGTGATCAAATGAAAGTGAATAAATCTATTGTTTATTTCTAAATTTATGTAATGGGTGAATTGATAAGCGATATCTTCAAGAGACACGAATAACAGTCTCTATGAACATATAGAACCCACTGATAATTCTTTGTTGAATCTATCCAAATTTTCTTGCAAACATAATATTGTTGTCAATAGATGATTGGCTCTTATTCAGCCAATCACAACGATTTTGCTTTTTGACCTGATCAATTCTGTAACAAGTGAGTTTAGATTAATCGAATTCAGGATAAATACAGCACACTTTAAAAATTTACTTTAAAAATCAAATAAAATCAACATATCTATTGCAATGGAAACAGATCCATTAGTTCGGAATACTCTCTCTTCTAAAGCTTCAGTCCCTCTCTACTTTCAAGATGGATTTTTTGATCAGTTATTTTTCAAATGGGTCGAGAAGTTTATCGAAATGAATGAAAAACAACCATTTCAACAATCGATGCATCATGCATTGCACAGTGATGATCAATCCAAAGCACATTTCAATAAGCTAGTTGCAACGTGGGACGAGAAGAAAAACCAAACTCAGAAATCGCCTCTTTTAAAATCAGTCATTGCTGCATACAAGAAAGAGCTCGTTTTAGTTGTGGTTCTTGGTCTTATCAAAATAATCTTATTTTTCACAACTCCTTATATGATTAACGAAATGATGCATTTTGTCGAAGAGGCAAGTCCATCTGCCTGGCAGGCCTTTAAAATCGTCGTTCTTCTGCCTATTGCAAGGCTCTTGTCGTCAGTTCTCAGTGCACATAGCTGGTTTGCAATTGCAAGACTTTGTCCGCAGTTCAAAGCCGGATTAGTAGCGTTAATTTATTCAAAATCGATGAAGATTTCGACAATTCGTAGTAACGAGCACTCAGAGGGATCAATAGTTAATCATTATGAAATCGATTGTGAGAAACTTGAATTTATGATGAGACTCATTCAAGACTTGATTGTATTGCCAATACAATTGTTGATCGGAATAGCAATTATATACTGGTTGGTTGGATCTGCTCTCATTGGCGGAATAGTAGTCATAGTCTGCGTTCTAATCTCGACATTTTTAATCAGCAAAAAACAGACCATTTATGGCAACGAATATATGAACAAGAAAGACGCCAGGATGAAAATACTCACACAAATCTTGAATGCGATCAAGTATTTGAAGATGAATGGTTGGGAAAAAGTTTTTGCGAATAAGATAAAGGCTGCACGGTCTGAGGAACTTGGCTATCTCTGGAAAAAATATCATCTTGAAGCCGTCACCGCAGTTAATTTTTTGATTGGACCACAAGGTGTCATTATGGCTGTTTTGGGCATCTATCTTTGGCTTGGCAATGAATTCGATGTGAAGAAAATGATTACTATGTCCTCAACTTTTTGGGTGCTATCAGGACCCATTAAAAAGATTCCTGAGTTTGTTGCTTCTCTGATAGAGTGTGGAGTCTCTCTGAAAAGAATCGAAAAATTTTTACTTTCTGAGGAAGTTGATAATTCTTATATTAAGTGCAATAATGACGCATTGAATTCCATAGCAATCCAAGTCAAAAATGGAAATTTTTCATGGAGATCGAAATCGGATCAGACGGAAGACATTTCAACTGCAAGTAGTACTACTCCCCAGCAAATCGAATTGTCAAGTGATTCAATACAAAAATCAAAGGATGAGAAAAATTTAGGATATTCTCAAATAGATGCGCTCCCAGAAGGCGAGGCAGTAGGAGATTCCTTTAGCTTTGAACTGAAAGAAATCAACTTAACGATTAATAAGGGAGAATTCATTGCCATTATTGGTGAAATTGGATCGGGAAAATCTTCACTCTTCTATTCCCTCGCAGGAGAGATGGCTCAAAACATTACTGATGATCATCATCATCGCCCAGAGGTTTGCATCAATGGGAACATGACTTTCCTTCCACAAAAACCATGGATTATTAATGCCTCTCTCAAAGAAAACATCCTCTTTGGAAAACGTTTTGACTCTGAATTATACAAGAAATGCATTCATTATGCTGCGTTAGAACAGGATCTTGCGATCTTACCTTCAGGAGATGAGACCGAAATTGGAGAGAAAGGAATTAATCTGAGTGGAGGTCAAAAAGCACGAGTCAGTCTTGCAAGAGCTCTCTATAGCGAACCAAATATCTTTCTTTTGGATGATATGTTGAGTGCAGTTGACATTCATGTTGGCACTTTCATCATCGAGGAATGTCTGAGGAAGTATCTGGCTGGAACAACAAGAGTGCTAATCACACATAATCTAGATTATCTGAAATATGTGGATTATATCTACATGCTTGATGATGGGAGAATCATTCATCAAGGGACACTCGATATGATGAAGAATATCCCAAAATTCGGCGAGTTATTGGCTCACAGTGCACATCGAACTGAAGAAGTTTCAAAGCAAGAAGGAGTGACGCAAACTCATGAAGGCCATAAGTCAGCTCCAACCTTTCAAGAAAAACACAAAAATCCGGATAATGCTGCACCAAAGTTTAATATCGACTTATCAGTGAAAGGTGAGGAAGAGGTGACTACCAAAACTGATGAAGTCATTGAGCGCCTCACAATGGAGGAGGATCGAGAAACCGGCTCTGTAAAGTTCTCAGTGATTAAATACTTCCTAAAGACATGGGGATACAGTCATTTGTTAGTTTGGATTCCCATTGTATTAATCAATTTAACGAGTCTTGTTGGTTCTAGCTTGTACCTCGCTTACTGGGGAGATTCTCACGCAAAGGAGGATGAGAATTTTCATCACTTGATGATTTACTATGGACTCAACGTTATCGCATTCATAACTAATTACATCCTTTGTGCCATGAATTTCAAGAGAAACGTCCAGTTCAGCGGGGAAATGCATGGGCTCATGATCGATCGTATCCTTAGTGCTCCTTTGAATCTATTTTTTGACAGAGTCCCTTCAGGACGAATTTTGAATCGATTTAGTAACGATATTGAAAGAATCGACTCTGGGATGGCCTGGGTACTCATGGATTTCACTATCAATTTATATATGATCGTCTCCAACCTTTTAATATCGATCGCGCTCTCAAGCATTATTGTGGTGATTCCAGTCATCGGCTTCGCTGTTCTCTGCAAAAAACTCCATAATCGATACATAGGTCTTAATCGAGAGCTGATTCGATTGACATCTATTTCTAGCGGTCCAATTGCAAGCCATTTTACGGAAACGCTTCAAGGGTTGGTTAGCGTTCGAAGTTTTCGTCAGCAAGAGCGGCTGTTCAATGGATTGCTTCTGAAGCAAGACGAGCTATTAAAAAATCAGTTCCTTGCTAGTGCGATTAATGAATGGTTTCCTCTGAGATGCACGCTTTTCTCTTTGCTCACTTTGACGTTTATTTGCGTATTAGTGGCTTTTTTCAGAGATTCTGTGGGATTAACCGCAGGATACGCTGGAATCCTAGCCGTTCAAATGTTCTCTTGCTGTGAAGATATGTCTTGGTTCTTATGGGAATATACCAATATGGAAATTAAACTAATATCAGTTGAAAGATGCCATCATTTCACTACAATCGAACCAGAAAGACTCACACCTTCTCTCAGCCGCAAAGCTCACATTTCTAATTGGCCAAGACAAGGAAATATCAGAATTGTAGATTATAGCACTCAATACCGTCCTGGATTACCTCTCGTTCTGAACAAACTCAACCTTAACATTAAAGGAGGAGAAAAAATAGGTATTGTTGGAAGAACAGGGTCAGGAAAATCAACTCTCATGCTCAGTCTACTCAGACTCCTCGAAGCCAAGGAGGGACAAATTCTCATTGATGACATCAATATTGAAAATGTCACTCTTGAAGATCTTCGTCAGAGAGTTACAGTCATCCCACAAGATCCTCAACTCTTTGAAGGGACTCTCAAAGAAAATGTTGATGTGCTTTCAGAATTCTCCTATGAAGAGATCCAAAAGACTCTTGAAGCTGTCAACTTAGGAAATCTCACTAAATCAAAGGAAGGACTTGATTATCAAATAAAGAGTGGAGGTGAGAATCTATCAGCTGGTGAGAAGCAGATGGTTTGTATTGCTCGTGCGCTGTTGAAGAAGAGCAAAGTAATCCTCATTGATGAGGCCACTTCGAACATTGACATGAACAATGAGGAAGTATTTCTCAATATAGTGCGAGAAAGATTCACTAATTGCACTGTTCTGATGATAGCTCATCGATTGAAAACGATAATAAACTGTGATAAAGTTGCTGTGATGAGAGAAGGGAAAGTGGTTGAATTTGGATCTCTGAGTGATTTGTTGAAGACAGAGAATGGGATATTCAGTGAAATGTGGGCTGAAAGTATAAAGGCTGGAAAAGAACTGTGATCAAATTAAGGTGAATAAATCTATTGTTTACTTCTAAATTTCATGTCATGGATAAATTGATAATTTATTCTTCAAGAAACATTCTTAGCAGTGTCTATTAAAATATGCTGACAGCTACTTGGTAATTCTTTCCAAAGTTCTCGTCTAAAAAGAGAAAAACTATCAAGAGGATGGTTGATAGACAACATCAATAAAATAAATTCTCATCGCGTATCAATGAAATAATATCTCAATTAAAACGAAGCAACGACAAAGAAAAAAATCCTCCCTGCCGGAATTGAACCAGCGTCCTTGGATTTACAGTCCAATGCTCTACCAATTGAGCTAAGGGCGGTTTTCTGAAAACAATCATGTTTTTTAACAGATTCTTTTCTTCCTTCTCGAAAAGCTTAGTCAAACCTACTTAACGCTATTTTCGAAATGATAGATCGATTGACGTTAATCATATGAGACTAATGCTGAGAGAAGATTTGAAAAATCCTCATAATTTGTATTCTGTTGAATGAATTGTGCTCTACAGAAGGAATTATATATTTGTACTTCGAGTTTTCAGGGTATGGAGTTTTGAATTAGAAATTTTACCAACAAACAAAAGAGCAAGTAATGTAGTTCAATTTTTTATGGGACTGCTGAACTAATGGCTCAATTGTCGTGATCAAAATTAACTCAATCGTAATATATCTCAGCCTTAATTCACTCTTATATTTTGAAAAAAATTGTCAACACCTGGAGTCGAACCAGGATCCCAAGACTTTCAATCTTGTACTCTTCCCATTGAGCTATGTCGACCATTCTAAAAGTTGTCCATCCAAATTCCGAAGATTAAGGCGAAATAGATTTCGGCAATCCAGATTCGAAACTTCAAGAACACGTTCCAAAATCTTATTTTGCTACTCATTACACATTCTTCACTTACACTATTTTCCTCGCATATTCAATGGCCCTTCGTCAGAAAGAGACTATACTATCAGAAAGAAGCAGTTGGAAGAAAATATCTGTGGCTTGCGGCTTGAATCAACCTATAAAATATCAATACCTCAGCGAGTTGCGTTGAATTGGTTGATTTGCTCTTAATCTCTAGCATGTAGTGAGATTCATTGAAAATTGGCAATAGAAGAATTTTTTATCCTACTCATATATCCGATTTTCTATCAATAGCTTTAGATTGCTTAATCCACCTTTTGTGACGCTTTATGATGAAATCTCCCATCGCCGCAATTTATCAACAAAGTTAGATCTGAATCTATATCGTCTCGAACAAATCGAAAAACCAAAAAAAAAAAATCACAAAATATGCCCACATTCGAACTATGCACCCCTAATTTCTTTCATTTTTTCCAGAAAACCAATCCTCTTCATTCCTGTAAAATGAGACTGCAATAGTTCATTAGTCTACATATTTAACGCTTCTACAAAAAATTTGGATGAAATAAACTTTACGTCAGAAAATTTAGTGAAAATTTTATCATCGTCACGCAATTACTACTCGACTCAGGTATTTTGCCACCTCATGAAGTATTAGCAAAAAAGTAAAATTTATTTTGCAGTGATGAATTGGATTCGTGAAATCGTTTCCGGAAAGAAACAGCGCTTCAAGCAACAAGGGTACAATCTCGATCTTACCTATGTGACTCCTCGAATCATCGCGATGTCGTTTCCCGCCGCGGGATTCGAAAGCACCTATCGAAATAACATCGATGAGGTATTTATTTCTACAAAAAAATAGCAGAAACTTCACCCAAACGTGATACTAGGTCGCCAAACTAATCAGAGAAAAACACAACAAAAACTACCTCGTGTTTAATCTCAGCGGACGTAAGTACGACTATCTCAAATTCGATGGACAAGTACCAATCGCAGGTTTTCAGAAAGTCAGTTAACATAATGCAGGTTGTTGAATACCCTTGGGAAGATCACCACTCTCCGCCGCTACATTTTCTTTTTCACATATGTGAGGACATCCACAAATTTTTATCAAGTGAATACCCGCATTTTCTCCAATGAGGACTAAATCGTGCATTAGATCCTAAAGGCAAAGACACCAGCGCAGTGGCGATTCATTGTCTCGCTGGAAAAGGCAGAACAGGGACTGTGATCTGTTGCTATTTAATGTACTGTGGAGCTTTCAATAACGCTGAGGATGCGCTGTACTATTACAAAAAAAAGAGGTAAGCGTATGAAAAAGGCAGGCGTTGTATTTTTTATAGGTTCCTTGTAGGAGGAGGGGTCACACAGCCTTCTCAGGTGCGGTACGTAAAATATTTTGAAAAGCTCTTTTTTGGCGGGCCACTTCCAGTGAAAGCCTTTTCATTGAATACGATGACTATTAATGGAATAAACGACGTTGCTGGCCTCAAACCATTGATTAAAATCTTTGAGGTGAAAAAGTCTAAGGACTCACAAGAAGATCTTCTTGTATAAATTACGTTGTAAATTAATTTGCTCTGACACTGCCGCTACATAGCTATATCCCTCGAAGACAACAGAACCCGATAAAAAGTGCATTGAGATTGACACGATAAACCAAAAAATAGTTTTTCATGCGCCACAAGATTTGTTTTTATACGGAGACATCCTTGTCCGCATCTACAATCAAAGTACGTTTCCTTTCAGCTAGTGTGTGCTAAAGTGCGTTACTAGACACCTTCAGCAATAAAGTCATGTTCAGGTTTGCTTTGAATACTGCATTTTTCCCTGACGACATGGACAAGCCAGTGTATGCACCACTGTTTATGATTTAAAATGTGAATTGTTCAAAAAAGAATTGTAAAATGTTATCTAAATGACATGGACCCTGACAAAGTAATGAAAGACCCGCGCTTCCTCCAAAACTTTTCCGTGGAGGTAATTTTTCATTCATTGATGTCAGAACCGGTTGAAACGCTACTAATAGATGTCTCTAACCCGAATTGAGACTCCGACCAAGGAATTTGCCGATACTCTCAAAGAAGAGCAAATCTATATGGATGTGATTGCCAAAATTTGCAAGGTAAATGATTGAGCGTTGCTCTATGTAAAATATTTGTAGCAATATGTAAAACCTGTGCGTGAAGTCACAAAAACACTGCTTTTTGGTCCTGAGAAAGACGATCTTGAAGCTGTTTTAAAGGATAAAACTGAATTCGGTACACTTCTTCTCTTGTGGTCTTGAACTGAGTCTGTTAGGTGGGAAATTGACACCAGAGAAGGGACAAATGGCTGATCTCAGTGATTATTCTGATGAAGAGGAAGAAAAAATTGAGGGTGAAATCAATACTAACTATGAGATTAACGGAAAGGAGAAGAATAACGACATAAATGGGGATCGAATTGAGCCAGAAATGACCATTTCTGAAAGAAAAGAAGATAATGAGGCGAAGCCAACATCAAAAATTGGTACAGCTTAATTCTATGAAAAATATCTTTGAGGAAAAATTGTCTGAAAGAGTGTATATTTTCCTAGCGGTTTGAATAAATCGATTTATTTACGCAAATTCTTTGGAGAAAGGATTTTTTCAAATAATCAGTTGTTTTTCCCCTGTAAGTTGGAGAAATAATGAAGAGCCTCGAATGAGAATTGGCTTGAAAGCGACCTGGGATCATTTAATGAAGAAAATAGATTTATTGTCATAAAAAAATATAGAGACGAGTATCTTAATGTCTTATTTATTCATTCTCCGAGTTTATCCACTTTCTTAGCTACTAATTACACACAATTAGCCATAGTATTGATAAACGCTTTTTCTGGGAATACTAATCTCCTAAATGAGAAATTTTCGATGAATTATCCTCCATAATCCTTAATTCTAAAAATTTTGAATCTCTGAGTCCTGGCATTAATTTACGAAGGAAATTTGTGATATTATAATTAAAGTTGAGAATGAAAATTATTTGTCAGTCACTGAATTAAGTTTTTCATGCAACATTTAGTATCACACGTTTTGATAAGCTTTGCTGAAAGGTAATAGTATGAGTTAGCGCCTATGATCATGTCTTTTTTGATCCCAGGCAGCAAGCTTTTTGAAAGAAATTCAGTACATAAATCAATGAAGTCATTTCAAAAGAAAACCCATACCGGCGTTTCAAACACATTAAAAGGCCAGAAACTTAGAAGCGTCCTTGTTGTTAAAAATCCACGCATTTAGGAACAGTGTCATGACAAAAAATACTGATGCATATACACAAAAAAAAATCTCTATTGATGACCTTCTAAAAGTATATCGTTAAAATCTGTAGATGTGTGGTAAATCGAAAAGGTTTATTCACTGTCAGAATTAATAGATAGATAGGCTTAAGTCTTTGATTTTCTCAAGAATTTCTAACAAAAACATCGCGGCAGGGTCTCACCGGCAAACACAAACACTATCAATGAAAAAGAACTTAAGCTTCAAGCCTATCTTGTTGGAATAAATTCATACCCATATCTTGCGACTTACTACTCAGCCGTTAAGAACGAGTTGTACTCATCAATAGAAATTTGACTTTTATCATTCGCAAAGTACCAAAATTTGGAGAATTCAATGATTGGCCAAATTCGAGTTTTAATAGTTGGCAATGCGAAGTATAGTAAGAAGATAAGGCTTTCATTAATGAATCAATTTTGTAGAACTTATCAGACAATTTTTGTGATTCTGAGTTTCAATTGAATGGATATGAACAAACAGTTAAAACCCATAAGTTCCAACAAATATCATCCATGTATGAAACGAAGATGTTGTGTCTGCTTATTTATCAGTATTTGAGTCATAAAATTTATTGTGTATTAAGGAATCAACCCTTGCGAAGAGTGAAGATATTGAAGATGGTTTTCGAGTGATAAGACGAGATAGTTCTGGAATAATTTCTAGCATGCTCGAGAAGATTCAAGATTTTTCGAGTATTCACAGAGAAAGCATCTAAATCAAGGCATGACTTGCTAACCTATCGTTCATTTGGATTGAAAGCACTCGATTGCAATGCTGTACTTAGCGAGTTGCTTTGCATTTATTAATTAGAAACTTCTTGAACATTCCAGAATTCTCTGGCGTTCTGATCAGATCGGAATGCCTTGCTTCTAGCAAATTCGATTTGATTTGCGCTGACTATATAAACTCAGCTCGTCACAACCTGTTCATTCAATAATATCTCA
>ENA-UOTZ01002210-UOTZ01002210.1-compost-metagenome-genome-assembly--contig:-NODE-2210-length-10690-cov-19.939508_pt1 | contig 10690 bp, 8 predicted proteins | sample MGYA00238144_ERZ746983 | MGnify/ENA primary metagenome ERZ746983 (study PRJEB28759, sample SAMN06268863) | compost metagenome | isolation source: single cell | place: USA: California, Emeryville, Joint...
GTTCACCTCTTATTATTCAATTTCTTCAATTTCCAGCAACAAACTTTTACAGATTAAAAGGCTACTATAAACCGAAAGCGAGTATCACCCAACTTCTTTCTTTTGTTTGTCCAACAGGCTCACAATATAGAACTCGAAACAACATACGAGGCTTAAGCAGAACTGTTCTAATTACAAAAATTTTCTCGAAAACTAAAAATACAAGTCCAGATCTCTTATGCTGGACAGTAAGTTGAAAAGAAGCCTTCAAGACCACTGACACCTTCTTAATGGTGCTCTTTCGGTTCACATCAGCCACTCTAGCCCCAAAAAGGCCAACTCTAGGCTCAAAAGTCACTTCATGAGTCATTTTTTCGAAATTATGGCATTAAAAACAAACGTACTATCACATAAATGCATCTTAGAGTTGAAACGCTCTCTGTAGCGTCGACAGGATGTGGATAGGGTTCTCCTATAATTCATTAGGTTAATGATATGCCGTTCACACTCAAGAAGTTTTTTAAATCAATTATTGATTCAAAAGGAATTTGCGACAGTGCTCTTTTAATTGAATCAAGATCTTCAAGAATGACTTCCGAAAATAGCTTCCAGTTTTTGGATATTTAAACGTTGTTCATTTCGCTGAGTTAATTAAAAAAAAACAAATCCCTTTTAGCAGGATCGTAATATGTTAAAGTCTTTCATCGCTTTAGTTGCCATCTTATCCGTAGCCAACGTCGCTGTGGCTGAGGTAAGAAATCTCTCCCTTGGTTTCTACGAGAACCAAACGAAATTCTACTCCATTGACGCCCTTACCGGCAAAACTGGTTGCACATTCAAATTCGGTGAGTTAGATGTCAAGGACGTCAACTCCACATGGCCTCACTTCATCCATTCGAACAATTTGGTCAGAGTCGGCTTCGACGCCATCAGACCAAAGGACATTACCCCTCTGATGATCAAGAGCTTGTGCACGAACTCTACTTGCGCAATCTATGTCATCGATGCCGACCAAAAGCTCTACAAGAGATACGGAAACGTCCTTGACGACGGCACCTGGTCCTTCCAAGGCGATTCAAACATGAGCAACATCGACCCTATCAGAGAAGACAAGTTCAACAACATCCTCACCAGCCACGGAATCACCTTCACTATCTCCACCACTAAGGACAACACCACCCGCTTCATCTTCGACCTCAAGCCTGATGACGCTCAATTCGCTCCAACCGACACCGTCATTGAAGTCGGTCAGCCTCTTCCTGATGCTGATATCGAATTTTTCAAGGGAAATGGTATCGAGAGAAACTTGATCGTTCTCCAAAGAAACCTCACCCAAGGCGCTTCCGTCACCACCATCTCCTTCGAAGCCAAGGCCGCCAAGCAAACCCCTGTCGTCAGAACCATTAACGCTGCTGACTTGAACCTCACCGCCATCTATGCCATCGAATCTGACCCAGTCATTCCTTCCTACCTCTATGTTTTCGCTGACTCATCCCTCTTGGCTTACAATGTCACCGACATCACCAACTGGACTCTCGTTGCCAACACCTCCATCCAAATCACCCCTGAAGTTGCCAGCAGCGGTATCTCTCAACTTGAAAAAAGATTGAACTCCCTCATGTTGGTCTCTCAAGGAAACAAGACCATCACCGTCTACGACGTTTCCAACATCTCCGCCATCGCCCCAACCGGCTGGATGCAAATCGATAGCACCGATGACCTCCAAGTCGATTTCTCTGACAGCCTCCCATACATCTACGTCACCCTCCCATTCCAACAGAACTACACTCAACTCACCATCTACGACATGAGACTCCTCAGAGAAGCCTCCAAGGCCAACAACGCCCGTCGCTTCGACAACATCTTCACCAACGCCACCTACTCCAACACCAAGTCCCTCTCTGTCTCCACTCTTGACAGCACCGCTGATATGGTCTTCTGGTACGGTATCAACGGCGATATCTACAAATTCTACAGCCAACCTGGCGTCTCAATCACCATTCCTTCCGAATTCAAGGTCCTCGACGACAGCATCTTGACCCCTGGCAACAGACCTGGCCTCTACCAATACAGCTACGAATTCACCGTTCAACCTTACTGCGCTTCCGTTTCCGAAAACATCACCGTCAATGTCTCCATGAGCATCATGGTCCCAATGAGACCAGTCACCAAGCTCCCAGGCACTGATAACCAAGGATTGACCAAATTCTACCCTGGCCAACTCTTCAACGGTCCAATCACCAGCTTGAACATCACCAAGAACGCCACTGACAAATACGCTGCCCTCTACAACTTCACCGTTGTCCAACCACTCACCACCGGCTACAAGACTGACACCTTGTACGACATGGTCAACGAAGAAATCGTTGAGTCTTTCACCACCTTGGGAAGAGCTTTCCTCCTCCTCAACAGCTCAACCACCCAAGGAACCACCGCTTACAGAATCATCACTGTCAGCCTTCAAAACGCCAGCGACTCCGTCTCTTACACCTTGAACCAATCCAACGAAACCTGGACTGCCGTTGACTTCTGCTACGACCTTAAGGTCCTCCGTGACAACGCTGGCGACCTCGGCCTCGTTGTTGCTTGCGGATTGAAGAGCAACTCCACTCACATCAGAATCTTCGCTTACCCTAAGATTGGTGGAAACAGCACCGCCAAGACCATCGACGTCAATGCTACCAGCTATGTCGACGTCAGAAAGTCCGCCTCCAACTTCGATAACGACAACGGCATGAACGTCTTGTTCCAAGTCTTCGACATGGATGAAAACGAAGGTATTTTCATTCAAAGCACCTTCATTCCTCTCCCAGGACAGGACAAAGACCCTAAATATCAAATTAACTACACTCAAGTCAAGAGCGCCAGCGGCGACGCCCTCCCTGCCAACATTTCCATCATCAACTTTGTTGTTGGAAACTTCGCTACTGACCCTAACTACGAATATGCTATTGCTGCCTTGACCACTGACCACAAGGTCATCGTTGCTTTCATCGGAGTCGGTGGATCCATTGCTCAATTCATCGACCTCGAATCCACTCCTATCTTCACCAATGACAAGACTTTCGAGACTCCATTCTTCTCCGAAATCGACTGGGTCAATGACGAATGCACTGCCAACTCCACCAACGGAACCGCTAACCTCCTCCTCTTCTCCCCTAACTTCTACAGCTACAAGATCCAAGTTTCCATTAACAACACCAACGTCGCCTACAAGATCGTGAACGGCTATTCCTACTTCCCTAACTACCAACTCGTCGATGGTGAATACGACACCTGCACCAACACCCTCACCACCCTTAACAACAAGGCCACTACTTTCTCATCATACTGCTACATGATGCAATACTCTGGCAACACCACCTACGCCTCAAGTTTCAATATCAGCAATGGTGAATACCCAATCCTTGAGCCTATTGCCACTCGTGAGATCCCTTGCCCTTACCTCCTTTACATCGGCTCTCTTAACAAGGAAAGAATCAATAAGACCACCACTCTCATCCCATATGTTCACGACGGTGTCATTGAAGCCAGTGTCGCTCAAAGCTTCTACTGGATGAACTTTACAAACACTTCTATCCCAGCCAACCCTGAAACCAAAGGATTCCTCTTGGTCGTTCAAGCACTTAACGACTACGCTGGAAACACCACCACCGCTTACTATCCATTCGGCTCTGTCCCACCAACCCCTGGTCCAAATCCTGGTCCAAACCCTGGTCCAAAGGGAGGTAGCTTGACTTGGTTGTGGATCCTCCTCGGTATCGTCGGTGTTATCCTCGTGATCGCCGCTATCGTTTGGGTCGTTAGAAATAAGAAACAGAGCGATGAAGCCCTCCTCGACCATCACGGAGAGCACAAAGACGTCAGCCTTCAACATGCCTAATCGCAGAGTATTAGACATTTGGGTGAAAAGAAATCTCTCTCTTAAGAGTATTAAAATCAGAATTTATAAAGCAATTTTCACCTGAAATTGACATATCTATAAGTTCATCATTACCTCTTTATTTAGACAGAAATCAAATAAGAGATGATATCTAGCCTAAAATAAAATAACCTCGTCGCTAATTAGCTAGCCAGCTCTTCAATAAGTTACAACTAAGTGCTGTTTGGATAATAACTCACAGCATCATTAAGAAAAAAAAGAGGAAAATGAATAATTTTCTTTGCTGTGATAAGTGTATTGCTCTTTGCTAAGTTAGGCTTATTAAGATTTCCTGAGAGACTACGATGATGGTTGGTAGATTGAGCAAATTAAGGTCGAAATAAGAAAATAAACAACGGCAATCACTACTGTTCGTTTGAAAAAATGTTAAGGAATTGTTGTTGAAATGAAAAAAAAGTGAAGGAAACATGAATTTACATAATTTGAAAAAAAAAAGAGTTAGCGAAGATCGTCTTCGCTGTGGCTGTGGCTTCGATCTTGCGCATACTCTCTAAACCTGCTCATCCTTGGAGACTCTTTATAGGAGTGTGCCGAGCTTAGCGGCTCTCTGTTATTAAAGGGAAACAGCGGCTCATCCGTCGAAACTCGATCTCCTGAGTCATAATGCGAATAGTGTATTTGATGTTCTTCCTCGTGTTTTCTCTCCTCATGAAGAAACTCCGGGTCGTCTACCCCGACCATCTTATGCTTTCTGAAGACCTTCTTGATCTTCTCGATGTCGTAGAAGTTATTCGCCACCCTTTTCTCGAGGTCGTCGATGTAGATTCTCAGTTTTTCAATCGCTTGATTCTTGAGATCATCCAAATGGACCACTCGTACTCTGGACTGTGAGTTTATCACGTGTTTGTTTACCGACGCATAGAACTTCATTAATCTGCGCTGGCTTATCCGAAAATAACTCCAATACAGCTCTCTGAGCTGGTACTCGCTGAGCCTGGCTCTGAGCGGGAGCGCCTTGAAGTTATTTTTAATAAACTCGCTTTCTGTTTCTTGCAGTCGCATTGAGATGGTCTGCTTAGCTTTCCTACGGATTTTCTTCCTGGTTTCGTACTCTTGCATGATGTCCCTCGCACATTGATCACTCCAGAGAACAACGTCAAGCGCGCCCTTCGCTTGGTCTAATCTCCCCTGGAATCTGTCCATTACCGTGTTAGGATTCACTAATTCTCGGAAATCTCGCGTTATCTCCTGGGTTTCACCCAACTGACGTTTTCGCCTTCGACAAACCAAATGCCAGGTCAGCTTAAAAAACTCGCGGATTGTTAGAGAGTGCTTTTCTTGAGAGGGAGCGCTTCGTTTTGTAATGATGAAGGAGTCGTAGAAGATAGTGACGAATATGTTTGTAATCACGAATTTGGTCATGATAAGGAACGGGTAGAAGAAGAAAACTATCTTGTAAGCGTCCTGGTGTTTCCTCACTTCGTCAATTTGGAGATTGCTGATCCCGTAATACACTCCAAATAGCGTCCGGAATCCATTGAATAAGTTTGTAAAATCTCTATCAGTCTCTCCCAGGGTCATTACTAAGAAATACGCGAAACAGAAATAAATAAAAACCATCACAAGAATCATGAAGAGAAGCTGCTTGATAATCCGTTTCAAGGTGACCGAAATGAAATTGAGATACGAGTTCAACGAGTAGCAGCAGAGCAAATCGAGGGTCAAGAAGAGGATAATAAACGAGTCGCAGAGCCTCAAATGCCATTTCAAACCAGCGACCTTCGCTAACGCAGACAAAAACGAGTCCTGTGTTTCAGTGATAGCTATATTCTGACTGCTGATCTCAGCTGCTGACAGCACATTCTCAAGCGTTTCACGCAGTGGGGTTTCCTCTGCAATGTTTACGATTTGAAGGATGATATCGACAAAGAACAGCACGATCAATACGATTCTGCAGACTGCTTGGTAGGAGAAAAGATACTCAAACCTTCTCAAAATCTCGGGTTTTTTCTGAGATCGTTTATGCTTGTAAATCGCAGGGAAGTAATAGATGTAGATTTCATACCATTGGCTGTAGACCTCGTTTTGTATGCTCAAAGTTTTGAATATCCTGAGGAAATATAGGAAAAATACAACGAAAATCAGCAGTTGTATAACGGCTGCGATGTGGTCTCGAGCGCTGTTGCGTGAAGTCAGAGGCGTATTGATTGCATTGAAAGTCAGAGAGCTAGCCATATTTCCAACGTTATCTACCGTGACTAGCAGGCGGAAATAAAGCGAGACCCTCTTCACGACGTTGAATAGAGGAATTTCAATTGACAGTGAGTTCAACGACGAGTCGATCAGTCCATCGTCAGTGAGATTTTGCATGGCATCGGTATAATTATCAAAGTCGATGTTCATATGATAACTTCTGTAGTTATAGTTGTAGCTGTATCTCCGCGCTCCGTCTTGACTCACAATATCCCCAACGAATTCATCCGGAGCTGCTGCAGAGCTGTCCCAGTCAAAAGTAAACGGCAATGAGATATTATTCAACTGATTCAATGGTATATCATCGACAATTTGCGGTGATTTTCTCCTGATGTTCAATGTAACCTTGCCGAAAGCGACGAAATAATAATCGCCAATGAAGGTTCCACTGATCGTAGTCCCCGGAGTTGAGGTGTCATCCCCATACGTAAAGTTCTTCTTCGACGCAGCGGATGGAAGATCCACCAATAGCCACTGTTTCAGCTGCGGAATGCTGGTCAGATTAACAGCAACGCCTTTATCGGAGTCTAATAACCTTAGGCCAGGAATGGCCTCTTGCATCCCAGTCCTCATATCAAAAGTCTGCAGGATATCATGCCGCCTCTCTGTGATGACTAGACAGCCAACGACACTCACGATGACGAAGAAAGAGGACCAGAATACCCTAACCAGCTTCAGGTTTGACTTATTACGGATTTTTTCTTGTAAATAATCGTTTGTGAACCTCTGGTGTTTCTTTTCATTCTCTTGCAGAGTCGCGCTGATATCCATGTTGAAATCAAACGAGTTGCCTCCAAGAAGCAGGTCGCGCTCGGCCTCTACCTGAAGGTAATCTTCTTCTTTTCTGATTCTTTCGTATCTTTTCTTTCTGAACCAACGCAGAAATCTCATGTAAATTTTCTCATGGAAGATTCCTTGAAGCCTGCTCAATAAATGAGGCGTTTCCTCATTTTTTGAAATTCGGAGTCGGAGCTTTTCTTCCATGGCTTTATGCCTTGTAAAGCTGCGGTATTCAGTAATGATGTATATCAAGAACAGATTGACCATAATGAAGCAGACGAAGAAGCTGAAACAAGCGAAATATATCCAAAAAGTGACATAATTCGTTCGTTTCATGCTCTCAAGCTCTCTATAATTACGCATAAGATTCGTTGATGCATAGAAAAACGCAAGGGGAAAAGAAGAGACTGATTCCACGCGCGAACCGAAAAGCAGATAACAACACACCGCGAATGCCGCTAAGATCACTATGAAAAGTCCGAGAAAGAGGAGAATGCGATGGAGGGCTCGGATCGTGAGTTGAATCATGAATTTTAAAGACTCTATCTGATTTGCGAAATTCTTCGCGTTTTTTAGCAGCAAAATCACGCCGTTAATAGCCAAAACGCGGTAATACGTTTCAAATTTGCTCCTCAAGTTCTCCAGCAAGGCATTCAACGAGTGGAAATTAGCAAGATCATCTTCTGTGGAGAGCACGTAGTTTCCATCTACTATAACCAGTTTCCTCATCACGTCCATAATCTCGATTTTCGAAACAAAATCAAGCCAGATTCCCACCGCAGTCAGCCCGAGGATAATAATCGCGACGTCAAGAAAGCTCCACAGGCTTTGAATATGCGTAAGGATGCCGTTAACGAGGCCGCGGATGTTCGAAGCCCCTTTATCTAGAGCGAGGTCGGCGACGGTTTGCTGTTGGTTTACGGCCTGAGCCAGCTTTAGACGCAGTTTTTCGTTTCGAATGGAATTGAAGACTTTCATTGATTCGATTATGAAATAATACAGCGTCAACGCGAAGAAAACGCCTTCGAAGACTCCTCGGGCGATTCCTGCGCTAGATCCATAAGGATTGAGATTGAAACAGCGGTTTACCGCGTTAGCAGATGCGTAACCAGCAGCACTGAATGAAAACGATAGACGAAAAAAGCAGGCGAGCTCATTCACACTTTGATAAAATCCTAAATCAACAACTAATTCCCGTGTGTATTCATCAAAGAATCCATCAGCAATTGTCGAGTTCAGTGCTGTGCTAGCGTCATCAGAGGTATTGAAGAGCGGTAGGTCGAAATATTGCACAAATCCCTCGTCTGAATCAGAATAGACGAACCGGTTACCTGTCCCATAGGATTCTGTTGTTAGCTTCCCACTAGGATCCCATTTGTACTCGTAAGCTGAATAAGTACTCGCAGCCTTGCTGACCCTCTTCTGCGTCATTCGCAGCGCTGTGAATGGCTTTAAATAATTGAAATGCGTGACTTTCATCTCGCTAGTCAATAGAAAATCCGAGATGTTGTAGGTAGCCGGGTCGACCAGGGACCGCGCAAACGTAATCACGTCGTTTTGGTTGGAGATTTGCTTGAAAGTCGGCTTGAAAATATTTACGGCTGCGTAGCCGTCTCCAACACGAGCTTGGTTAAGCACGGACTTTGAGAGCTCGTCGAAGGCGAGGTGAGAGCTGTAGATTCTGAGCTGCTGGCTGATCAACACAAAATAAATCACTGTGTAGATAAAGAAAATTAGCGCTTCGCTGAGTGGAACGCGCTCGATTTTAGCAGCGTTGTTATCGAGAATGCCAACCTTTTCACGGATCTCTTCGTGTTTTTTAATTGCCTCCGTGAAGACTGTTTGTTGCCGCTTTCTAGTCGGAGTATTTCGAGAGAGGCCAATCTTCATCTATTTTATTTTTATAATCGGTTGCTACGGGCAAAATGTGAGACAATAAATTTAATTCACCTTAATTACGCAGGAAAACACCTTCATTGTTATTATTCAATTATAGAAATCATATCTACCCCCATGAATGAAGCCTAGCACCACTAAAGTTGGTCCCTTCAATTATTCTCTTTCTAACTCCTGAGATGCAAGCAGTATTCTACAAATCCTAATTCTCATATGATATATATAGCCAACTATATTTTTCAATGGAATTACACAATGCAGCTTAAAAGAAGTTTGCTTGATTGTCAGTCAAGGCAAAAGAAAATGGAAATCGCTGTAGCGCATTATCAGTTCAGAGATTACCGCAATTAGAGTTAATTAATTCTCATGCGAAGGATCTGGATTTCTCAGAATTAACTGCTTTCGTAACTACCAATCTGTTTGAATAAATTTGAACATTAAATCTAACCAAACGCCACATCAAAAGCTCTCACAATGCTACCAAACAGCTCTCCCGACGAGCTTTTCATATACTACTCTCCTTACGCGACTATCGAGGAGAATACCCTCAAGTTCACTGAGGCCATGAGCAACTTCCAAGTCACGAAAAATGAATACAAATCAATGATAGAAATGGCAACTCACTCTACCAGGTTCACCAGGCGGATTTTGCGCGTTCTATCAGTATTCTCTTTATTCTACACCTCAGTCCTCGTGTTTTCTGTTTGCTATTGGGTCCAGTATCGCTCCTTTGTGCATTTCAAGCATATTTTCCCGATTGTGTTCTCTTTGGTACTGCTCATCTTTCGAAAAACTATGAAATATGTGCATTCAGAGTCCTATCGTTCAGCTTTGGAGCAGGTCATGCTATCCTATAATGAAGGCGTCTTTAAAAGCAGGCAAATAACGTGGCGGTTATGCAAGAACAACCCAAGGGTCATTTCAATTCGCTTTGGTCCAGTCTCAAGGCAAAGGACCGATTCAACCTTCGTCTACAGCTTGGATGAAATGAAAGTGATCACGCCGTCAAAAGATTCTTGGAATATGTACTTTAAGATCGATTTGCTCAAGCGACAGCGGGATGATAATAGCTTCATCTCAGACTTGGTTTCGAAGATGACCTATGACTTGTTAGATCTCGAAGGTGCGACCTTCGAAGACAATGATAACGGAATCAACAATGAGTCGCTATTTGGGTTGTTATCAATAGATGAGCTAGTAGAGATAGAGCATAATTTGCGCAGCAGGACACAAAAACTATTGGACAAAGCAGCGAAAGCGCATCCGGTCTGGAGGAGTTTGTATCTTCTACCGTTATTGATGCTGAACCTGCTGGTGCTTCAATCAAGCTGGGTGGTTTTTAATTCGTTGGTTGTATCGGGAACGGCGCTTTTCATTATGCTCTATAAGCGTGTTTTGGACAAAAAAGTCAAATGGTATCGAAAAATGGCTTTTCGAAAGGCACGGGAGTTCCTGGAGGAGATAAACGAAGCGAAATGCTTGCCAAGAGGACTTTGTATCAATATGACTTTGAATTTGCAATATGTTCACGGATTTCTTTTAAAGTCGAAAAATGCTATCGTATGAGTGATGAATCTCGATATTTATTAGCCTAGTTGCTGATTATTTTATAGTGACTTGTCAATTTGACATTTATGATGATCGGATCTTCATCATATTGCTGAGAAGATAGCTTTTTTTTGGGGGGGCTAGTATAGGCCTCACTTAAGGCAGATTCAAGGGGAAATATACTCCTTGTTGAGGATTTGAAAAAAAGAGAGTGATAGTTGGAAGGCAACTCTCTGTTGTTTTATTCCGTGAGATCGGGACAGTGAGAAAATTGCACTAATAAAAACCAGTTTGAAAATAATATAACTATTTAATAATTTTAAGCGAATTCGCAGAACCTGGGATAGGAGA
>ENA-UOTZ01002211-UOTZ01002211.1-compost-metagenome-genome-assembly--contig:-NODE-2211-length-10690-cov-11.248092_pt1 | contig 10690 bp, 8 predicted proteins | sample MGYA00238144_ERZ746983 | MGnify/ENA primary metagenome ERZ746983 (study PRJEB28759, sample SAMN06268863) | compost metagenome | isolation source: single cell | place: USA: California, Emeryville, Joint...
AGAGATCAACAAACAATACGCACCTTAAATCATCTGGATAGCTACCTGACTCGATTCCTTCCTCTCTGAGACAAGGAATTGAGTCCGAAAGACTTGAGCCCTTACAAGAGAGCTCATGGAGATCAAACATTTCTCAACAGCGAGAATGGTCTCAAGTTACTATGCTCTGCTTGAACCTATCAACGAGGGTCAAATCAGAGTAGGACTATTGAAGACTCCGCACCGTGCTGCTAAAGCCTCTTTGGAACTGATTACTGGCTACATGCAAGATGTAAAGAAGCGATCTACCAAACAGACTTTGAGGAGTTGGTCATGGCTAAAGACATTGAACTCTATTCATTATGCGAACATCACTTGTTACCCTTCATGGGAAAATGCCATATAGGTTACATTCCAAAAGGTCAGGTTATCGGTCTCTCCAAAATTGCGAGGATCGTTGACTACTACGCTCGTAGACTTCAACTTCAAGAAAATCTGACATATCAGATTGCCTAGTGTCTCGAGGAGACTATCGGAGCTGTGGGAGTTACTGTTGTGATCGAAGCCGAGCACGTGTGCATGAGAATGAGAGGGATCGGAAAGCAAAACTCGGTGACAAAAGCAATAGCAACTTTGGAAGTTATGAAAGGAGACTCCAAGATTAGATCGGAGTTTCTCACTCTGATTACTCCTGGGAAGAATTTCTGATGATCAATAGAAACCCGTTCTTTTGTTCAGATGACGGCAAGTGAATAAATAATTAGTTAACAATAAATGCGTTTCATCATAGAAAATAAAAAATAAAAAATAAAATGAGTAAACAATGATAAGTATGGCTGTGTGATTGTACTTGAGTATTCATTGATAACTTTCTCAGTGAAAGAAATTAAATTTGAGAATATTCCTCTAATAAGAAAGAGCAATTTAGATGAAAGTAATCACTTAATTTATGAAAAAGACAACAACTGCATGCTTTTGAGTGCTGCTCCAAATGTTTGCTCTACAATTAAGAGATTCAAACTTAGAAAATTGCTGTTTTTTAGTAAGCCTGCACAGAAATAGCTTAAGTACTCAGATTAACTTCTGAGTTTCATGTATTCAACTTCTTTCTGTATTATAGCCAAGATTTTGAGGATCCTACCACTGATAATAACTTTTATGAAGGAGAAGAAGAATCCGTACCCATTTCAATAGAGCATTTCATCCAATCTTCAAAGCAAATAGGAATATTCGATGCCAAGTCTCTGTCAAGAAGCTCCCAAATTATACAGATCTACAAAGAATTGATACTCCTCTAAGAAAGAACAATACTCTCATTATTAGCACAATTTTACAAAGAACTTTAGCAGCTTTTCTTAGGAACATTATTTTAATACTCTTTATCTCGATAAACGGATACAACTAATCAGATCAGAAATGCACGTGATATTTGAAAACTATTTTTAACGAAAAAACCCTCTTTTTCAATTTTTTCTCTTACTCTATAAATCTATCTCTTTCAAACTCAACACAAAAATCATGCAAGCTGTTCCTCCAAGAGCTCAGCTGATTAGCAAACTACATTCAAAATGCCTGTTTAAGGACAAAATTTAAAACTTTCCGAAATATCACTGATGCGATGGCCCAAATCTTTACTGAATGGAGGATTCTTTACAAATACGGAAGGATTGCTCATCGAGATTTGCCAAAGGAATTTTACCTGAGTATACAACTCAAATTCGTGCTTTGTTTATAGGCATACCCGATTTTATTGTTTCAATATCTCAGGTGATCTAAAGTCCTGCCGATAAAATTTCAGGAGACCACAGAGAAATCTGCTAAAAAGTCCAGATCAAGGCATGTTTCAAGGACAACAGTCAGGATAATCTAAAAAGGATCAGCTTTCATACGCTGGATAGGCTTTAGTTTAATAGCTTTAACAAATTCAGCAGGCCAAGAAACTCACCGCGTCGATCCTTCGAAGGGATATTGAAAGGAATTGAGGAGTTAGCACAGGTATCTCCTGAGACGATTTTTTTGGAGTTTCGTCTTTCAGTTTTGACCTACGATGTAAACTGCTGAAATTGTTGAATCGGGCAGCATGCCACATGGTCAAGGAATTGTATCTTTCAAGATGCAGATTCCTGAATTTTACCTATGAAGCATCTATATTCGAGATCCATTAACTTAATTTCTCATCTCAATGTGAAGATAAGGTAGGCTCAGATTAAACGAAATTGTAGATTCATTTTTGGAACAGAACTTAGCAAAATGTATCAGCAGAAGAGTAATACTATCTAACTGAGGTAGGCTACGATGAGCATTTTGTACACTCTTGATAAACGAAACTCAATTTTTTCCTACATTTTGATATTAAGAGCATTTATTAAAATAGACAGAGATATTACATAAAGAAATCTAATTGCTAAACCTAGCTTTAATATAGAATTTTCTACATGAAATTTGAAAAAAACCCAAGAATAAAGAAAACTACAGCCTCGTCAACCTATGTATAATGAGGCTCTATTTTGCTGAAACCCAACAACCTTTACAAAAGGGAATTTTAAGAAAAATGCACACTTCTCGAAGACAATGGCCTCACTTTTCTCCTTTGAATACACGACTTATTCTTTTGAGGGGACTTTTCTGTATTTACCCTCCTAACCTCCTTTTTAATGGTGAAACCAGATGAGTTCACACTCTTCTGGCTACCCCCGAAATTACTACTATATGGTCTAATCGCTTCAGAAAAATCCTTCGGGACATGGTATGGTCTGCAAGGAGTTCCTGAACTTTCTCCTGTAATCCTAAAATTTCTTCTATGACAAGTATCAGGAGTCGCAGGTCTTCGATGGAAAGTATCAGGAGTTGCAGGCCTTCGCATGGGTGTCGTCGCAGCGGGGTTTTCCCTCGAAGAGGAACGAGCAAGAGGAGTATTCGATGGCAACATAAAATTCCAGGAGTAAATCGGCTTCACTTTTTTATCTCTCTCGCTTAGTCTATGTCTGGCCGATGCAATAATTTGCTCGATCGTTCTTTTTTTCGGAAGTCCGGTTTCATCCACATTCTCATTCATTATTCCAGCTGAGAGAGGTCTTTGTGGCTCCAGCAGCATTTTCTTTGCCATGGTATGGTTCTCGAGTATAGAGTGATCTGTGAAAGTGCTCTTTTTCAGTGATGCGCTGTCGTTTTGCAAAAGCAATGAAAAATTCATTGGTTGCGGATCTGGAGTTGTATCCCTTGAGAAATCTTCAGTGTATTTTTGTGTTCGAGGCCTTGTAAGCACCGAGATTAAATTGATGTACCTTCTGCTGGGGGTTGAAGACCTCTGCCTTGGCTCTTTAGGATCTACCAACATTGCGGGTCGGTTTTTATTGAAATTTTATTAAGTTTGCAAATTCAAAAAAGATTAGCTTTGCCTCGCTAATAAAACATCAATAAAATTTTAGATTTTTCAATATACCTCCTCAAAATTTTTAAAGAGCATGCATAAAATTACGACCACTCTTTTCAATTAAATAAAGATATTTGATACAGTTCCGATTTCCTCAAAACTAAAATTACCCTTAAAATGGTTTGTGGGTGATTCACGTGACAGGGGGCCCCCTATCTCGTCTTTTATTAGTACCCTTCCACCCGCTCAGGCTGCCAAAAATGAGTTTATTTACAAAAATTATTATAATTCTAAGCAAAAGAGCGATTCGCACTTAAGAGATTTCTTGAAGCCGATGGAGTGAAAGTCACGTTTTTGCTTCGAGGATTTGATTGCGATCTCGCCTGCAAGTTCATTTTTCGGGTTATTGCTTGGGTCTGGTTCGGAGGTTTTAGTAAAAATTCCTTGTTTCTCGAAAAACTGGTGGTTTTTAAAATAGAGCTTGCTGGTGGAACTCCTTTATTTTCTGAACTTCTTTCTACTCTTAGTGCCCTTACTGGGGTTCGGTTCTGATTCCTTGGGGTGCCTATCTTAAGCATCGATGGCTTTACAGGTTCCGTTGCGATGGAGTTAGATCTTCTCTGATAGATGTGTTCATTTCTCATGCGAATAAGAGGAGCTGGTCTGGTACTAATGTTGGTTTTAAGCCTCTGACTGCTGCCAAAATCAATCGTTTTATTTCTCCCTGAATCGAAAGAAATCGAATGATTGCTCGCGGATCCAGAGAGCTCAAGGGTTTTCTTAGACCGCAGAGTCGACCTGCTCTGATTAAGCGCAAAACTATTCGAGGTTCTAGGTGTATGGACATGTTTTGGAATGTAAAAGCTACCACATAAATTCAAAACTTTGCTGTGGCGATTCCTTGGAGTGGAATGCTGTCTTTTCTGCTGTCGTTGAGGTAGATGATTTAAAATTTCGACTGGAGTGAGCAGTTCTGAAATCACACCTGGCCTTTGAGGCTTGAATTGACACAAAACCATCTGTAAGGCTGCTCGAGGAGTGGGTTTTTGGCTGGAGCTAAGCGACCGGGAGTTTTTGGCCGCGGTGTTGCTAGCCGTGCTTATGGTCTGAAACATTCGGAGTTGAGTTTCTTTTATACTCATTTGTTTTAAAGGGTATATTGTGATCAACTTTTGAGACAGAACTTGGAGTGAATAAATTCTGATTCTTATCAGAAGCTGCTCATGGAAAATTGTGGTTTGGTCTAATTATCGGAATTCCTTTCAGCGATCGGCTATCTGCAAGTTTACGCTCGGATCGACGAGAGTTTGTGGTTTCATGCTCAGCTTTCAGTTATTCACAAATGGAAACCATAGCTAAGAATAGCTTTGATAAAAAATTTGCTCGAAAGGAATCAATTCTTAAATGCCAAATGAGGTGGCTTAATAAATTTATTTCGCATAAAGCGCTTTTTTGTCCTTTTCAACACCAGACAAACTGAAATAGCAAAAAAAAAAGGTCTATTTTGTTGATTTCCATTGCACCATAAGAATCTTTTCAAAGGCAAACTTAAAACTAGATTTTCGATACGCAATAGTGAAAGTTCATTCAATGTCATCATAGGTTTGACCAGTTTTATGAAAGAGCATGTAGACAGCCTAATAGCCATCTTAGATGTCCAGAATTCCAATCATTTACCCATTTTCTGCCTCTTTTGCAACGCTCTGTTCTTTCTCATACTTTTAGATAGTTAATTTCATTCACAAATTTGATCGGAAACATTTAATTTGATGAAAAGAAAAGTAAAAATGAAGTGCTGAGATATGAAAAATGTATTTAAAATAAAAATGGCGCAGGGCGCCAGAAACTTACGAAATGCAAAAAAAAAAACCCACGAATTCTACCAAAATATCCTTGAAGGAGCCAAAAAAAACCACTATATTAATAAAGTTATCTTGATGATGATCAAGCGAATTTGAATCTATAGTGAAATTTAATTGGACCCGACGTTCTCACAGAAAAACCGAACGCTTTTTTGCTGAGTTAACCGGAACTCTCCGCTAGAGTCGAGGTTATCTAAATCTTCTATCGTCGATCTTCGCTTCAGTATCGAGGAGGACCGGTGGTGAGACCTGCTCCTTAGATCGCTTCGATACGATGTGTTCAAAGTAACTTCCGCAGGCCTGAATACTTTAACAGGGGTCTGACTCCTCAATTTCGGAAGTCTTGACGGAGATCTGTCCGTATTAGGAGGATTTAACATCCTATCCTTCACAGCCACCTTTCCTGCGGGCTTAGGACTGAAAAATTGACTTGGCTTCAAAAGAGAGCTCATTCCATGATATTTTTGCGAGGGACTCTGGTATCTCGGAGGAGAGGCTTTCTGCGTGTTTAAGTCAGATTTTAGAACAGGAAACTTGGACTTTGTCAAATTCAAGCGGGAAATATCAATACGAGAAGGCAAGTTAATTCTCTCGCGAAGTGAGTTGGTAGGAAGAGGTCTTCTAATCAAAGAGCTTGACCTCTGCTTAGGAGCGAATAGAGATTCCCGCAACTCAACAGATCCAACGCGTCTGCGCGTTTGAGGCTCATTGTGGTTGCTAGGAACGTGCTGATCTGAGGCTTCAGTTTCATCAGATTGAGTTGAATTGTTGAGTGAGTGCGGGTTAGTGAGAAGTTTGTATCTGCAAACAGCGTAAGCAATGTCCGGTCGTTTGATTGGATTAGCGCCGGAGGCAAATAAACCTTGGGGTTTCCAGGCAAAAGGCTTCATTTGAATATTTTATGCTTTGGATTATAAACCGCAGGACCAGTGAAAGTTCTACAAATCGAATTCAGATCAAGAAAATGCGAATTTTTAAATTTTTATTGTATCCCTGATAGAATTTATAAATACTCAGGCTAACGGACTGGAAGTCATGAAGTTTGTGTTCCTGAGGATGCTTAGCTTAAAATTTGCTCTGTCTCAACTCAAATATTAGATAATTTGATGTGGATGAGAAGATAGGAAATTGGCTTTGAAAAATGAGATTCCAAAGAAGAGAGAAGTAGTTTTGTTGGTTGCAGTTGCAGCGTCTCTGACTTAATCAGTGAGTCTAATCGCTTCAATTCGATTTATCATGATTTTCACATCTTCATATTATGTTTATTTCTCATAAATAAATCTTAAGTCATCTTAATTTTTTTATTTGTTCATAACTTTATGAACTATTCAAATTTCGTTCAAATTTCGTTCAAATTTTATTTCTAATGAGAACATAAGACAATGAATGACGCACTTGTAAATTGAATCAATTGTGTAAGTCTCTTATTCTCAACATTTTTTGGCCACAAGCACACTACTAACCAAAGCTTTGAAAATAGTATGACTTTATATAAGAAAATATTTCTGAAAGAGTTTGTACTCGACAGAACGTATCGAGTTCAAAAAATTAATCCAATAAGACCTGAATTAAATAATACATGCCAGGAGACCTCTCTTGAAATTTGTTTCACTATAATAGACTATATATATTCATTTCATTAAATTCCAATAGTGAGAGCTTTGCTCAGGGCTGGGTGATCAGAAGAGGAACTAAGTAGCATCAGTAAATTCGTTATCAAAGGAATTTCAATAAAAGAATATCTTGCAGAATATCGTAGCTTTTCTGGCAGCAATAAGGTATTTAAGCAACTGCCTATGAAGAAGCATTACAACGCTTTCCAGGTTCGAATTGAATCACAGACATTAATCTAATCATTCTTCATGCAGATATGTGAAAACTTCCAATGCTCATTTCAAGATTATTCCTTCAGAAACCGACGCCAATATTTAGATGTTACCTCCTATGTCATGAGGGAATAGTCTGATGGATTGGATAAATGAAAAGAGGAGAGATTGAATAAGAGTATTTCTTTCAAACTTATATTTATGGTTTGTTAAGTGCGTTTCGTCTTCGTAAAAGGGAGCTTGCGCTTCAATACCTGTGCTGGTAAAGCAAGACTTCTCATTTTGATTGTACATAGAGACTTTCATTTCGATAATTAAATTCTTTCTATGAAAAAAACAACTATTATAATTATCAAGCAAATTCCGAAATCGGGATTTACAAAGAAAAGATAGGAATCATAGAAAAAGCTCTATTCCATTTAAATTTAGATCTAACGAAGGAGAACATATTGCCAGGTAAACCCTTAGCTCTCTTCTAGTTGATTGGATGAATCGTTAATCAAAGTTTAAGTTCAGAAAAGCATTATTTTTCTACTTAAAACGCAGTTATCTTCTTAAGCCTCTATTGAGATTCGTTCGTTTAAATTCACTCATTTCCCGGACTTTCAAAGCCCTCTCTCATATTAGAGTGAAATTACGACGAGGCGGAACAAGTGCGTTAAATGCTTCTCATACAGGTAGTGTGCACTTTTAACAGAGTGCAGCTTAAATCAAACAAAGCTAATTAAGTCGCTTATCAATATTTTAGAGCACACTGATTAAATTCGCACACGTTATGATAATAGCAAATTTACTGTATTAATTTCTCAAAATTTAATATATGATCAAAATTTCTTTTACTACGGAACGGATCTGATCCGTAGGACCCTCAATTTATAAACTTAGGAGTTCATCAAACTCTTATAATTTTTGACTATTTTCAAATGACGAGTCTTAAACTACGAGTCCCTCGTATTAAGGTTTCGCATCTTATGAGTGAAGCCGAAGTTTTAGAAATCATTGGTGAACCGAAATCGATATCCCAAAAGTCCAACACCAAGCCAGAGACTCCTATTGAAAACATCGTCCAGCCTGCAGCTTCGAATCAGAATACTGAGCCCCGAGGCAGACTATACCAGCAAGTGAAAGACATGGTATCATGCAAGCGACCACAAAGCTTTCATAGACCACGGGACAAGCCTACCCCACCTACAGACGACCCAAGACAGCTGATACTGAAAAATATCAAACTCATTGAAACGCTTGAACCAAATCTACCGGCATTGAAGCCTAATGCGTATTTAAAGAAAATTGTGCCTCCTTTGCGGCCTCAGCAGTATCAGGAAAGGGTCAAAAATATCTTTTTGGTTCGAAAAATTCGAAATTTTATGAGCATGACTCCAGAGCGACCCCGAGGAAAGAGTGCAGCTCAAAATCTCGAAATTAAAGGCGAAGTTTTGGCAAAGCTGTCCACAGACCAGTCACTAACAATCGGTTCAGAGACTCCTGTGACAGCGACACCGCGACTGGGATCGGAAACCGATCGAGAAGATCTAAAGAGCTCTGGTTTGACCACAAGCTCTGTGATTGTGAAACCTATTTTGAGGAAATCATATGAGATTGCAAAGCTCAGTTCCGCAGAGAATAGCTTGGTTGTCAGCGAGAAGAGAAGTCTTTCCTCATTCGTAAAGACTCCTCGCGTTACCTTTTCGCTGGATTGATAAGAGCGAAATGAATGAGAAGAAATTTAATGCATTTGTATCTGAAATATGTTGATAGAGGAAGAAATTTAATTATATCAAAGAACACAAGGTGAGTAAGTATTATTATTGATTTGAGTATCAAAGGAAAGTTATTCTTATATAATTGAAGCTTTAATCATATATTGTTAAAATGTAATATTGTTAAGAAGCATAGAGCTTAACAGAAAATCAGTCACCAATGATGAAAATTATGAAATAGATTTCTGTGTCTTAATACAAGGAGATGAAAAATTTGCAACTCTTCTCATATTCATTGTTTTGGGCAAGACTAAACGTCATTAGCACTCTTTTTTGAGTAAGTGGGAATTATATTGAAACTAAATCAACAACCGCTCTGGAACTGGAGTCGACGGCAGGGTAAGAACATGTACCCTAAGATTGTTTATCAAACTTATTAATGGCCAGAAAGAGCTTGTTTTGGCAAGATAATGAGAAAATTTTGCGTTCATTAGCTTGAAATATTTCTAATTTTCTCATAAGGTTTTACTAGTAATCAGATTTCGAACATGAACTTATGGAGGTGAAACTACTATTTTTATTACCTTATCGTATCAATTTATTCGATCTTTTTACAATTTATATCTGCTAAATATTTAGAAAAAACTGTTTCATACTTTCTTATTGCAGTAGCTGCCGTTCCTGATCTTCTTTCTTTTTTTTTATTTCCATTTCTATTTCCATCAATATCGCCTGTTGAAGCATAGTATCATATTCATTCAATTCTATGGGATCGATCTCATTGGATTTTTGACTAATTTTCTCGTTATCCTTTTGAATCCAAACAATTTTGCTTTCTACTGCAGCTTTAGTCTCGATATCACTTGGAGGTGTTTGCTGCTGTTGTTCTTGTTGCTCCTTCTCTTTGAAATAATCTGCGCTGTCAAAAAATTTAAGCTTGTCGCTGAGTATCGGCTTTTTTTTCAAACCTCCAGTTTTCATTTTCATGTTCATCAATTCCGCTTGTTTTTCCATTTGCAACTCTATTTTTTCCATCAATATTGCCTGTTGAAGCATGATCTCATAATCATCTATGGGAATGGGATTTGATTCCATTGGATTTGAGCCACTGTGAATCAATTTGGTTTGCTTATTATCAATTTGATCTGAAGTGTTTTCCACTCCAGTTTTTGTTTTGAGGTCACGTAGAGGTGCTTGCTTCTTCGAAGGATCTCGAACATCTTCGATTTTAACTTCTTCGTATTTACTCTCAGGTTTTTGACACATCATACCCTCTCTAAAGTTTATGGAGTGTCTTGATGTGTACAGACTGCAACTCCTTCCATTCAAGTCTAACTCCGGTAAATCCTTGCCAGTTTTGAGAAAATGACGCTGCCTTTTATTCAAATTCTGGAATGGAATGTAGTAACTCAGCATTTTAAGTTGAGTTAGGTTGTGTCTGATCCTATTCTCGTTAAGAAATTCAACAACTCTTGAGGGAACTCCTCGAATAATGGCCATTAAATCATTTTTCAGGGCATCTTCATGGCTCATGTCCCCAAAACCGGGACTAGTTATTGATGTTAAGATATTTGCAATGTGATGCTCATATAGTCGCGGGACGAATACTGTGTCAGAGATGTATCGTTGCTCTGTATCTTTTTGGTTTTCTAGGAAATTCTGAATCAAGAGGCGAGATTCGGTGTCGATGTCTTCCTTGAATCTTGGTGTTCTGCAGATCGCAATCGTAGGAATTTTGCATCTTTTGATGATTGAGAACAAAGGATGAGGAACTTCGACATCTCCAGTATATAGCGCATGAAAATCATCAAATATAAATAGAATTCTTTTCTTTCTGAAGAAATTTGCATAGTCTCTGTCCATTGCGACTCCGAACTTCTGGAAGGCAGCAAATATCAAATCATAAGCATTTCTCTTATGAATCTTTTCAAGAGGCAAATAAAACACACC
>ENA-UOTZ01002212-UOTZ01002212.1-compost-metagenome-genome-assembly--contig:-NODE-2212-length-10689-cov-17.638899_pt1 | contig 10689 bp, 4 predicted proteins | sample MGYA00238144_ERZ746983 | MGnify/ENA primary metagenome ERZ746983 (study PRJEB28759, sample SAMN06268863) | compost metagenome | isolation source: single cell | place: USA: California, Emeryville, Joint...
TGGAATCAAATTTTGCAGAGTTAACTTATAAATTTTTTACTGGTCCATGTTATATAGCAATTAGATTAACTTCTATTTGACTTCGCGTTCTTCAGACTGATTCTGCTTGATCTTTTCCAGTAAATACTCTTGGAAGTTAATTTTCTTTATTTAAAACGAATATTAATTGAATAAAGCAGTACCAATATCTCCGCTTTTTTAAATAATTCTCAATCAAATTCTACTACTCATAGCTGGAATGCTGTGAATAGTTTCTCAAAATCTATAGGTAACCTCATCTCCCCCAATATAACATTGCATTCTCGTATTTTCTGGTATCTCCTTGCTGTTGATAGTGTAACACGAAATAACCTTCATTTAGAAATTTTCAAGAAAATTTGAGTTAGAAATTTTACTGATCGCATCTCACTTAAATCTGCTGACTTCAGGAAAACCAGCAGCCTTATTCGAAGCAAATTTTACTGAGTACGAGCAAATTTTTAGGAAAGTTTGATCCTCTGAAATCAACGTTTTTTGAAATCAGAAGACAAGCAACAAAACAAATCATTCAAAATGACTCATTTATTTTTGAAATACACCCTCTTTTTATATATCACTCTGAGACTTGCTGCTTCAGCAAACCTATTTGTGGATGCGAATTTAAAAGCTAAAACAAGCAGCGCATATCCAAGCCTAGAACAAGCCATTTCAGCAGTCATGAATGGCGACCCTGAAAATACAATCACACTCAAGGCAAGTTGCATTGGCAAAATTCAACGTTTTCCTCAGCTCAAAAAAAATATCACGGGGACAAGAGAAGGCAGCAGTCTAAAAATCGCTTTCGAGAACGTCCCGGAATCGTTTGACAATGTCGCTGCTTGCAGTCGTTTGCCTATCCTAGTGCTTGGAGACGATTCTTGCTTAGCTTTTGCGAACTTCGGTTCACTTAGCATTACAGGATTGAATATCCAGTCCACCAAAAATGCCTGTATAAATACGATTTCTAGTTTGGAAACTCTCTCTTTCTCGAGCTTTTGCTTCAATAACACCGATCCTTCCCTGTCCTCGACGACCAGCTCGACACTCGTAATCGATGGGATAACGACACTTTCGATGATAAACGGAATCTATATCTATGACGCTGCCAAGCAGGTCACGATAAGACAAGCAAAACATGTGATTTTAAATAAAATTATTCTTGTTGTTCTGGCAACGACCCTCGACAGCGAGAACTCAGCCTTTTCTATTTCAAACAGCTACTTTGCCAGTTCAATCCTCACCGTCAGTAACTTCCAAGTCCTATGCGAGCCGGTCGCACTCGTGATGCCTTCTATTATCGGAGCGTTGAATATTGAACAAGTTTGGATATCGAAGTTCGATATTCCGAACTGCAATTTCAACGGCCCTGCTAAAACTAACCCAGCTATTGTATCCGTCAGCGCTGCATCGACGCTGGTCGTTCAAGAGGTCTTTCTAGCTCGTGTGGTTTTCGGTCTCTTCTCACAGTCCATGTTTGCTGTGTCATCCGTCCTCAACGCAACCTTCACCAATTTCTATATCTCGAATCTATATTCTCCGCTCACAGGAAAAAACCCTGCCCAAGTGATCTCTTTCAATGATCTCGCCTTCACAAACTTCTCATCTCAGCAATACTCTGCTACCTTCGACAGATGGTACTTGGCTAATTGCACTTTCGCTGCGAACAGTTTACTCATTAATGGCAGTTTCCAGAGCATTCATCACCTTGGAAACGTCGTTATTGATAATTTCAACCTAACTGATACCACTCTCAACCAAAGCTATCTCTTCATTTTACAGACTCAAGGCGCAGGCAGCGGAACCACGGATTACGATATCAAGCGTATCTCCATGAAAAACATTAACGTGACGAATGCGACCTTCAGGCACTCTGAGATGGTGAACGTGGATATATTGAATCCGAAATTTATCGCTGCTATCGAAAACGCGCATCTCGAAGTTTCTAACTTGAGATTGACTAATAGCAACTTAAGTCGCGCTGCGATTATCCATGCAGAAGGGTTTTGCACTCATATCTCTCAAGTTACTGCTGAAGACGTCGCTTTTCGAGCATCTTCCAACTTTTACGTGAGTAACACCATCGTGAGCACAGTACTCATCAGCAACACGAGCGTCAAGACCGCGCTTATCGAAGATTATTCTACTTTCGCAGTGGGAAACATCACAAATGCAAGACTCATGGGCTTAGACAAGTCGCTTGACGCAGAAGTTGGGGTGTATGCGGAAACAAGGCCTTTTTTGGTCTATAACTGCAGTTTCGATTCGATTCAAATCCTATCACACTCGTACCTTATCGCGAGTACAAACCCTATGGTTATCGTTCAACGCAATCAATTTGCGAATATCTCTGTGAACAACGCCGTGCTGATTCAATTGGGAAACTATCTTCTATTCCTCTCATTAGAGTCTTACATCTACGAAGACACAATCACTCGTTATCCCAACAACTATACCATTTTACCCTACTATTATGGCGAGAACGCTATCTTCCAGAATCTCTCAGAGCTGGGAGAGGTCTATAACAATTCTAGAGCGACTATCTCAGCATATGACAGAGACAATTGGGTTTTCTTTATATGGGTCAACGAAAACAACATCACCAATATCACTGTCAATGACTCTTCCAATTTAATCGAGCTATATAACTTTGAGGTCTCAAATGGGACTCTCGCTGTTGTAAATAACAGTTTTATGAGTACGTCTGCCAATCGAGGGATAAATCTAGTCTACTGTTTTTACATTATACGTGGGATTTTCGCTCATAATAGCTTCTCCTCGATGAATTTGGCTGGGTATGCATTCTTGTTTATCTCTGCGTCGATTCACGACCTTATCCTCGACTCCAACCACATTTCGCAGACGCAGCAACTGGCGATGCATTCAATCACATCGAACGCATGCCTTCGAATAAAAATAAGCAATCTGACCGCTTTAAACGTAGAAATGGAGCTAACCTTCATTGATATCTCTTGTGTCGCAATCGGAAAGAAGATAACAATCCAAGGGTCAACGTTCGAAAACATTTTTCAAACGAACACGCCGAAACCGATCATGTATCCCTTGGATCTCATTTCCTCGTTAAAATTCATTTCAGTGAAAGAGAGTAATTTGTTCTTCGATCGCAAGGGAACCCCTCAGTTCGTTTTCCAGAACAACTCTTTCTACAACTCCACAATACGAGACACTCAAGGATATACGCAAGGGCTATTCCAGAGCTCGCTGCTTTATATGGTTTCGTTTAAAGCTAAACTGATACTGAGAAATAATTCATTTAACAACATCGTAACCTTACCCAAGGGGAATATAATGACGCTCTCGTCGCCGATAATAGAGTTTGCAAACTCAACGTTTTATAATTTTTCGTTTGGAGGAGCCTATGGAGCTATCCATGCTATTTTCGAGTCTTTATCGGTGAAAAACTGCACCTTCTCAGGAATTAAGAGTTTAGACTCCGATGGAGTAGGCATATTCAAGCTAACGAATCCTTCGCCTCAAGATGTTGGATTGAGAGTGGATATTCAGAATACAACGTTCCGAGACAGCTCCGCACCTTATAGCGCTGTGCTGGAAGTTAAAGAGAGTGCACTCGTATTGAATATCAGTGAAACGATTTTTTCAAACAACGAGATCTGGGAAACGGAAACGGGTAGTATCCTCAGTATTCAAAATACATCTGGATCGAATATAAGCATTGTTAACTCTAGCTTCAGCCATCAGCAAGGCCATCTCTCGGATTTACAGAATTTGAAGATGATAGCCGTTAAGGGTTCAGGACCTCAGGTCTCTGTTAATATGTCAGATTTAGTGATGGATGTGTCTGGCAACACAAATGGGGCCTTTATATCGATTAGTGGGCAGCACCCAGTGACTCTATTGGGAACGCGGATATCATACGCTTTCTCTGGTTCAGCTGATTCATCATCTCAATTTGGATTATTTGAAGGAGATAATTTCAACGCTACGTTTACACGCATTCAAGTAAATAACATTTCTTTGGGCAAAACAGGCTTGTTCACCATCAATGCGAATACAGCAAGTCGGAAAAATTCAGGTGAATGGCGTCTGAGTCTCCTTGATAGCAGTTTCAATGACATGAAGCTTTCTGAAGGACTGATTGTGATCACTTCTGATAACTACTCACCAACGCCTTTGGATAACCTGAGCGTCATTCTCGAAAATATTTCTATTTCTCAAGTAGACTGGCTCGGGACTTCCAATGGAATCGTGAGCTCATCGACCTACCGTCTAGGGAGAAGCCATAATGGAGCCGAATTTGCAATCGTTTTCAACAACTGCTCCTTTGTCAATCTAAGAGGAAGTACAGGTTTGATTATGAGCTCCACAGAGCTGATTTTTGATTCCGTGGCACTTATTACGAATTGTCGGTTTTCTACGATCAAAGCCAGTGGCCCAGGCGCTATTCTTAATCCCTCTATTCGCTCATTCTCTAATGATACAAGAAGCATCTTACACCATCATAATAGTAGCAGGGCCCCAGCCTTCAAAATCATTAAGAGTTCTTTTGAGAACATTTCTTCTTCCCATGGAACCATAATTCGTTGGATCAGCACGCAAAGAGGGCATTTTCTCTATTCTGAAGACAACCTTTTTGCCAAAATCAAATGCAGTGGAAATGGAGGGCTTGTATATGCACAATATCAACCCAAAGACTCTTCTAAGGTTAGTCCAACCCCATTTCATGTTTTTTCAAGGAATGATACAGTAGTATCAATTTCTGGGACTCAGAATGGAGGTGTTATATATGCAGAAGGAGCAACCGAATTATTCAACATTACATTCTCCAAAATGACCCTTTCAGATATCCAATGCTTCGGTGATGGCGGCGTAGCCTACTTACTATCACCGAAATCTCATCGAAGCACAGAAGCTTACTCACTTGCCTCAAGCCGGCTATTGGCTACTCCTGAGAAGACTCCAAAGGGCATAATTAGCATTTTACATAGCAATTTCAGCAGCATTGTAGCAGAAAACGGAGGAATTATTTACGAAAACACCCAAAACAACTCCTTGGAACTCTATTTCGAGTCTAATACTCTCGACGGCGTTTATACTCGTACTCGAGGAGGAGCGTTCTACTTCGTTAAGCCTTTCATTTCAATCACCAATAACTATTTCCTCAACGTGTTTGCTAATATCGCTGGTCCTATCATCTACAGCGTCTCCGATGAAATCGACTTGACAAATTTTCTCCTCGAAAACTATTTCGCTAAAGACAGGCAGACTTTGCTGTTGGAGGAGATTTTCTCAGGCGCGCCGACCAATTTGCTTGTCAATTTCACTCCGATACACGGTGGACAACTAATTGAGCCTGAGGACAAATCATCTCTATTGAATCCAACCTTTCAAAATTTAACATCCTACTCTCTTTCCGAGTATCAGATCAGTCTAACTCTCGTTTCTAATGGAACGCGAGGGCTTCAGAAAGTACACGATGAGTCTAATGACGCGCTCGTTACGTTGGTTTTCGTTCCAATGAGAGGAGAGCCTAAAACCTTTGTGAGCAAAAACTGCTCGAATTCAACCTGCACAGTTATTGCAAGCACAGTGCCGCTTCAAGGTTACGCTGGTGATGTGATACTTGTCAATGCGACTTATAACTCTAGCGTGTATACTCAGTTCCAACAATTCTACATCCAACTACGAAGCTGTCTTCCTGGCGAAATCAACATCACGAAAACCTATGAGTGCTTGTATTGTCCTGCTGGAACATACTCACTGAACCCAAAAAATGCAACATGCCTTGAGTGTCCCGTTGGGGCGAATTGCAATGGAGGGTCAAATATAACGGTCAAAGAAGGCTTTTATAAAAGTAATATTTCGTACACGAGTCTTCACATGGTACCTTGTAATGACAGCGGCAGCCGATGCAAGGGCAATAATTTTTGTTCGCAGCAATTTTGTGGCCCCGTTTGTCTTCAATGTAATTTAGAAAAAGGGTATTTCATGCACGCACAGTCGGGAACCTGCGTGCTATGTGCGAAACGGGAGATACTTATCACTATGGCAGTGTTTTTGCTTATCGGTTCGATAATCTACCAAATCATCATGACTGCCATCACATACAAAGAAAACAAACACGTTCACGCTCAATATCGAGAAAACCGTCGGCGCAATTTAATTCGACCAGGCCAGTTCTTAGTTATATTCTCGACATACACTCAGATCATATCCATCGTTGCAAATATCGACGAAGAAGCGATAAGATCGCTAATAAGAGCGGTTAGCACAGTGGGAAACCCAAACACTCACGTTGTGTTTTCCCTTCAATGTCTATACCTGCTGCATTCCCCTGAGCCATTCAAAGCATTAGAATTTCGAGTGCTTGTCTATATTCTTTCTCCACTAGTGAAGGTGCTCATTGCAGTCGTCTTTGAATGCTTCCGAAATCTCATTTGGAAAGACCACGAAGGGCTGGGAAGGAAAAAATCACTGGTGCGCGTCGGGGCTTTGGCAGTCGTGTTAATACTATTAGAACAGCCAGGGATCGTTGGAGTTCTTTCCAAGTATCTCACCTGCTCTAAACTCGATCCTTATATGAACGTGTATTACATTAAAACTCATAATTCGATCCAATGCTACACACCGCAGTACAACTTCTTCAAACACGTTGTGGTTCTGCCAGCGCTGATCTGCTGGGCGTTCCTAGTCCCACTAGTCATCTTCATGATCTTATTCAAAATTAGACGAAGACTCTTCGTTTCGGAGTCTCTAAGGATAATTTTTGGCAGTCTCTACAACAGCTACTATGAAAGTTCTTACTATTGGGGAGTGTTAATCATCATTTTCAAAGTCACGATTTACGTCCTCAATGCCGTTTTAACCACATCCCCGATCTTCAAGGGAGTCATTTTCATGTGGCTTATCCAGCTGTACTTCTATTTCCTCAAAAAGAGGTCGCCTTACCCCTCCAAGTACCTCTTTATGGCTGAGAGTCTCTGCTGCGTGGCCTATTTTATCACTCTGACTCTTGTATTCGTGAGGCTCTCCACGGATAGTGAAGAGATCAAACATGCCTGTAGCGCCTTTATATTTATCACGATTTCCATCGCTGGGCTTTATATCCTGCTTAATGTCTTCTCGTTGTATTTTTTGAAACTCGGAGACTTCATTCGAGCAATGAAAGAGAGAAGAAAGCTGAATCACATGAAATCGAAGGCGTTGAAATTACTCAAGGCGTATCACGAAACTCGCCCTTCACATATTGACAGACATCATCGAAGAGGAGCGATCTGTGTAGAGGTCCCAGAAGAGTAATAATTGTTTTATTAATGCAAAATTTAGTTGTTATTTGCGATTAGGTTCAGAAATACTGATGAAAATGATGATAAATTAAAGGACACTCAAAGCAGTGCCATTATGGGTAAGCTGAGAAGAAGTTCGCTGTTTAGAAAGCTGTCTGGAGTGTTTGCGATCCACCCAGAGGGAAGGACTCCTACAGCTGAGACGGAAGCGACTCTGAGAGAGACCAAGCCTGCTCCGATGATGACAGCAATCACGAACATAACTCTTGAAGCTCACGATACTATTCATATGGAGGAAGCACACCATTCTGAAGAGGAGGAAGAAAAGTCGTCTATTGGAGAAGATCCCAGAAACAAAGACACAACTCCGCTAACGGGTGGGTTGAGATATCCGCGAAATCTCTCAACGGAAATAAATTCTAATCCAGAAGGAGTCAACTTTGAAAGAAAAAAGAAGAAAAGATCACAAACATTGCCCAAAACAGTCATTGATATCTCCTAAGGTGTGTGTGTGAGTGTGAGTGTGAATTACCTATCTGTAAATTAATCATTGATTTTACTTATTTATTAACATTTCTCAATGACATAATTTGCTGAATTAAGCAGAGTTAAGCTAATGATAATGCTTTCGTGATATTGTTATTATTCTTTGTCTAAATTTTGAATCTATGAAGTAACTTTAATCGTTATGCATGATTATTGACATGAAATGATTCGTATGAGGCTAATAATAGGAATACCCTTTCTATTTAAGAGAATTTGAATGAGGTTAGTCAGATTACCAGCGTTTGAAATCAGAGGTCCAAATCATATTAACAAACAATCCTTTCCCAATTTTTCTCATTTCTCTTGTTGAATGAACATTATTCAATAATAATACATATATCTATTCGTGAAATATAAACGGGTTGGGATTTTAATTTCTTTTGGTTAAAGCGATACTTTAAATATTTGCAATCTTTCTACTAGCAATAGATCCTATCAAAATATGAAAATGAAACTGACTCGGAACTCCATCCCTTATCTCATAGATTCACTCTAGATTTCGATGTTACAACTTAAACTTCATCTAGTAGTAATACTTTCCTGTACATTCAAACTTGCAAGCTACACATTCGCCCTTTACTTCGTCAAATTCGTAAGCGTCAAAGCATTCAGAGCAGGAATTTGCATCTTGACATACCTTACAATTTGGAATACAAGGAGTACACCCTCCCTTTGCATTCAAATAGTATTGTTCAGCACATTTCTGGCACGTAGAATCGTCAGCACAATTCTCACATTTTGAGCTGCATTCCAAACAGGCATTATTGAGCAGGTAGTGTCCAGTTTCGCATGCAGTGCAGGTAGTTTGATTCACATCGCAAGATATGCAAGAAGGATCTATATCTCTGCACGACAAACACTTCGAGTTGTGCAAAACATAGCCAGGTTCGCATGAGATGCAGCCTTCAGAAGCGTTTTTGCACGCAGCGCATCCTACATCGCATGCGGCACAAAATATATTGTCCGGTCCAAAATCGATAGCAACCATCATGTATTGCCTACTGATACATTCCTTGCATGCAGTTGGACTCGCACAAGTTTCGCAAAAGTAACCACAGTATTGGCAACTGGAGCTATTAGAAAAGAAGTAATGGGGTTTGCATGCAGTACACACTCCTGGTTGGCTGCAATTTGCGCAGCCAGTAACATTGCAGTCCACGCAGTTTTTATCCTCATTGAGATAGTATCCAGGATCGCAAATATCACAGGTATTGGAGTTGGTACAGTTTCGACATCCTGCAGGACATGATTTGCATGTTTGGCTAGAGAAATCCGCATAGCATCCAGGCCTGCATTGGTTGAGGCAGGTTTTCTGGGCGGCGAGAATAGGGCAAGCTAAGGATACAACAATCAAGAAAACAAGAATTTTCGACATAATCAGTTGCGAAGAGGAAGGGTTGGAGAGTTTGATTTTCTTTTTATTTAAATAATGTGCTTTGAACTGCTAATGAATCAAAGTAGTTAAATGATTGATTACTACTGTTTGGAATAATTAAAATCGTTCTCTTGCTGTTGTTCAAAACGAATACCTGTTTAATTGAGAATGTTCTAACTTGTCGCAATGATCAGTCAAATTACTGTTGGTAAAAGAGGAACTACCCATCTATAAAGAAGAAGGAGAAATGGACATCGCTCCGTTAGAGGTGGACCTATCCGCGTGCAATTAGGAAGTGGTTGCAACAATTTGGAAATACATCGTCAGTAAATTCTGAATGAACGCATGCTATTACTGGATATCATCTGCAAATCCAGCAATACTTTTCAAAGGCAAGCCTTAAAAGGCAAACAGAAAAATATAAGTTCTTTCATTGTGACAGAAACGAAGTCCTATACAGAGTTCTATGAGTGCAAAGAGTTCAGGCTTGAATACATGGATTTAAATTATTGTCTACATAATAGTTCTTTGAAATTGATGACAACGGAAATGTTTCATACAGGCGATTTTAAGAGCCTCCCAATAGAACAACGCGCTCTCAAAACGAGAGCCACCTCCAAGAGAATTAGTGAGATCGAGAAAACTGTGCTCAAGGAAGCAAGTACTAACATAATTTAATCTGTCAAGAACAAGCTTTTGTCAAATAATTACTTATGCGGTGTTAATATAAACTTTCTCGTACTTGGAAGGCTCATGTAATAGAAAGATAAAAGACCCTTCCATAATCCGCAGATATCTATTTATATGGAATCTTATATTATCTTATTAATTTTTATTCTTCGGACCTCTTAATAATATCTCTAATTTTCTCCTTTCAACTATGTTTCAAATTAAGTATAAGTGATACACTCGGCTGGTAAATCGCAGGATACACATTCTCCTTTCACTTCATCATATCCATAACCGAAATTACACTGCAAGCAACTAGAAGAATTTTGGCACTTTAGACAACCTGTCACACAAGGAGTGCATCCATGATTCTCGTTCAAAAAGTATCCATCAGAACATTTTCGACAGATAGAATCGTTACTACACTCACTGCACCCTAAACTACAGTCCAAGCAGGCATTATTAAAGAGATAATGCCCAGTACCACATCCTTTACAGGACGTTAGGTTCGAATCGCAGTCTGTGCATTCTGGATCAACAGTAGTGCATGATTCGCACCGAGAGCCTCTTAAGACATAGCCATTTTTGCATAGGACGCAGAAGTCGGTAGAATTGCAGATATCACAGCCATCGGGGCACAAATAGCACCACCCTTCAGACCCTGCTGAATAGGTTCCATAGAAGTCATGTTTGCAGGTTTTGCAAGTTGTCCCATTGGTACAAGTATCGCACTGATAGCCGCAGTAATCACAATTCGAATCATTTGTTAAGAAATAACCGCTTTCACATGCAGCACATTCGTTTTGTTGGGTGCAATTT
>ENA-UOTZ01002213-UOTZ01002213.1-compost-metagenome-genome-assembly--contig:-NODE-2213-length-10666-cov-16.843247_pt1 | contig 10666 bp, 10 predicted proteins | sample MGYA00238144_ERZ746983 | MGnify/ENA primary metagenome ERZ746983 (study PRJEB28759, sample SAMN06268863) | compost metagenome | isolation source: single cell | place: USA: California, Emeryville, Joint...
CATTCTCTTAAAAGTATTAAAATTTATTTATTCATTCATTGCTATGTGCTATCTTTGGCCTTAAATTAGAATTAATAATGAAAAAAATGCATTTATGTGCTCAAACAGTCTGTTGCGTTATTTTATTCATTAATTTCTCCTATTGTTACTGATTTGATTGCGAATGATACGCTCTCTTGTATTAAAAATAACCTCAGATAGATCCATATGATTTAATTTCTGCTTCAAAATCAATGACAATGTATATTTATCTGAATTCCATATCCAGAAATTCTCACACCATGTGTAAAAATCAATATGTTATGTTATACACAGCTCGCTTCATGACATTTGAAAACCAGTTTTATGAGCTTTTTTTATGCGCAAATCCTTCATGTTCAATGAAATGGAACGAAAGGAATGCAAAAACAAAGATCGATCCAAATATAACCGAGCCTAATCAATCATGCTGTTAGTTAACTTGAAAAAACATTTTCATTACCCAGCTCGTTGCTTGGAAGGAAATGCCCAGTCATCAAATACCCCATGCCCATTACAAACAAAAGCGGGAAACTCCAGTAGCTCCAGACTGGCCACACAGCAATAATCATTCTATATGCATCAAAATTAGAAGCTCAGCGCGAGAATATCTCAAATTCTGTTTTTACGTAACATATCCGAAAAACATGGTGAAAGCTCCAATGTGAATCGCCCTCGGATTATACGTTTCCAGACTCTCTCTCACCCTTAATATGTATGGAAGCACAATTGATGCATAAATCGCCAGAGCCACATGCACGCCGACACAGATCATCGAAAGATTCAAAAAAAGCCTGCGTATCAGTTATCTTTAGATGATGCTTAGAAAAATGATCTTTACTGATTCACGTCTGGGTTGTAAAACAGATGATAGAAAAAGTTCGTGTACCAAATCGCGTATCCAGCTGCAAAGACCCAAGCTGCTGCTTCTAACTACGGACAAATTTTGTTTGGCAGGATATAATCATCTGAAAGGCTGGGTAGTGAGGTACCTTTTGAAATACCTTGCTTGCGACTCTTTCGAGCCATTTCTTTCTTCGCTCCCATCTGAGGTAATCACTAGCATGGATAAATTGATGGAAGTTATTGCAGTAATATTACGGATTAACGTTTCGGTCAGGGTCCTGCTCAGGGATTTCTCGACCACCATCTTCGTCGATCTCTGCTGCGACTTTGGTATAGTCTTTTCGATGTTTAACGCCTTCGGGATTCATTGAAACGAAAGAAATGGAATTTGGTTTAAGGTGTAATGATTTAAATTTATTGACTTCCTAATGCAACATCAAGCTCGTATTATCCAAAAACTGGCGCCTTTTCTACAGAACTCATTAGATTGGCAATTGTGATTTTTAAACGATTGCTACTCGAAAAACAAGAGAGCTTCAGTCATCAACCAATTAGGTGTCACATCGCAATTTTTTTCTAAATTCTAAGATTAGAATTTTAGATAGGCTATGTTATAAAACAACATTGAGATGTTAGCTTATATAATGATTAGTTGTGCAAGTTGCAGTTTTAAATTAATAGAAGCATTTCAAATCCGTTCAGAAAAAAACAGCTTTTTTTCGGGAGTTCTTATTAGTTAAGAAAGCTATCTCTCAAATTCGCATCTCTACAAGAAATTTATCCCCTACAAATATTCAGCTGATAGCTATACCGATAAACTGCTACAAATTGAAGAATCAAGTTTATGATAGTATGATATTCCATGCTGTTTCGACATTCAGACTAGAATGTAAGTGACCAACAATTCGCAAGCGAAGTTCATTGGTAACTAAAGGAATTCAATCGAACTGCCATTTAAAAGGTTATTAAAGCTTTTCAATATGATCTATTCGTAGTAAATTGGTTAGCTTCTGAGCAGCTTCCCACCAGTTTGAAAAGTGCCACTATCCCACTATTACAAAAAGAAATTCTGTTCGTTTATTCTCACATGAGTTTAGGATTGACCATCAAAATGGCTGGCCCGCTTAGCAACATTATTTAACAAATCTGATGTTTTCTAGAAGCCGAGGGAGACAAACTCAAGTGCAATAATTATAAAATTTAAGATCACATTTATATAACAGATGGATGAGATTCCCGATATACAACTGTTAAGCAAAACCTCCAGAGTTACGCACTTCGAGCAGAATTTGGCTATTCGTTGAATCCGCATCTCTACTATGATTTTCATTTTTCCTGCTAAATAAGCAAAGAAATATTAAATAGCTCTTTTCTCTGATAATATTTATGTCTGTTAAACACGCGCAAAATTTACAAAACCCGATTTAACTGATTTTATCGTTAAAAGACAATAAATTAATAATTGTTGCGAAAAAAATATCGTCATGCAAGGACGTACTCCTTCTAAGAGCCCAAAACGATCTGCAAGAAAGTCCTCTCGCTCTCCAGCCAGAGGAAAATCTCCAAAAGCCAGCAAAACGAAGAGACAATCCGGCAGAAAGCAAGGTCCAAAGAAGCCAGCATCAAGCTTCTTCCTCTTCAAAGAAGACAGATTCGCTGACCTTCAAAAGAAGCACCCAGAAAAGAAGGTCACTGAGATCGCTTCCTTAGTCGGAAAGGAATGGCAAGCTCTCACCCCAGCTGCCAAGAAGAAATACGAAGATGCCTACGCCAAAGCCAAGGATAAGTACGAGAAGGAACTCGCTGAATACGAAAAAGTTCACGGCCCAATCCAAAAATCTCGCCGTAAATCAAGATCCAAGTCTCAAAGCGCCACAAGCACTCCTAGAAGCAAAAGCAGCAAGAGTAAGAGCAGCAAGCGCAAGAGCAGCAGCAAGACCAAGGGCAGCAAAAGCAAGAGCAAGAGCAAGAGCAGAAGCAAAAGCAGCAAGAGCAAGAGCAGAAGCAAGTCTAAGGGAAGCGGCAAGAAGGTGAGAAGATCAACCAGCAAAGGCAAGAGCCGCTCCGGAAGCAAGGGCAAGAGATCCAAGAGCAGAAGCAAGACCCCAACGAAAACTGGTGGTGACACAACAAGCACAGGCACCACTCCTTCCAAGAGCAGAGGAAGATCAAGCTCTAAATCGAAGAGATCTAAGAGCAAGGGTAAGGGAAGTAAGAGTAAAGGAAGCAAGAGCAAGGGTAAGAGATCTACAAGCAGAAGCAAATCCGCCCAAAAATTAAAGCCTGAGGTTGAAGGCAGCAAGAAGAAGGTTGCTGTTGCAAGCAAGAAGAAGTAGCTGGACTAATGTCAGCTTTTACAAGAATATCGGAACACGCGAATATCAACTAGGATATCTGCGCTCTCTCAAGAAGAGTCGCGATTTTGACTACTAGCAAACTAGTTCACTTAACAGTAATGATATAATGAATATTGTGAAGCATCATACATACATACTAGTAAGCATGCATCGTATTCAGGAACTAATATCTAATAAGAAAAACCAAATATACACAATTCTTTGATAGTTTAATGTGGGTTCATAAGAGTCAGGATTGTGTATCTTAGCAGACGACCGTGATATGTATTTTCAAGAGATGACAGAGTGTCATACGTATAAATAGATGGAGTGGTTATAAAAAGCTTCGATTATAAAGAATCATACACAATAAGGAATCTACTGATTCAATAATCATAAAACTGCAAACTTTAATCACAGAATTGAGATATGCAGACTACTCCTCGGATGGATAAGAGGTATATGAATAATGGGCAACCTGATCTGACTGCTTTCACTAGAATTTCGTTCCAAATCGACCTAGACGACCAGAAAAAGACCCAAAAAACCACATTTTATCGATATGATAAAACCGCTCATCAAATAAACAAAAATTCGAGCTCAAAACTGAATAAATCCGACGCACAGTCCCTTACAATTGATTCTTCTTCTGGCCTAGACACGCTCAGAAACGAAGTTTTTGGCACTCCGCGACTTCCAGGAATATCAGAATTAATGAGTGGTCGAAATAAGTATTTTTCTTGCAAATTATATGATGTCGCAAGCAACTCACTTGAATCTAGGTCGTTCGACCACGAAACTCTGCATAAAAGTGTATCGAGTCTGGTAAAATACACGCAAAGTCTTGAAAATGAGATCCGGGTCAAAAACAAAGAAATCAAAAGGCTTGAGTACTTGAATAAATATCTTCTTGCAGCAAATGAGAAGCGAGAAGAAATGCTTACTCAGATGCTTAAAGAGAACCAAAGGCTGAAAGAACTTGCATTTCGAGCTGAAAATGCTAAATATAACCCTGAGAAACGAGTGCCCAAATCAAATATACCGCCTCTTACTGTCTTCACCAACCCTTCGCCGAGCTACCAAAAACCTTCGGGAGTAGCCCACTTAAAGGAAGCCGTTTCACCCAGAGGTCCTGATAGAGAGCTAAAGCAGGTTCAGGAGTCAAATGTGAGTCCGAGAACCCAAATAAGCACGAATCGCAACAGCAATATTCAACAGACAATGAATAAGCTGTTTGATAGCAGGAAGAGCGAGAGTATCCTTAAGATAAGTAAAAACTGAACAGATCTCATTGAGACTAATATAATTCTAGATGAAATTGATGCGCATCAGCTTCATCATGAAGACCAGAACATCAAATTCTTGGGGAATCTCATTCGAGACGAAGAGCATTTCTTCCAGAGCGTTCGAACTTGGGAAGATCACGTGTTAATTAATGCGTTCGATGCAATTTCAAATATTTTGAAAGAAAACGACAAACTGTTCGAACTCGTCCTTAAGCTGAAGAAGATACTGAAAGCTGCTAATAATATGATGCAGAGTCTAGTTTTAGTAGAGGCGATGGAAGAAATCGTGGAGCAAGTCTGCGGATGTCTTAATTGCGACCGAGCGACTCTCTGGCTGGTTGATGAGGAAAAAGAAGAGCTTTGGTCCAAAGTGGCAAAAGGGTCGAATGAGACGATTCGGATACCTTGGAACAAAGGAATCGTCGGTAAACTAGTGAATTTCAATGGAAATTGATCGAGCTGAGTAGGCAGCGTGATCCAGAAACGAGAGCTACTGAATATAATCAATGCGTATGCCGACAATCGCTTTAATCGTGAAGTCGATTTGAAAACAAACTACAAAACAAATACGATTTTATGCATTCCCATCCTCGATGACAGAAGAGGCACAGACAAGAGGAACACACCAGCGATCGGTAAATCTCATCCTTCATCGCAGATAGTTTATCAGCCTTAAAGGGGTAATCCAAGCGATTAATAAGTATGACGGCGTTTTCGATAGAGATGACGAGGGCTTGCTGGGCATCCTCTGTAACCTCGCGGGCACTATCTTGAAAAATTCCATGTATTTTGGTGAGGAAAAAATGTTCCATAACAAACTCCGCGCGATCTTAAATGTATTTCAGTTGAATTAATCACTTTCTTTACATCTTTCTTCCATAGACTGGGATCTACCTCAGCTCGTTACATGCCTCTGGCATTCCTAAGCTGCTCTTCCAGGCAGAAAAACGCTTACAAACAATAATGAACGTGGAGCAAGCGAGAATTTTCGTTTGGAACAAAGAAGATAACCAGCTCGTTCGTTACACTAAAGACGGCAGTCAGCAATGCTTCCCAGCGAATAGCGGAATCGCAGGGTCTGTTTTAGCTAAGGGCGAATACGAAAATGTTACCAACAGTTACGACCACTTGCTGTTTAATGGAAACATCGATATAGACACAAAGCTCCCAGTCATAGTATGGCCGATTAAGCACCCCTATGAGCGCAGAGAAATGCTTGGTGTGTTTGAAGTGGTGAATGTTAGAGGCATCCAAGGGATGGCGCACAGCTCGAAAGCGAAAATAAATATTTTTGATTTCGAATCACTTGATTTTTTCTCCAAGCAACTTGCGCAAGCAATCGTGAATCACAGTCAGTCAGGTCAGCAGTGGGATTCAGAGACGTTGAGTAATGTGGGAACGAATCGGCCGAACTCGAGAAACCACCTTTCAATTCCAAGTAAAAGGATAACTTCATTTCAAGACATCGGGAATCAGACGAGCGAGATTAAACCTGAGAAGAATCTTCAGGAAAAGAACATCGAAGATGATTTACAAGTTCTCAGTGAGCAAAATTAAGCTCTATAACACAAAATCTCAATACACAGCCTAAGCTTACAATGAGAGTTATTTTTTTAATTACCTATTCTTTTCAAATGGAACGAACCCATTTTTTTAAACATCTTCAAATACTTTCGCATGTTGTGAACCAAAAACACAGTTCAATTAGTTCAATTGCAAGGGATCGTGGATATTTAACGTATTTTAGGCTAAAAGCAAGCTTTTTCAAGAAATTATCATTTATGCAAGACCAAGATGACTCCAGGAAAGTGTACGATATAGTTTAATGATTGTCAATGCTTTTCTTTATACAAACTATGCGCAAACCGACTTTTCCAGCAAATAGTACTGTAATAATTCTGGGTGTATTACAGATTTAAGATTAATTTAAAGTTCAGTGAGTTGACTTACGAACCAGCTTCTGAGATATCATAGGCACAAAACTAAATTTTAAAGAGGCGACAATTAATTCTCCAAAGCCCTGCAACTGATGGACAATATCACGAATGGTATTTATGAGCCACCATACAGCCTTACAAATAGAGGGTACACCATGAACAATGGTTATGGTATCAATGGCACTGGAAATGCCCGGTTAACAAACGAAAATGAGGAAGATCTCAATTATCAGTACAATGAATTCCTCAAAAACGACCTTGACTTTGCAGAATCACCGAATTACCTCCAAAGCAAATACGAAGATCACTTTTTCGATCTATCACAGCCCAAGAGAGCTCGCTTTGAGTCATTTGAAGCAGAAACTAATCAGAAATCCTCTAACTTTTTTCAGCCCGAACAGGAGTTCGAATATGAGAGAAAGATCCAGCGCAATAATGTACTCACAGATAACTTTGCCGAAAATTTTGAGATTCCAAACTCAAATGCCTATAACAGAATTCCCGATGCTTTTCCTACTATGCACAATGGGAATCACACAGAGTTCAGTCAATATGAGTTCAGAGAAACTCAGGAGAAAAATATAGGCCAGCAATTCACTGATAATCTGCCCTCGCGCCAAGTAGAGGTAAAATTCATAATAGAGAATGTGTTATCAAACTGTCAATAGAACAAAGACTTCCAGCTTCCAAATGCTCTAGCTAATCAACCGCAATCTCAGGCAAACCGATTGGAAGAGATCAAACAGAATGTTGGACTAACAGCTCCGATTACTCCAATTAGTATGACATTATCTATTGTGAAATGAGCTAAAAATTCAAACTCAAAGAAACCAAAACAAACGAGATTAATGCGATCTATAACTATCAAGAATCTTATTCGTACTTAAACGCAAGCATCAAACTGAGTCAACCGTTCATTATGCAAAGGAATTCCAGTGCTGGTGATAGTTTGACCACGCAGGCTACAAGTCAATCATCGTCAGAGAGCCGAGAATCAAAAAAGAAATGGGCGGAAGTTAGTAGTGCGCTGCATAATGGAACTCCCAAAAGCAAGGAAGCTGAGAGTCCTGCGAAAAAGAGAAATGGAAAGAAGAAAGTAAAGACTGCTTCGGATGAAAAAGATCTCGAAGTGAAAGGGAATGTGTCTCAGCCAGTAAAGCAAGAGAGCAGCTACAGTCAGGTGAAGCCAGAATTCAGTGCAAATCAATTCCAGAGAGAGGTGAGCGCAAACCGCTTAAGATATGAAAACAGCATGCCGCGAATGAATTCCGAAGGGAGCAATATGCTAGTGAATAGCCAAGTATTGAGTAGAGCTAATATTCCTACTAATATGGGCGAATATGCAACTATTTCTCAGCTGACTCCTTCTTCTTCGAGAAATAATCCTCCTTTCCAGGGATACAGCTCAAATAATGGTAAAGAGTATCAGCAAAGCGGAAATGTGCCAAATCAGTCAAATCAGCAGTACCCTCAGCATTATCAACAGCAATATCCACACCAGCAAACTCAACAAGCTCAGCCAGTTCAGCAAGTTGATCCTAGGCAACAGCAGCAGCTACAACTCCAAAGGCAACAACAACTGCAAATGCAATATCAGCAGCAGCAACAGCTGCAAGCCCAAAAGCTTCAAAATGGCTACCCACAGCAATACTTACAACAAAATTCATATTTACAACAGCGTCAGCTATATAATCCCCAACAAGGTAACCAAAACATACGTGAGCAGCAGTATCCTCAACTGAGACCACAGCCGCAACAGACCCAAATGACGCAGCAACAACAATACTCTCAACCACAACCCCAACAGCAAAAACAGCAAATGTTACCACTACAATCTCAAAATCATCAGCCTCATCCACAAAGTCATGGGGCTCCCCAGGCTCAAAGCATTTATAATCCTCAGCAACATCAGCAATATCTGCAGCAAAATCCGCAGTATCCTAAGCAGCCTCAACAACAACATGAGCTGCAGCAATCAAGATCGAGTTCCAACCAATACAAGATCGTGAACAACCCTTATAATACACAGCAACATCAAGCCAATGCAAATCAGCATCCTCATTACCCTCAGCAGAATTATCATCAGAGCCTTCCTTCCGGCAGTCAGCAACAATCTCGTCCTTATCCTCAAATGATGCAACAAACTCCGCATTCTAGCTATCCTCAAAATATGCCTTCACAACCTGGACGACAACAGAACTACCAACCTCATGAATTTAACTCTGCTCAACAGCCTTCTAATCTCCAACCTCACTATCAACCTCAGCAGCGTCCTTATTCAAACATGACACAGCAGAATGCTCCCATGTACGAGCCACTGAAAAGCCAACGTGAGACCTCAGCATCTCAGCCGGCATTTTCGGCTTCCAATAGTTTGAGCAAAACGGCACCTTCTCTACCAACGAAAATCAACGCTCCTCTCCCAAATAACACTAACATCAGCGAATTTGCTAAAAATAATCTTCCATTTCAACCTGAAAGCGGAAAGTCTTCCACCCCCTCGAATCTACTCACGAAGATACAGTCAAACCAAAATCGACTCATAGGAACGTTGACTCCAGAAGAAAGAAAGGCGAAAGTCAACAAATATTTAGAAAAACGCAAGCAGAGATCACTTGTTGAGAAGCAACCTAAAACAACTTCTCGCAAGAAAGCTGCTACCAACCGACCCAGAGTCAAAGGAAAATTTGTCACTAAGCAGCAAGACCCTACTGCTGCTGCAAATCAAAATAACGAATCGAGCAGTTTTCCTCAATACCAAGTGACTAATCACATTCAAGAAGAAAAAAATCAAATAGGCATTGAAAGCCATGAAATTGCATCCGATTCCAACCGAGTACTAGATTCTCCTTTTAGAGGCTATACTGAAGGAAACAAAGACTTCTTCTCTTCGGAGCTGGATGCGGAATATTATTCATTTTTCTGATTAGTCAGCTAATGGAAGGACAACTACAATAGTTATCCATAAGGCTATCATTAGTATCAAAATCAGATATCAAATCAATTTTTTTAATGTATTCCATGCAGCGAATCATTGCCATGCCATGTTTTTCTTTCAGAATTTAATATCTGAAAGTTATTACTTAAATTTAAGATTCATTTGTATATCTTTATTATTTATTTTTGAGTCTTATGTTTTCAGTGTTATCAAACATTATTATTTTGGAAATCAAGCAAATTTTCAATATGAAAAAAAAAAATTTACTAAAATGACTTTGTCTCACAAAGAAGTATCATTTCGAGTCAGCGGTTGAGGACTTTAAGCGATTGGTTTTATTGCTTGAAGGGATGTTTGGGGTTTACATAGAATTACAAAAGAATCCCAGTCCTCCGCTGAAAGACGGAAGAGCATGTATTTAATTCAATATTTGACCACTGAAAGTTTATATAACGCACTGCAAACAAAAATTTTCTTGGTTATAACGTAATATGAAGCTTATAGCACTGGCTTCACCTTACGAACTAGCTTCTAGATTGTTTCGAGTCGAAATTTCATTAGAATGACATTCCTCAGAATATTTTGCAGGAACAGCACACCGGAGGTCTGGCACTATATTTCCGCTTGATGCTTATTTCTAAAGCATTGATAGATTAGTCCAGTGTCCAAGACAGCAATGAAAAAAGTGATAAGCAAGTGTTTATTAGGAAAAAACGATAGAAAGAGACTTGAAATGTTGAATTTACCATAATTTTCGATTTGAGAGAGATCGCAGGGTGCATTAGTGACCTGTGAGATCCTTTCTTTAAGATATTTGCCCTCATTGAGTAGCGTTAAGAAAAGCTCGACGATATCCTGCTCAAAGAGTTCTTTTCCACCAGCAGGAAGACGGTTTTCCTCAATTTGTTTAAAATGATTGTCACATCTGAGTTGCATCCTCAAGCATACGTCTTGGACGCTGGTAGCTGCCAGATATCTGTATTATGATGAAATAGATTGAATGAGCGATGTGCTAACAGTGATTAAATGTACGCTGAAGCGCCTTTGAGAGTATGTGCTTGGGATCGGACGTCTTTCCAGTCTTTTGCGAGAACAGAATCGTGGAGTTTCTTTAATCCTTGATTAAAAGTGAGCTCTTCAAATTTTCCGACCATCATTGTGAACATTTCTTCATCTCCTCCGAATTGTTCGACGCCTTGTTCCCAGTCGATTGCGTCGCGAACTTTCTCATCTTTGTCCATCATCTGCCCCTTTTGATTGTTAGTTTTTCGTTAGATAAGTCCTTGGAACAAAATTTAATTAATA
>ENA-UOTZ01002215-UOTZ01002215.1-compost-metagenome-genome-assembly--contig:-NODE-2215-length-10657-cov-8.038383_pt1 | contig 10657 bp, 13 predicted proteins | sample MGYA00238144_ERZ746983 | MGnify/ENA primary metagenome ERZ746983 (study PRJEB28759, sample SAMN06268863) | compost metagenome | isolation source: single cell | place: USA: California, Emeryville, Joint...
ATAGATTTGGCTTGCTGAATATGCAAATAAAGGCGGGAAGGCGGAAGAACTCGAAGAGATCATCCAGCATTTCAATGAGTTTAAGGGCTACTTTATCAGGACGAAGAAGAAGAAATCCATAAATCCAGCCACAGCAGCTTCGACGGATTTAAACAACCCTCTATATAAGTAAGAAAATAGGCTTATCTGTCGAATGTCTTATACTATAACTAATCAAATAGAGCAATCATGAAACAAAGAGGTGGTGGGCCTCCTATCGTTGAACTCTACGTTGGTCACCAGAATATCTTCAGAAATCTGAAAGGTCATGAAGCGATTTTCGAGCTACTGCAGAATGGCATGTTCCATTTAAAACGGGCGTTCAGACAAGACGACTCCCCGCCGGAAATCAAAGAAAAGCTGGCACAGCTCTTCGAAACGGCTTATGAATGCCTCACTTACTTTTGTAAAGAAAATGAGGCAAATCAGCTAACCCTGAGCGAGAAAATGAAGCTTTTCCTGAGCAATCTGGACTATGACCTCGGGCAGATCCAGCTTATCTGCGAAATTTGTAAAGATAACCGATATGTCTGCGAGAACTACGGGGAGCTGATATTGACGACCGTCCTTGAAACGATCGAAAAACATGGACGAAGGGCAGTTTATCTTGAACCTCTCATGGTAATCATCTTATATCCGCAGGAGCGGTTGTATCTAATTCATTGCAATACATCATTAGCACATTCAAACCGCAAAAGGCGTTGATCTAATCGACAACCAGTTTGCTATTTTCAATAAACTTCTGCCAAACTTCCGCGCTCTTGAATTCAAGGAAGAAGAGATACTCTACGCAAGAGAAAGAGAGCCGGGCAAAGACTTGCAATTCTTATTTAAAAAGAACGATCACACGCCTGAAATTCTTATTGATAAGGTGCATTCCGAACACTCTTGTGATGAACCAGGAATTTACCACGCAAAACTCCTCGAGGTACATATCGCTTCATTTCCTACTTTTATATTCATTATATTTGTGATGATAGGTTTTCCTTGCCATCGCGCGAGGGAACGAGAAACTGCAGTTCTCCCATGCTAGACTCAGGAAGGCCTTCCCATTGATATATCTCCTAGAGCTGCTAAATACAACCGAGCAATTAGATCATACACAGCAATGGTCTCTGGTAATGACTGGCGATGAGGAGCACGAGAGCTTTAAATCTGACCCGCCAACGCAAAAAAGCGAAGATATTCCTCGTCCTACCCTCGATCAAATGAATTACATTAGAAATAAGCTTCTTGAGTTAATCGGAGTCATCTACCTCGAGTCCGACTACAGAATGATTCCTGAATGGGAAAAAGCATACGAGTCATTGGCTACCGTGCTGGTCGCTGAAAACAAAAAAATTGCAGGCCTGAATGAGAAAACTCCGAATCTTGCGCTGTATCTCCAATACATATTCGACGAATTCCTTCCTTTCCTTGTGAAGTACGTCGATAAGATTTTCCTTAACAGTAGGCACACCGAAATCAATGAGAAACTTGACCTTCAGCTCTTCAACGACATAATTTTCTCACTCTGCAATAAAATGCTGCTTTTCCCCAAGAGTTACCGGGAAAGATCTATTAACGACTTGACGGTGCTGGCAAGAACCTGCTTTGACGACCAGACGTATAAAAGTGTCTTTGCCGAGAAGATCCAAGCAATCGAGAACAAAAAGCAAGAGTTTTTAGATATTCAGAAAGCTATCAGTGTTATAAGGAAAACTCGCTCGAACTCACAAGCGAAAGGCGAACGAGGGGAGTGTCCTACGAGAGAACTATGGAAAAGATTTGTTTATCTCTTTCTTAATAGCAAAGCCTATCTGCAGGTAATAACTTGGGCAGATTAGCTCTAACGCATGTAATTTAGGAGGTAGAAAAGGAAAAAATGGTCCTGAGTGAAGCGATTATCAATTTTGATAAATACTTCCCTGAAGAAATGACGAAAAAATACAAATTGCAACCAATAACCATCCGCGAAATCGTGAAAAAGTTCATAAAGTACCTGAAACAAGGCGTTGACTCGGAGGCTAACCCACGCACGATGATCCGCACGATGGAAGTATTGATCAAGATCATCGAACAGTCTCCTGACAAACAGCTTATACAAGTAAGCCTATTCTTTAATGACATTTATAACATATATGTTCACTTCTCATATTAAAGGATTTCATGAATAAGGAAGAAGCGATGGAAATGATTCTCAGCGTCTTATCGGACCCAAACAATCTCAAAATCCAGGAAGAGCTCTTGGACACTTTCCTCAAGTTTGGCATTGCGCTTATGGAAGGTGGAAATAGAAAAGTGCAGAAAACGATCTACGACTACTGCGTTTCCTTCCCTCGTTCTGAGATAATGTTCAAAAGGCTTTACACGCTTATTCAAAACCAAATTGATAAATTGAAGGCCGATGCACAGCCGAGCAGTGAGGATTTATTCGATAATTCCAGGCAAGGGACACAGTTCTTCCTATTTCAACTTGAAGAGGAGAATAGCGATGACAGGCAAGATCTGAATGAGAAAATCGTTGAGAAAATATTACGGTTCTTGCAGCTCTTCACAGAAGGGCATTACCTCGAATTACAGAATTACGTTAGGTTCCAGAAAAACAATTTCAACAGCTACGACCTAGTTGCCATCATTACTGAGCTTCTTCTGACATACTCCTCGAATATGACGCAGAAAATCTACGAAAACATCCTTAAATGCCTTGATACGCTTACAGAATTCGTCCAAGGGCCTTGTCCTGAGAACCAAATTTCTCTTATCGATGGGAAATTCCTTGAAGTTGCTTACAAGATTCTAAGCGTAAGACTACCTTCGTAACTTGAATATTAAAAGTTTCCTTTAGAGAGAGACGAAGGCGGCCCCGACTAACGATTTCGTAGATGAAGAAACACTCACGACTCAAATGGGGACTCTGATGACTTCTCCGGGTGCGAAGAACCCAAGGAAATCACTCACGAGAGGCTTCTCTAAAATAAGTAGAAACAGCACTAGATATTCAGATTTGCAGCCATGGCAAATCGCGCAGCTGAAATATAAGTGTATGATCTTGCTAAACTCTCTCTGGGAGTCGAGGCAAACACCAAAAACGGTCGGAAGGATCATGAGATCGATTCCTTTGGATATCTTGAAGAAAAATATCGCTGAGATTTATAAGCAGTATAAAGACATGTACAAAGACTCATTGACTGAAAAAGCATATGGACATGTAAATTTTGTGTAGTGATATTGAGTTGAAAAGCGTCTTTCTTCCATAGTATGCATCGAGTCCTGATAAAGACGAAGAGAATAAGCCTCCGGAGTACTATGAGCTGATCCTTGAGACAGGATTTTATATTTATTTCCTTATTCAAACGTATATAGGAGCGAACGTGCAGGACTCGGATATTGGTAAAAACAATTTGCTTTGAATTGGCTTTAATTTGCTGTTATGCGAACGAATAGATTTTATCGATGAGATTCACGAGATAAACGACGAATTACAATTCACCAAGACGGTTAAAGGAGCCGGAGGCCTGTTACGCAATAATGTGATTGGAGACCTCGGCAAATTCGGCGTTACGCTGCTAAAATCTGGATTTTCGACAGTGTCTTGTACTTGATCTTATCTATCGATAAACAACTGACGAATGCTATTTTGAATTAGCTATGAAAAAGACCGTTGAAAAAACCGTCAAGAACGCCGTGAAATTCAAGTTGATTCGCAGTGAGGAAGACAAGAATGCAATCAAGGAAGCTATTGAGATCAGAAATGCTATTGAGATGAAAGAAAGGATCAAGGAGGTAGTGTTTTCCTCAAAATACCTGGAATTAATTGCCAATTTTGAAGGGTATTGCATTCTTTGCGAGAAACTCAGCAAACATCGAGGTCGTGAGAAACAATACCATCGAAAAAGTTCATTTCATCTTGATGCCGCACCACAAGCAGTTGCCCAAAGAAACTAAGGCTCACTTTCATGAGAACGTCGACAGAATCTCGCTCAAATCGAAGATTTCGGGTCTTATCGAAAAAACTCCAAGTCTAATGGAAATCGCAAAGCACGAGCTAGCGTAACTCTACTTAGCTTCGACTGCTCACATAACCCTTTTTACAATAAATAGTCTGAAGCAATTTTTCGCGAAATATAAATTCATTGCTATTTTCGCCAATTTCGTCCACTTATGGAAGGACCTGGCCTTCTTCCTGGTATAATTCGCTTGTAATGACCATTTTTCTAAATGACTATCGTTTTCAGAGCATTGTGCTGAATATTTTCGTTCTGTTCTCCTACTCCGAGTTCTTTCCCGAGGGAACACAAAGCAGGCAAGATGCGCGCTGGTACAGCACGATCTTTTTCCTTGATTCAGACGTTTATTCTCACAGCGGTGATCTAGAAACTCTTTTATCGTCTCCTAATACCTCCTTTTACTTTAGAAACAAATCGGATATTCGATGCTATGGGAATATCAATGATTTTCTGCTCGTCATTCGTCGTCCTTTTTTACCTCCTCAAGAAACTTCCCCTGCTCCTAAAGGTGATTTGGGTCGACCCTCCTGGCACCCAGCAGCAGAAAAGAGGCATTATAAAGCATGCCGTTAGATTTGTCACCCGAGTCATCAAAACAATATTCAAATTCATGCAAAACGCGGATATTTTGTATTACATTGGATATATTGTTTTCGCAATCATCGGACTCACATTGCATCATTTTTTCTTCGCCTACCATTTGCTCGAGGTTCTATTACGGTTCCCGACGCTTAGAGATGTGCTGTATGCAGTTTGGGAGCCGAAAAGATCGATTTTTCTGCTGATAGTGCTGTTATTGATCACGGAATACGTTTTCAGTCTCTTTGCCTTTCAATATCTCTACCGCGATTTCGATGGGTACTGCAATTCGGTGCTAATTTGTTTCCTTTCAAATATCGACTTCACGTTCAAAGGAAACGGAGGTGTTGGTGGCATTCTTATCGAGTTGAACAACGAAAATAGCTGTAATTATTCCATTCATGTTTCAAGTCACAAAATGCTCTTCAATAGCACAATTTTACAATGGAGGAAGATTTATTTACGATTACCTTGCAACGATGCTTGTTTTCGTGCTCATGATCAGTATCTTGGCTGGTAACGAATGATATTCGTGATTCTTCATAACAGTTGGTGCTAGGTATTATAATCGATACTTTCGGCTCTATGAGAGAGAAGGATGAAGAGAAAAGGAGAGATATTAACGATTTTTGTTTCATTTGCGGACATTCCAGGTGAGCTTTTCATACAAATTCGAGGGAATTATAATATTATTGTAGAGAGACTTTCGAAAGACAGGCAGATTCTGCGATAAGCTATGCAAATCACATTAAAATTGAGCATCACATGTGGAATTATGCTTATTACATCGATTATTTAAAATCGAAAGATGAAACTGAGTATACTGGCATGGAAAGTTATATCCGCGAGAAATTAGACCGAGGAGATATAACTTGGTTCCCATTGAATAGGTAATGATTATTCTTTTTGAACAAGACCTAAACCTCAACTGAAAATGTTTGTAGAGCGCTTTGTTTATCAGGAGTTCAAGATGGTGAGCATGCGGTCTATCAGAAGATTTATCAAAATTTCCAGGAGGAGGTAAACTTATATACAATGGCTTTTCATTTAATCGAGTAATTTTTTTGATTAATAGATTGATGAAATTAGAGCTAATTTAAAACAAATGAGTGAATTGCATGGAGGTCTGTTTTTAGGAGATGATGGCCTTCAATTTGACAAGCATGAACAGCAATCACCTGGCTTGCCAGAGAGAACACTAAGAACAATTTCGAATCGTACGAATACATAAACCTAGTGAGTTGTTCAATATGTTGATATGTTATTCCGCTAGCCAAATTTTAGTCTTTTTTGGCGTGGGGTTTATTTTTAAATATTTTTTGGTTTTTCTCTCGTTTACTTTATGAAAGATTTTTGATTGAGTATTTCTTACAATCTCAAAATCCGATTTATCTAAGTTCTATTTTCGACAATTTCAGCAAGTAATTCAAGTTTTCCAGGGCTGGGGAGTTTTTGCTGAGGATTTGGAAACTAATTTATATAATTGTGTTCTTCAAATATGTGTAGAGGGATTGATATCTTAGTATATAATATAGAAATAAAATGGGAGAATCAAGCTTATTTTCTCCATCAAAAACTTCAAAAATCCTTGATACCGGTGAATCTGATGATCGAAGTAACCTATCAACTTTCCTAATCCTCATTTGATTATAAGGAGATGCTATGTCTGCCTGTTTTGTTTAGCTAGCGATTCGAGGCAAGATCGCTTAAAGAAAAGTTCACGGTTTCACAAAGTAGCCTAGCATTACTGACGCAAATACTCTAATTAGGAAAATTTGAAATCCTGGAATTTGAATCCAACTTAGGGGTACAGCTAACAAAAAAAGTTGATGAGTTTTAGTTTTTCAGTTTGATATGAAATAATCGGCAGAAATTTCGGAGAATGGGATGAATAACTTTTCCTGTTTGTTACTAAAGTTTGATATGAAATGAATTTTCTAATGGTTTTGGGAATGCATCTCATTGAGTGAAACAAATAACTATAGATTAGTTTATCTTTATACCTGTCGATCTTGTGATTCTAAACGAAACACGCTGAAAATACTGCCTCTGTTCAATCAATGCAAATTAAGAGAGAAGGAAATGGTGAATTTTACGCAGATCAACAACGGCTCTAGTTTTATGAATCACGCTGCTTGTTCCAATATCAATAACTTTTGCGTATTGATCATGGGAAGCTGTTACTAACCAGTTTCCACTTTTGCTCCAACGAACGCTATACACACAATCTTGAAAGTGAAATCAATGATGATACTTCATAAACGAATCACGTTACTTGTGTGACAACTGAAATTTCTCACAATTTCGTTCGCTCTACGGTCATACACTTTGGCACCGCAGTCCTTCCCACAAGTCGCCAATAAATTCGGATTTTCTGGGGAAGGGTCAATCCAAAAGATCGCTTTGAATACCATTAGAACTTAGATATCGTGATAGATAGGCGTTACGGTCACGATCATTATATGTTTCGAGCACCCGATAGCCTTGTCTAATCATCAGGACCTTTTTTTCGACCTCAAATGCGTTCAGACGAGTTTGATCATATTTTAGAAATATAAAAGGGTCGCCTGCTGTTACGCTCCACCGACAACAAGCGTAATGATCTGTTTTATTGTGACCATTAACATCAAGCATACGTTGAATGAGTGATTCTCAAATTACCTTTGGGCCCTGCTCCGAAGCTGAGTAAATATTTATCTTCGTTCACGTCAGCGATTCGGCACTCTGATGCGATATTCATAACAGCAATGCGATTTCCTTCAGGATTAAAATCGAAACTCTCAATGCGGCCTTTTGATAAAATGATTATCTTTAATTGAGAATGAAAAATCGATTAGAGTACTGTCTCCAACCCATCTCGATCTGCGAGCGAGTTCGATTGTTGGCTTATCAGCGGAAGGATCGACGTTGTAGAGATGATAGCCGACTCGCAACTTAACTGAAACAAGTGCAAGTCTTTTGGTATAAGCGTTGTATGCAATGTCTCCCCTTCCCACTTCTAATTCAGATTATAACAAAGCATCAAATGAAATATTACCTCCGACAATTGGTTCGTGAGAGACAGGGAGTATTTTTTTAATCTCTTTGTTATGTGAAATATCTGCCAGCTCGAAACTAGCATAATCAGCTGTATGATGAAGCGAAACAAGCAAATTTGAATCCGGAATTTCTCGAATATGAGTCCAATCCTCTATTAAACCACACTTTCAATATGAATGGTTTCCATTGAAGAGTTACTTTTGCCACTAGCTTTAGCTCCGCCGAAAAGAGAATACAAAGATCCCGTTTCGATATTTGAAACGTATATGTTATTATTGATCTGAGTGGCCAGAGCGATCATTTTTGATTCATCTTGTGAATGGTAAGAACTGTTTGGATATAAATCAAAAAATAATCAATACCTTTAGATCTGTGGATTATTTGAGAGGATGCTCGTTCGATAAGTTTCTCTTGCTCCTGCTCATTCTTATTATCATAGTCTTTTATTACCACTACCGTCTTCTTTATTTCAGGCAATTTAGGCATTTCAACCAAATTTATCGTCTTTTTCAGCAACTCCTTGAAGGCAGCGTTAAGTAACTTATTCTCTGCAATTAAATCTTCCATAGCAATTTGGTATGAAAGAGGAGCTTTCTCTTTCTGTTTCCGTATCTCTTCGATTCTATCAGCATAAACTCCACAAAATTCCAAAGCTACTACTCCTAGAGCACGGAATTCTTCGTCTAGATGCAATTTCGATCCAGCAGGGAGGTTGATATTAAGATCAGTCAAATTTATCTCTTCGATTAGCGCACTCTCTTTCTTAATCCACTCTCTCTCATTAACATTTTGAATCGGTTTATAACTCAGATTTTGCGTGACTGTATTGGTGGTCGAGACCTTACCCGGAATCAAATCTGACCAGTCGTCGAGATTTATTTTAGGAGATGAAGCAACCGGCTTTTGGTCCTTTACGCTTACTGAATGCGTTTTTTTGACACCTACGGTTACCCATTGAGGTGGCTGATTTAGATTGATTGATGAAATCTTAACGGTAGAAGTCGATTGAGTCATCTGGGGCTTACTTTGTTGGATGGATGGACTAGTAATGATATTTTGAGTGAACGAGATCCTAGGAGGGTACTCTTGGACATCTCCACTTTTTTTTATCAGGTTCTTTTGAGTAAAGACGCTCGCCCAATCACCTAGGAAAAATCGATTGTACTCTTTTAGATAAAAGATATTGTGCCGTTGAATAATCGAAGCGAAATTCACTAGGTTGATTTTGGCAGAAAGAAATTCAAGTTCTCCTGTCAAATCTTTCAGCATTTTCTCCAGAAAGAGCTTATGTTTCAGTTTTTCCGATGGGATCTTGAAGTCACTGTTTGAAGAGTCAACGTAAGGCAGGGTTGCGAAAGCAATCTTATCTTTGTATATTTCAAAACTCTCAATAAACACGGATTTCGGACATATTTCACAGAAATGCAACAGTTCTTGGATAAAGAGAGTCGATGCCAAGTCAAAATTCTCAGTCACGAAAGGAGCATCACTATTAAGGGCTCGAATGGTGTGAATTTCATGAGTGGCTTGAGATCTTGCTTGAATAACCAGATATATTGTGGTTCTGGACGTGACTTTAAAGTCGTAGTACTGGCTCCTGATCTTTGGAGGTAGAGGTGAGTCGGTTTTATTGGATTCCATGGCCAGATTAGGAAATCTCTAGTCTAAAATTAAACTTTATTTAATAGATAACGCACCCTCATTGCGATAATTCAAGAAAACGGGATCGACCACATATACAGTGGGTCTGATTTCAAAATAATCAGTCTCTTCTTGTGAAAAAAGATGAAACCTTCCAGAGAATTTGCTCCAGAGCCATTTAACGAATCGATCCATTTCTAATGGATATAATTGATGGAATTTATTTCAATTGCAAATCGACCGAAATTTACCTTTTTACATGTGCTAGCTCTTTCTGAGTAGAAAAATTTCTCGAAATCCATGACTTTTTTCGATAATGAATCTATGATTGTAGACATTCCCATTATTAAATTAAATCTTAAATTGCATTCAAAAATATAAACTGAAGTTAGGGAAAGCCGAACTTTTGACATAATCATCTTATATGGAAAGAATCTAATATGAGCGGAAATTATAGCCAACATTCCAACTTTAATGCATCAAATTCAGAGTTACGCCGAGAAGACGCAAAATTGAGTAGTTTAATTCAGTTCATTATGATGACCAAAGAGTTAGAGATTGTGTCTGAAAAGAATAGTTCCCTCAAAAAGTGAGGCTAACTATTCATATTTGTAAAAAACTCCATCACTTATTCAGTGGTTAAGAAAGCTAAAAAATAAAATAATCAAGGATCCCTGTATTAAACTATTCAAGATAATTGAAAAAATATTCGAAGATATTTTTCTGGTTCTTTTTAATTTTACCGCCGCTTTTAGTTTCAAGCTTTCTTTCGAAGTCACTGAAAAAGTAATCTTTTCTTTCGAAAAGCTCGGCTTGGGACGTTAGGGATTCAATCGGCTTCCACTACACACGCTTGACTATTTACATACTAAACTCTTTCGTGAAATCTTTTTTCGAGTCATTAAGTCTGGCCTTTCGTGAGCCATTAACCACACACTTGCATGTTGAGCTATTTTTTCTCTTAAGCTCTCTTTTTATTGAATCTTACCCTAATTGAAATCTCTAACTCACCAAGAATCAACTCCATTAAATAAGCCAGGCTGTAGTTATGATACGTATTCTCAGTTAGCAGTTCTTCTCAAAAGAGAAGGTAAGTGCTATATCCACGCATACTTTAAGAGAAAATATCATTACTCGCCGTAATATTGGGTTTAAATTGAAATAGCTTCAAAACAAATTCGTTTAAAAAATAATTTACTTTGTACAAAAAAATTTATTGATCGTCATGCAGCGCTTATTGAAATTGGCAGATACCTTGACAAAACCTGAGGACATATTCAAAAATCAAATCCAGAAGCTCGGTTCGCCTATCATGTCTAGCGTCATTGACGAGCCAATCGAATATTGCGCTTTTTACGACGAGACCAAGC
>ENA-UOTZ01002216-UOTZ01002216.1-compost-metagenome-genome-assembly--contig:-NODE-2216-length-10653-cov-4.582451_pt1 | contig 10653 bp, 4 predicted proteins | sample MGYA00238144_ERZ746983 | MGnify/ENA primary metagenome ERZ746983 (study PRJEB28759, sample SAMN06268863) | compost metagenome | isolation source: single cell | place: USA: California, Emeryville, Joint...
AAAACTTGGAAACGTATTCAGACTTTCCTTTTGCTCTGTGAAATATATAGGAAAATATGACAAGAGCAGAAAAGCAACCGATATTCAACTTATTCCATCATAGATTTCGTTTCAGTTCAAATGAACGACTCTGTTCATTCGTTCATTTTGCACTATTTTAAACTGAGTAAGATAGGTTCTTAGAAATTTAAGAAATTTCTTTAAGCAAGCATTTTACAAAAAACAACAGCTATCCTTGTGTTTAGAAGTGAAAGAAATCGGTCTTAATTGCATGCGCTTTTCATGGCAGCAGGAAATTTATGAGGCCACTGATAAGTGCTCTAGTGATATTCATCATAATTTTGCAGAAAAGAGTTGGAAATTTATCGTGTTATTAAGGCAATAGATCATTTTTATATTATTACTATCTCAATTAACAACACCAATGATTATCTATAAATGAAATGATATATAAGTATTATTACTTATGTCCTCAATCGGCAACCAAAGATTGATGCGGTAGTCCTGAATTCGTTTTTTTTTCAAATTAAATAAGGTTCTCATCGACTTTAAAGATTTTTCAGTTGACTATAGATGAGTTTTCGTTTCTCAGCTTCTTTGGGGTCAACCAACTGACTCATGCTTGCATTCGCGTCAAGTAAATCGTTATTCTACATGAAAAGAAATAAGACAAAACCCCAGAATAATTTTGATATTATGTTCAAATATTCATAATTTGGCAATAGATAATTACCGCTGAAATTTGAGGATTGGAAACTCCCATTTTCTAAAATGGAATTTTGTTAGTGGGTGTCTAGAGATTCAAGTATTTACTTGTTCTTGCTCGTAACGTTTCAATTCACTCTCTCGCTCTTGCTGCTTTTTCTTCAATATAAGCTCTCTTTGAGCTTGAAGCCTTTTCTTTCGTTCTTCTAAACTTTCTTGACTTATTTCAAGCTTCGGAGCAGAATTAATAGATTCCAGTTTTTTGCTAATCTGTTCTTTCTCTTTTAAGAGCTCTTCATTTGAGAATGCGTCATAATTCTTTTTCATGATGGGTGGCAACGAGCTCTTCCATTGAGATGTAGTTAGTTCTGGGAGCTTTGACTTAGATTCCTCGACATTATTGTCACCTATCGGATCAAGCTTGCCCATTGGTGGTTTCTTTCCAAAGAAAGGAGGAAGGTCTTTGAGATTTGAGAGACCTTGCGATTTGGACTCTTCCATATCCTTTTTTTGAGACATTTCTGGATTTTCCGCAGCTTTCTTTTGATTTAACGCGTCCAAATCAGCTTTATTTACCGACTGCCGCAAAATTTCAGCCTCTTTTTCCTTTCGAAGTTCTTCCTGCTTTCGGGCCTCCTCCTCCATTCGAGCGAACTTCTCCTGCTCGCGTTTTTTCTTCTCTGCCTCTTGCATCTCATACTCTTGCTGAGATTTTTTGATTATCTCCTGAAGCTGTTGCTCCTCGATATCTTGAAGCTTAGCTCTCTCCTGCTCCATTGCAAGCGATCTTGCGATTGCCTCCTCGATTTCAGCTTGTTCTTTTTGGAGTGTGAGTTTTTGCACATCTTGGTTCACAGACTGATTTGAGAACTCATCCGATTGGACTCCTGCTAGGTTTGCCTGCTCTTCCAGTTCCCGAAGAGCTTCCAGCTCTAGCTCTTTGTTTCTTTTGAGCATCAATTTCTTGAAAACTAAGAAATTGTCAGCTATAAGAAGCTGCTCAAAGACCTTCTTATGCTGAGGGATCTCTAAGCCTCTGTTCACAGCAATTAAGAATTGCTCCTCGGTTACTCCGAGTTCGTTTAACAGAGTCGTAAGCATCTCTTCGATCAAATCTTTGAATTTCTATGATCTATTGTTGAAGTGGGTTGATGGGACTATATGATTACGTTATGAACGTCAGTATAGGTGAATTTGTTTTCTTCCTCATCATCAAAAATGATACAATTTTCGTCAATAAAACTGTAAATTGGAACTTTCCAGAGCGGTGAAGTTAGATATTGCAAGGTAGAATCATAAATCCATTGCTATTTGATGTTAGAGAAAGTGAGAAAAGGCATTACCTCGGGCTCATCGTTAATATTTTGCTGTAATTTTACAGGTTTTGGGAGTAATTGTAATCGCTGTTGCTCTGACGTTAGAGCCGTATGTTGTGGACCACGCTGGCTAGTAGTGGAAGCTGTATTTGACTGAGGAGACTTCTTTTTCTTACTAAAGAACCCAAAAAAACCCATCGACTCAATTAATTATTTATTGGATTTGAAACTAAACTCAGTTATTTATTTACTTATTCAAAGCAGAATACTCATGGGGGGGGGGAGGTCAAAAAAAGATGAGAAGGAAAAGTCATGTAAGGCTATTAAACTCTCAGAATACAACGTTTTGTGGTGATGAGGACATGCATTTTCATCAACCACAGCAATTGAGATGATTTAAATTGATTATTGTAATATTGAGACGGCCTGCTGGTGGAAGTCTAAATGAAAACCGATATGATCAAGGGATAGATCGGGATGATTGAATAGCTTTAATATAAGGCAAAAAAATGCCAAATTTTCTTCATTGGTCAAAATAATGATGATATTGACTCAAAGAACAAAGAATTATATCGAATAAAAAATTGTTTGGCTTACAAACTATGATCATTCAGGAGCTTTTTCTTTTTCTTGGTCATCTGTCCATTGTTTGACCAGCTTTAATAATTTTGCCTTTACAATAGGCTTTGGGACGTAGCCATCGAAAAGCTCAACGTTTTGATCACAACTCAGTTTTTGCCTTTCCACGATGTTTGCACTATTAGCAATAATTGGTATTTTCGGCAAGTTCCCACTCATCATTAATGACTTTAAGGTCTCAGTACAAGTAATCCCATCCATAACAGGCATGTTGATATCCATTAGAATCAGTTTGCAATATTTTGAGAGCGAGACGCCATTTGAAGCTTTTCTTTCCAACAAAGTTATCGCATCGACACCATTACGAGCTTTGCGGATATTGAACCCAGACTCTAGGAGAATCTGCTCTAAAGCTATCAAATTAAACTCGTTATCATCCACAATAAGAATATATTCTCCATTCTCCCAAGCACATTCTTTCATCTGCATCTCATCTTCATCCTCAGCTTCGTCGCTCTCTTCCTCACCACGGCTATCTCCAGAATAGCAGCGGTATTGCTCTATACCCTCGGTCTTTGTGAAATTACTTTCTTTGGCTTCTCTTGCAGTGGGCTCTCGACCAGTGCCCTCTCGTAAAGTTACTTGTTCAAAGGTGAAATCCTTTTGGTCTTTCGAATTTTCAATTTCTTTAGCTTCCACCATATTCATTTCAGGGACTAACTCAGTAATATGAGAGACGTAACTGAACCGCGGAGATTTAGAGGTCTTTTGAATGCCAGTAGTCTCCTGCCCATGAAAGAGCGATTGTCGATTTTGCATGGTTTTGATGGGAGTAAAAGTGTCGACTTTATGCATTGACTTGGAGAGGATAGACTCTCTGTCAGTATCAGTTTGCATTCTGCTCATCTGCGAAATAATCGATCTAATTTGGGATGCTTTTGCTGTCGGTGAGCCTTTGTCTGAGAATTTCAGCCCCAAACTTAGAAGTTGGGTTTCAGGACGATAAACCAACCAATCGTGCTTTTTAACCTTGATCTCAGCCGGAAATCTAAAAGAGAAACTGCTGCCGATGTTAACTAAAGAGTCAACAGTGATTCCTTCTCGTCTTCTGGGCCAGAGAGCCTTTGCAAGCATATTTGAAACTGCCAATCCAATTCCGAGTCCAGTATTTCGAACCTCCCTTCCGTCACCATCATCATCAGCCTTTTCGAAAAATTTCCCAAGCTTTAGAATCGTATCTCTGCTGATCCCCATTCCTGTGTCAAGTATCGTGATCGTAAATAATCTAGCTTTCTCTTCAGTCATCTCCTCCTCGCGCACAGAAATATGAATGAACCCTTTCTCAGTATATTTCGATGCGTTTGAGATCAAATTAAAGAGAATTTGCTCAAGCATCACCTTGTCTGTATGCACTATATACTTGATCCCTTCAGGGATATCATAAATTATTTTGAGCTTCTTTCCGTGGTTGTTGAACTTGAACAAATTACCGATTTGCAAAATAACACTCTTCAAATCAAATTTCTTCGGCTGAGATTGCAGCTCTTTGTTCATGATCTTCGTATACCATTCCAGGTTTTTCATCACATAAGACAGCATTTTTGCAGACATAATTGCTGCTCGAAGCAGCTTTCGAACAGCAGGATCGAAATTCATCCTTTTGATGGTGTCAACGATGAGAAATATTACGTTCAGTGGCGTGTTCACCTCATGACTGATATAACCCAGAAGGCGGTTTTTGAACAGATTAACTTCCTGGAGTTTCTCCATCTCAAGGCGATAAGAACGATCATTCAAGGCCACCATATAAGCGCCGATCTCTGAACTACGTGGATTTGAATTAAGGGGAATGATGGTGAAATCTAACATGGACTTCCCGTTATGTTCGTCCTGTTCATTCGAACTGGATCCATCTAAAAGACAATCGAGATAATAAAATGGTTCCGTTTGTGAACTCACTCGAGCTTTCTCGAAGATTAAATCTGACAGAGTGATTGGACTGTCATTTGGCACTTTCATCATCCTTCTTGAAGCTTTCATTCGAGGAGAAGGTTCGTCAATTTCTTTATTTGACTCGTATTTCCCTGTTAAAAATTTAGATTCAGTTCTTACGCTGCCTCCGTCTTTGGTCGTTTTGGCAAAATTAACGAGAGTTTTCGCCTTGATCCTTGGGTTTGGAACCCTCATGTTGATAAAATGGGAACCAGACTTCAATTCATTCACTTTTTCGTCGTATAACAACATTTGATTCGGCTGGTGCTTTGGAGACAGATTATCGTCTTCAAAGATGATGCTACTAGCAATCGATTTCTTGAGGTTTCTCTGCTTTTCAGAAAATCGAAGAACTTGAAAATTTGCGCATTGTTGTTGAAAATTCGATTTATCAACTGCCGTGAAGTTCTCGTGGAACTTTTCATTGGTATATAAATTAGAAGATTTGCCAAAGACCGCAATGCCGACTGGAAGTGCATCTAATACTTTTTGAAGCTGACTGATTATATTCTGGTTTATTTCGTGCTCATTCTCTAATTGCTTTTGCTTAATCGAATGATTCCAAGCCTTGACTCCCGAGGCCAGCGCCAATAATAGTAAGAATACCAAATGCTCTCCATGGCATTCGGAGTAATTCCGCGCCATATAATAAACACCAGATGAAACCACACACAAAACCTCCAATAGCTGTGATTTAGCCGTATTGAAGACCGTGAATATCAGTACAAATTGCAAAAGTACGTTGTAGTTAGCGAAAAAGCGATCGGTAATTTGCTGCTGTAGCTCTATCGAAAAAACGACACAAAGAAATATCGAGAAAGTTAGAATAGGTGTTGATAGTAGCTGATTTTTCCTGATATTTGAGACTATTAGCCAGCAATGGAGTATGAATACTGCGATCAGTAGAACGGCCGATATTATATATTCGAGCTTGGCTTCAGCGGAAGGTTTTAGCGAAGATATAGCGCCAGATGCAGTTAGTACTAAAATTAGTGCCTGAAGAACGAGGTTTGCGGCTATCACAAAGCAAAAGAGAGCCGAGGAGTACTTTTCTGTGAGGGGCTGCTTTCTGTGCCGAGTAGAAGGATAAAGGAAGCCTTCTATTGAATTCATGCCTAACGACCGTTTAGCCCTTTGTAAATTTGATAGATAATTCAGATTAAAACTTGGATCAGAATTAGAATGAAGTTCTTTGGTCAATGAAATTATAATCTATATTTGAGAAGTCAACTTTTTTTGTTCCTTTTAAAGATCTAAATTAATAAAATTTGCTGCTAATTCGTGACACCGTTACGTTAAAAATCGACATAATTTTTTTGAAATTTGGGGACTATCCTCAATTACTGAGAATATATATGTGAGTCATATTACACCAAGTTAATGAGAAATGTCTGAATTTGAATCTATGAGCTCGTAGTGTTTGATTAAGTAGTAAATCGGGTTTGAAGTACGTATTTATGAAAAATCGGATCAAAATACAGGTTTGTAGATTTTATGACATGATGAATGCGTTTTGTTCGGGGTGAGCGGTGATCTGAGCCGCCGGTGTTTTGGTAAGAAAGCTAAGAGAGAGAGACTTAGATGTAAATAGCATCCAGGTGCCCGAAGACCATAAGGATAGGACCGAGGATTAAGATTTTATATGTAATTTATTCAAAACTGAGGTTTCCCATGAAAGAATAGTTTGAGTAAAGCCTCAAACAACATCTCTAAGTGAACTTTCATGAAGGTGGAAAAATTTGTGGGGTGTCTCTCATTTGCTGGGGTGATCGTGTTCGATTGCAATCGATATAGCTATAGCTCTTTTCGAGAGCTCAGCGTGACAATAACAATTATATAATTAAGCTGCTATCAGGGATTTTCTTTTGCACCACAGAACAATTTAGACCTCAAATTTCTAAACCATTTAACTTGGATTTATCCATTATTCAGATTGATTACTCAGCATATATATCCTTTTCTCTATGAAATTCTAATATCTTAACGGTGAAGATCATAAGAAGAATTCACTCAGAACTTCGGATTCACTTATAAAATATGCAGCTCAGATAGATCATGCTACTTTCTAAAGCATTGGAATCCGAATCCGCAAGTCAGGCCAAGGATAATATAGATTGCCACCTTTTGTTTACATAGATTAGTTAGCAAATTCAAATGATAGTGAGCTTCTTACGATTGCAGCAAGAATCAAAAAGATCTTCATTTTCCAACTTCTCCATCTTTCTTGGTTTTTGTAAGCACGGGCCTACAGGGAGTGAACATACGCTCTTACAACAGTTATCAATAAAAATTTTTACTCCTCTGGCCAAATTTCTGGACATGGATTCTGTGGATTTGCTTCTCTGGACGATCAACTCGAGCTTTTCACCTCTGTCAAACAGCTCCTCTATTTTATTAATTAGAAAATGAGACCACACGTAGAAGCGTATATACCTGCTGCTTGCATTAAGATATTTTTCGCGTCGTAAGCAGCGCTCTTGAGCTTATCGATCTTATCATCAGAGTTTTCAGTATAATAAGCCTGGAATACAAAATAAAATGCGAGCTCTTGTTGGTTTCTTTACAATTTTTTCCTTCAGAATAGGGTGGAACTCCTTATCGAAAGCATAGGCGCGTGCTTTATAAATTTCAGACTCATCGTATCTATTGAGGAAGGTTTCTTTTATTTCTTGGAGGAATTTGGAGGCCTTGACGTTCGAAAACAAGTTATCAGTCAAGCAGAGATAGGTGATGTCGTTCTCATTAAGCACATGGAACTTGTAGCTGAGGAAAGAGTGAGGTTGTTAGAACTTGATATCGTGACTAAAAAATACTTCTGCCCGTAGCTGTATATTTTCGCTGTGTTTTTAGGGATCTTCTTGATAACCTCTCGGATAACCAGAGGATAGTTTCCTTTCTCGACGTTGAGCTCAGTGAGCACGACGTCCTCACTTCTAGCGATCACAGTCGAAATAATAGTTGGCAATTGAGACATCTCTCCGATTGAAATCTCTAATTTAATTTTTTAATATAGTCATCCGAGCTCGTGTATTAGTTTCTTGGAGCGCCTGGAAGCTAATCAAGGATGTCGTACATCACCAGTGATCTTATAGTGAGAGAGCATATCTGAGCTCAGGGCTATTCGAGGAGAATTATCTCATTTCTTAAGAATCATTATAAAGGAGCATCGTGTTCTCTGACTAAAATCACTTTAACCTGTGGGTTGAATTCAAAAATACACTTCTTTAGAGTTTCTCTTGCTTAGGAAAGAACGAAAAGCGGTCGTGCAGCATCCCAACAAATTTTCTGATCCATATCGTAATATTATATAAATCTACAAATGGATTTCCACCGAAACCCTGTGTGAAATGGTTCGTTGCAAATGTTCTATAGTTCAAGTGATAATGTTACATAGATATCGATATATGAGCGAAATGAGAGCAGAGAACAGATGTATTTTAGATTTGAAATGTGAACAACCGCTAATCTAGTGAAGGAACTTTTAAAAAATGGCTTGCCAGAGGCGCCTATTACATTAAGCTTTAAAAAATTCTCATAGCCTGCATATTTCGTAAAGTTCTTTGCTGCCCTCTTCCTCACATCCAAATACGGATTGATTCAATCGCATAGTCAGATGTGGTAAAGGGGCAAATAGATTCTGAACCGTCGTTTGGATTTCATTCAAAATCATTCCAACAAAAGATTTGCTAGTTTCTCAAGCGTTTTTTTCTCCTCATTGGAATGCTGAGCTTCACTCTCAAAACTTTCCTTTGAGTATTCCTCCTCAAAATTTGCCTTGATAAATTGTCCTATCCGATGAGTCCTCAATGCATCTGGAGCAGGATAAGTGTGTCTCATACCAGCATTTCCATTAAGAAAATTTGGATCGTAAATGCGCATTAGAGTTTCAAAATTGACATTATCATGTGTCATAAGGTACTCGACTGTCTGTTTGCTAAATCTATCAAATTTAGGTTGTTCGATTATCGCACAATGCCCGAATGAGTGCGAAAGCTCTCCTTTTAGACTCGCTCCTAGCATAATAATGTTTGGTTCGTCTATTGCATCAAAAATCGTGAAAGATCCACAACTGTCTGAAATAATCAGCATATCATGGTATCCCTGTTTAGCATATAATTCTCGAATAGCTCTTGCAAACTCATCGTAGCTCATTATTCCCTTATCCTGTATCTTATGATAGTAATCTCCTCCATGACCACTCATAAAAACAAATAGCGCTGAATTGCTGTCTGAAAGCAGTCGTTTTCGAAATGGGAGAGACGGATGGTATCTTTTTCGTAGCACATCCAACCAATTCTTAGTTGATACTTCATCGTTTTTGTAATCTAATTCTAAAGAGTTGTAAATATTTGGTTCTCTCTGACCATCATAGCAAGTAACGGTCCCAGGATCATTGTTTCGAGAGTTGCAAGCGATGTTGTCCCCAGAAAATAGCAAGATATTCTCATCTGGTATCCCGCGATCCCTCAGCAGGCGGTAGAAATACAGTGTGTTTGTTGTCTGTCTATAATTGAACCAGAACTTTGAAGTATTCATGAGGAGAACATACACACGTGTCCTTCGCTTGGAGTTAAAGGATTTCGTGCAAGATATCAGCAGAAATATGAACACAATTGAAAGAAGTGTAGAAGAGCTGCCTCTCATCTTTTTCAAATTATTTGTTGCTGTATTAGCACAAAATCTCTTCTGAAGTAAAAATTATGCTGTATCTTAATTCGAATAAGTGCCCTACTAAGAATAGATTCCATCTGAAAACAGCCATTTACAGAGTAATCAATTTGCGAGTAAGATGTCCAAGAGAATTGATAATGTAGAACCCTCACGCAGGTACATTCATTGGAAACAATTTTATTAGCAAAAAAAAAAACAAAAATCGTTAAACGGTATAACTACTAGGTGTGAAAAGCAGCGAATTCATCTTAAAAAGAAGGGAATGAGAAGAGTTTATAACATGGGTGAAGCTATCGTTTTTGTATCTGGCCTTGGACAAAATAAAAAACATCATTCTTAAAAGCAAGCGTGAAATGATAAAAAATAATTGAGAGATATATGGCTTCTGAGGCCGCAAATAACGTCAACTAGTTGAAATTAATTATGGGTTTATATCACATACTATTGTCTGTTTTTCACATAAAGGTGCTTTCTTGTTATTCAAATACTCTTGTAGTGAAAAAAGATCCTTGTATATCTCTTTCAGTTACTGTTGAGTGAACAAACATAATTTATTGAATTATCCTATTACTTTGAATGTAATAGTTAGCTTTTGACATCACTTCCATCGGGTATTAGGGTTTTTCGTTTTCATTATTCGAAATGCTTTCTCAATCTTTTTTCCTCTCTAGAATTGACAGCTTGTGCGGGAGAATTATCTCAACATGAACATTTCAGCTGGAAGTTTTTTAGTCAACAGGAAAATTTAGTTTAGATGTATACATAGGTTTCTTGATACCATACTCTAGCGAGCTCGAAAGTTTTGGATGTGGTCATAATATCTCAAAAAAAAAGGTCCGACAATTTAATTGCTTGGGGATTATCTGCCAGGGAGATTCTTAATTAGATGAAGACTCCGTTTTTAAATTGTATTTGAGGAAAATGGGCTGTAACACGTACTTGTCGTAAAAATGACTTAAATTCTAATTTAAAATATGCATGGAGCTCTTTGAAAACCGGTTCATGAGTAGTCCTCATCTTGTGTACAGAGAATACTATCTCTCTGGAAAGCCTTATACCTTTTGTCTCTGCTACTTTTCCGTTTCAATAGATTAAATATTGGGCCTTTGTAGAATAACATAGCAGTAGAAGAAATAGACCTGAACATCAATGTGAAGCTCCACTTCTGACGGATAAAGTATTTGGAACATAAGTAGCTGCCAGGAAGCGATTTTTTTTTTTAATTAACATTCTGGGGTATTTGCTCTTTAAGTGATTTTATCTCAACAAACGATATAATTAACATTCATGTGGTTAAAGAGGTCAAAAGTTCGAAAGAGAAAGAAGATTCTGTCGAAAGCGTTTAACAAAATCGTGTTATTCAATTAGCATCATCTAATCTCATTAATAT
>ENA-UOTZ01002217-UOTZ01002217.1-compost-metagenome-genome-assembly--contig:-NODE-2217-length-10653-cov-4.155541_pt1 | contig 10653 bp, 13 predicted proteins | sample MGYA00238144_ERZ746983 | MGnify/ENA primary metagenome ERZ746983 (study PRJEB28759, sample SAMN06268863) | compost metagenome | isolation source: single cell | place: USA: California, Emeryville, Joint...
ACTAGATGCTGAATGATAATATTGAGTGATGTAGATTTTCCGCAGCGAGCCTCTCCGATACTGACAATTGGGATAAAAATCCCTCTTAATTCGCTTGAATTATTTAAATATGAGTAGAAGCGATCATCTTTGCATTGTAAATAAATGGGTTCTTTAATCGATTCGACTCTTTTCTCGACATAAGCTTTGTCGAATGGAACGACTGCACTTGATTTCAGAGAAGCTCCTTCAATGAAACGAGTAATGGATAGATCATCCAATTTGGACTCTTCATTCTCTTCGTTCTTTCCAATGCCATCATCAAGCAGATTATTTATCATTGTTTTAGTCATGAATTTATGGTGAGATTCATCGATATGAGTGATTGTTGACTCGCTGTAGATCTAATAGTTAGGTATGTCTCATGTACTTTAAAATTGATCTTACGGATCCTGGATATTCTTTCCTCTTACTTCGGCATGTATCGAGTATTTTGAAAGTTTTTAAAGGGCTTTCTAGAATTGTTGATTGTATAAGGTCCATTCTCGGCTTCTCAAGATTGAATTTAATAAAAGAATTATGAAAATTGTCCTGAGTTTGCAATTAAATACAAACTTTCAATAACTAAAATCATCAAGTACAAATAATTCTTATTAGAATATTCAACAGTCTGGTTCAAGTATGATATCTAAGTAGCATTTCAACATTGTTGTAAAGTGCAAATCAATCATTACCGATGTGACCTAGAACTATTCAAATGATGTGAGTTTTGGTTTTTCTTTTGCACATAAGTTTTTGATATACACAATTCCCGGGCCTTAAGGGAGAACAAGAGCTGCCTACGTTCTAGACAATGGAATTTTAAGGAAGGAGTCAACCACAACAAAATTTTCTGCCTCGAAGCAAAAATTTGGATTAGTTCAAGTTGGTTACCGTTTCACGCTCAATTAAAGTTTGATGTCAATGATCTTCAACTCGCCTAGAAACAACTTTGAAAAAGCCTGAGAATAATAAGGAACGTGTGTTATGGAAGAATTTAGGCTGATGCTCATGAAACTCATAGCTTAATAGCCATTAAGAATGAGAAAAAGGAAATTTTCATTCAAAATGGGCTATGAGGCTTCATACAATTTGATCTCATTTCAAATTATCAAAATTTCCGGAGACATGGTGGAGCAACCTAAGCAGCAATCGAAATATACAGCGCTTTAACAATGAGGCTCTATCCATTAGTGACAAAAGTGATAGCTTCTTGATTTGCACCAGAAATTTCTGGAATGGGAAGCTTCCTTTTGGTATTTAAACACCTTTTTATCGAATTTTTGGTCTCGTTATCCAAGCTGTGAGGCCTTTTGTGCACTAAAAGAAGCAAGTTTACATTTTCTCAGATTTTCAAGATTTTTCTCCCAATTATTCTTGAAAGAGGAACAACCTATACTCGATGGAATAACTTTCCAAACTTTAGCAGTTATTACGCTCAAATTTTCCTTAAGTCTTACTAAATGCTGGTTCTAGCTCTGTTGAAGTTGGCCTTCTAAACCCTTTTTGAGTAAGAAACTGTAATTAAATTAATTCGATTTATTGACTCAGGAGGAAGCCTCTTCTTATTTACAAATTTTACCATGGAGAATAGTAAATCGCTCGCAATGAGCGCCAAAGATCTCTTGCTTAGGCATTATTTCGAAAGATTAGATTCTATAAGAATAATAGAGGTAATTATATGCTTACGTGCTTTTAATTATTTCCATTTTTCTTCAAAGATACTGTAAAATTATCAGAAATTGTGAAACTTTAGCCTTAATATTCAGTATAATTGAGTTTTTAAGTCTTCTATGGCGTCATTCTCAATACTACAGTTTGTGATTTCTCAAGATTTGAGCTTAAATCGAAATCGCTAGTTGATTATTTATAATCATTTAATTGATTCAGCTTTTAATTAATAAAGGCTCTAAATCAGTATGCAAAGTAATTACATAAAAACCTTCAAGATAGTTGATGCCTATAGCAATGAGAAGTGCGCAAACCTCGGAGAAGTAAGCAAACTAGTTAGTTACAGGAATTTTCTAAGATTATTAACAAAATTCAGGTCTACCGCAGATCAGTACCGACTCAATTAGCTGGAGAGACCATGGAAGGGACTATAACCTATATGAGATCAGAACCTGAGGAACTCAAAAATGAAGAAACGAAATTCGAACTATTTGAGTACTCAATCTATAGTAGCTCCGTTCTGGGTCAAGTTCAGGAACAAGGTGCTATTGGAAGGACTAAAACTCTCTCATTTGATGCAAATTTCGTCGAGAGACTCATTTCGGAAATTTCAGTTCCTATTCAATTAAAGAAATCAGAGGAATTTTTTTCGAGTTCAGCATATTCGGTCGACTTGGAAGGTATTTTCATCCCAATAGTGGCAGTTGGAGAGGCTCGCTGCGGAAAATCTACATCACTCAATATTATCATTCAGCATCTAGTCAAACCTGAACTGTTGACTCCAAAAGAAAGCTACTTCACAGTAAGAAAAGGAAAAGAGCCCGTAACAGATGGCATCCATGGTTGCTTGATTCGATATAGTGATATGAAAACGGATGCACAAGAAATGCTTAATCAAATATTTGGCCCTGAAAATACGCAAGAAAAGCATGTTGTGCTATTTGACTGTGAAGGCACAGGTGTTGGTGATAAAGCTGAAATCAACAAACTCTATACAGCTGGTCTTTTAATCTCATTAAAAGGAGTGTTCATGGCCTCCACGAGTAAGAGGATTTATGAGTCCTTTGTCGATACATTCTTGATCAATTACGAAACCCACAAAGCTCTCCTTGAGCCCAATCAGAAGCCAAATATCAATATGAGTATTCTTGTCAAAGATCAAAGCGAAGAGGAGAAAGACCTGAGCAATGATGAGATAAAACAAGATGCAAAAAGAAGAGTTAGTCTCGGAAATCTTACAAATTCTGATAGATTTCTAACGGTTGTCAAGCCGATGATATGTTACTTAAGTGAGACAGACAGATCTGAAAGGGCAGCTTTTGATGAAGGAAATTATGATGAGGACGCCTCACCCCTTGTGTGTGAAGTGATAAAATGCTTCTGGAATATCATCAGACACTTTCAAAAAGTGTTTACGACTTCAGGCATTTCTAGTGCATCTACTCTTTCAAACCACCTAACTCAGGTCATTAAAGTTATCAACGGGGAATTCAGGAACCAGATTCCCAAGATTAGCTCTGAGATTTACATATCTGTTACCAATTTCTCAACAGAGGTTTCGCATGTCCTCCCCAGCGTTCAGCCTGGACTGCAGCGTGTATCAGACACACTTCACAAGATTTGCAGCGCTTTTATGAATCACAAAATCGAGCTCCATAAAACACTAGTAAAATTAGGGGAGAATCTTCAAAGAATTCAAGCATGTATGACTGTCTATGACCATTGCTGCCAGAAGAATCTAAAATCAATCTTTGTGGATTACCGTATGATAAGATTCATGCATTATGAATACCTCTCAAAAATGTTAAATAAGCATTCCATCTGGCAAGTCAGCAGTAAATCAATCGGGTCATTAAAACACTACCATCGAGGCCTAACTGAAGCTGAGATGAAAAAATTAAGAGAAGAATGCTCGTTGATTGCCGAGCTTGAAAAAGCTGATAAAGAGACGAGAAAAGAGATCGAGTACGAGCTATCCAGCTTCCCAATTAAACCTAACACGTTGCCATTGGAAGTCTTAAAGGAAATACTTAATCGCAGAGGTAGCAGAGGCTCTGGAGCTCAATTTGAGGTGCTGAAGTTTAACGTGATAAAGCATGTAGTTTATCTGTATATTCTCGTCGTGACTGGGTACACGATAAGGCCGGGCAGAACATCTTATTCTCATTTTCAAATTGAAGTCAAGAGATTGCGGCATCTCAAAGCAACTTTCAAAAATGAGATACGCCAGAAAGAGTTTTTGGGACTGCATTCGGATGATGAGAGATTTGCAAAGCATATTCAAGGATTGGTTCAAAAAACACTTAAATCATATCTACATGTTTTATGTGGATAAGGAAAGTTATGAAATTTCTCGATAAATTGAGTGAAATTAATGATATTATCATTTATGAACTGTATGTTGCACAGTGGTATTGGTCTGGTCAAGACTAATACATTTAATATAAGATTATTAAGCAAAAATAGAGTTGACCTTTTAAAGTCAGATACAAATAATAATCTTCTCAGCTAAGCAAAAGGTAGGTATGTTATAATTTCTAGATATAATCTTCTGCCTCATTACATATAAGTGAGTAAGTACTATTTAGTTTCTTAGTTGAAATGCTTATTGTTGAATTGGCACGTTTATTCTCAAGCGCAGAATTATTTTCATTTTTGTGCATTCACTGAATTGCTTTAATTTCTGGAAGATTATTTGAATTTCTGTTGGGATCCTTGGCTTATATAACGTTGGAATATCTTGACTTTGACACTATGATGCCAAAATTCCTTCCGCGCTTGCTTTTTAATGGATAGATCTTCATGATTTTGAGTATAAATGAAATTTAGAGAGAGAAAGCGAAATCTACTTGTACTTGTGCTTTTTTTGGGCATGATGTATATCAACTTCCACAGAATAAGATAAAATTTTCACTTTTTCATTGCTGAAAATGATTTTTACAAAAAAACTTCTATATGACATCCTTTCGGAAGTTTGTAAACATAGCCTCTTCAAATTAACCAGCTAGAATAAAATTGGAATTTTCATTGTTTCGAAATTTATACTGATCGCTAGAATATGATTTCTCAGTAATGAAAAGTATCCGAGCATGATACGTCCCTACCTCAGCATTTTACGAATTTCATGCCTCTTAGGATGCTATAATTCTTCGTTCCCAATCGTTAGCTTAACACCCTATTTTTTTGTGGTTGAAGAAATTCGATATCATAATAGATACAACATGCTCTCTATTATGAATAAAGCTCATGAATTTTAAGTTAAACCCTCCCACTCCAATTTCATTAATCAAAATAATTAAACAAAAATAATCCATTTCAGAAAAAGCGTCATGGAGGAGGAAAAAATGCTCGACATACCACAATATGTCATTGAAACTGTGCAGCTAGTCACTGTAAGCTATGATTTTGAGAAAGACCTTGAAAAAGTAAACTTTTCCACAAAAATTCTTCAATTCACCAATTCTATAGATTCCCAATATTGATAATGAAGATCAACCGCTCAACCAGGACCCTCAACCGCCTGTCCTATCCAATAGCTTTAAGTCTGAAGAAGAAAAAGAGATTAAAGCTGATGTAGAAGAAGTCAAAACTGAGATCAAAGAGAGCAAAAAGCAGGAAAGATCGATCTCATACGACAAATGGCCGGAAGAAGAGAATCCGGAAGATGACCAAGCAAATTCTCTACAGAAACCCCGACACAAGTCCGAATGTGTGGCTTTGCAATCGGATCAAGTCAGAGCAAGTCGTTCTCATATCGAAAAAGATATGGAGTCTGCTCAAGACATCATCCGATTGCATCTTGACTATGGAAAACTCTCTGCAGTTTGCCCTAATGCAGCGAAATTAAAGGGTATATTCATACCCATCATAAGCGTCGGAGGCGCTCGCTGTGGAAAATCCACATCACTTAACATCATCATCCGACATCTAGCAAAGCCTGAGCTTCTTGATCCATCTAAGAGCTATTTTAAAGCGCAGAGAGGAACTGACCCTGTTACCGATGGTATCCACGCCTGTCTGATTCGCTACTGCGACATGAAATTCGAGGCTCAGCAGAAATTCGATTTACTTTTCGGTCCGGAGAACAAACAAGAAAAACACGTTGTTTTGCTTGATTGTGAAGGAACTGATGTCGGAAACATCGATGAATGCAACAAACTCTACACTGCCGCACTCGCGATCGCCTCTAAAGGAGTGTTCATGATCTCAACCCTGATCAGGATATATCAACCACTTATCAAGACGTTTTTCGATAATTACGAAACACATAAGGAATTACTCGAGAAAAACGAGAAAGCCACCATTAATATGAGTATTTTTGTGAAGGATCAGGAGGATAGCGATTTAGACTTCGACGAGAAGAAGCAAGAAGAGAAACGAAAGAAGCATTTCAAAAACTTAGCCAGAGCTGACGAGTTCCTTCAAGTCGTCAAGCCGTTGGTCTACTGCTTGAGTGAGATCGACCTCTCTCATCGAAAAGCTCTGGATAAAGGCGATTTTGGCATCAAGTCACCATACGTGGATGATGTGATCGGATGCTTCTGGAACAACATGATCTGCTTCAAAAACGTGTTTGTCAACTCGGATCTTAAAAGCCTGAGGACCCTCGAGGATTATTTAGCTACAGTCACTCAGATAATCAACGGCAAGTTCAAAAACTCCAAGGATTATATCATCTCGCTCATAGATGAATGGGGAGCAAATTTCAAAATGGATATTCAGTCCTTGATGAAAGAGCAGCAACCTGGGAAGGATTTGATCCCACCTACCATCCAAAAGATTCAAGAAACACTGAATTCGTCGAAAACGATGCTAGAGAACAGACTCGTCAATATGAAAGAAAGCAAACGGAGCATAAAAATCAGCTTGGAGATCTTTACCGCCTTCTGTAAGAGGATTCTTGAAGGGCTCTTTATGAGTCCTCGAATGATCAAATTTATGCAATATGAGTACCTTACAAAGATGTTTGAGAAACAGTCTATTTGGAAAATCAGCAGCGAGGCTCTCGAAGCATTGCAGACTTATAAAAGAGACCTTGACGAGGAAGAGCTCAAAGAATTAGGGAAGAATTATCCGATTATCACTGCATTTGAAGAAGCTGATGCGGAGGTAAGGAAAATGATGAAAGTTGAGCTTGATAGTCTGGTGAGCAAACATCCAGATATTCCTTTGGATGCTTTGAAAAATATACTCGACCGACAAGGGGCAGGAGCACCATTTGATTTGCTGAAGTACAATGTGAAAAAGCATGTGTTGTACCTGTTTTGTTTGGTAAAAGCGGAGTATACGAGTAAACAGAGGGAAAACTGGTTTGGGTTTGGGCTGACGGTAGCTGGGTTGGCTACTGCGGGAACAGGAGCTATTGTGGAAATTGTGCTTCGGCGTGCATTGATGTGGGCAGCGGGAGGAATGCTGACGGGTTTAGGTGGATGGATAGTGGGCAAAGTGGCGGGAAGAGATATCGATTTGGACATTTCGATTGAAGAGAAAAGGCTAGAACATCTGAGAGAAACATTTAAAAAGGAGATTCAGAGAAAAGAGTCCATGGTGATGCTTTCAGACGATGGAAGGTTTTTGAAGCATATTGAAGCTTTAATTCATAAGACAAATGAAGTGTATTTGCCGGAAATGTGTCTTTGATTGTTTAAATAAGGTGTGAAAATTATTTGCTGTATAATGCGACGATAATTTTGCTGCTGGTTTAACTCAAAATTTTAATTTAATGTTGATAGTTGCAGGCTTTTCAGGGGTTTCAAGAGTTCTCAACAACTGTATATACATTCGCTCATATCTCAATTTTTCGAGTACTTGATTCACTGTTAATTCGAAGCACACACGGTAGTTTTTATTTTGAGAGAATTATAAAGCGCAAAGCATGCACAATAATTTTGATGATTGTTGGGTTAGTTCACCGCATTCAATGACAAAGCATGATACAAAACAAATCAAATCAAGTTTATTTGCCCTGATTAGGATTAGGATTAGTGCCCATTGTCGGAAGTCCTCCCATTCCTCCCATTCCTCCCATAGCCATCATAGGATTCATCATCATCATGGGGTTCATCATCATTGGGTTCAATGGAGCACCGCCAGTTGGAGCGCCTGCACCCATTGCCAATGGGTTCGGCATTCCTGGTAGCGGCAGACCTGGTAATCCCATACCAGGTAGCATACCAGGCAGTCCCATTCCAGGCATCGCTGACAAGAGCTGTGAAGGCTCTGGAGCCTTTGCCTCTACTTCGACAACTTCGATGTTCTTTTCTCTTTCCATCTTAAGTTTTTCTTCAATTTCCATGATATTAAACGGCTTGTACTCATACTTTTCATCTTCTTTCGGTCTGTTATCATAGCCAGCTAATCATTGATAAAAACGCCTAAGTAAATGCTGAGGACTAGATGAAAAAGTACGTAATGGCTCTCCGTTTGGTTTCCTTCTATAGAATGGGATCTTCTTGACTTTCTTCTGCGGAGCTGGAACATATTCTTCTCTTGTCTTCCCATGGGCCTGTTCAGCCTTTACATTTTCCCAATATTTAGCAGCTAAATAAGATAATGCTTAGTATGCGCTCAAAATGAATTCATTTACCTCCCGAGAGAATTCTTTCTTCTACGAAGAGTCGAGGGACGCCTTGCATACCAAAAATATTGAGTTCAACGGAGTCTCTGCCGGCGATTGCATTCGATACTCTATAAAAGACTGTTAGAATGGATGGCTTCTGTAGTGAGGGCTACTTTGATATGGTTTGTTTATGAACTTGGGCAGAATGTGAGCACATAGAACTTGCAGTGGAGAATTTTTTGTTGCAGTTAGGGCATCTGAAGTGCTTAGCTTTCATGTGTTGGTGAAGAACGAGTTCATTGTTGAATGCTTTGTCGCAGAAATAGCAGAAGGGTTTCAAGTAGGTGTATTCCCTCTTTTTGCGTCCCATTTTTTTATTCAAATAATCGATTTCCTATTTTAATAAATAATGATTTGGACTAAACAAATCAAAACATCAAATTCCTTGGAAAAAAATAAAGATGCTTGTAGATCTAAAAGAGCAGCTAAATGAAGCCAAGTATTGACAGTAGCTGCTGCTCGAAATAATTGATGCCGAATCCCATGTTTTCGGATTCTATGGTTAAACTACTGAAATAATTGTGAATTCGTTTTATCTTTTTCCAGATTGTCACATCATTCGAATGAATGCGAAAATCTTCTGCAACAAAAGGCTTTCTATATAGTAGGTCTATGGAAAATCAAGGCCTCCATACAATTTCATCGCCGCTCTCCAGAACCCAATGAGGAAATTATATAGATATAAATAAGAAAATAATTATTCTCTGTCATTTCTAAGTAATTCTTGACTTTCTCTGTACTTCTATGAGAAAATTCTAAACTCATAAAATACGTTTGACTGATAGATGTCCGATCCAGCTTATTTTTTTCTCAGAGATAATTTTTCATCTATCCATCTTCGTACATTTTTGGTTCAGGAGGATTATGATGTAGCTCACTTATTCCGAAGAATGGTTTTTCAAAATCCACTTTACAAGAGATCTAAACAACCAATAACTTTTTTGCAATACTAAGACTCTTACATTCTACATCCATTCTATTTTTATAGTTATATAACGCATGCAAAATCTTCCATAGGATTAAGTGAAGCATGCAACAATCAAGTAGTACTTTCGCTTCAATCAATATAAACATCATAAATTTCTCTAGTTCCATGATGCTAGTCTAGTTAACTTAACCCCAAGTTGCAATGTCTGTCAGCGTCAAATATACAAAACCGTCCTCTTGCTTATACTTGTAATAGCAATCCGAGATCAATACATCTAGAAGCATACAAATCATTACTGCGAACTGAATTAATTGGTTTTTACCTGATTTGAGTAAAGTTTTGCCGTTTGCGAACAAGTAAAGAGCTTTCCTCTCATCCAAATGGTTTTTCTTTCGAAATACCTGGAACAAATTCATCACCTTCACCGAGCCTGTGATCATCATGCTAGTTTAAAGCCATCAGCACCACAGCAACATACTCATTTCCTTACGTTTTCGGTGTTTCATACGACTTCAGCGAAGACTTTGAATCCCTTTGAACTATAAAAGGGAGCAGCCCTTTTGTTTCCTTGATGTATCTCTCAGACAACTTCTTCCTCTCTTCTAGAGGAAGTTTCGTAATGTCCACAGCATTATCGTTTCTGTTCATAGTCCTACGTTTGAAATTGATAATTTCCTTTATAATTTTTTCAACTAAACTTTGCCTCAGAGAATTCGACAAAATTCGATACCTATGAAATTCGCTTCTGATCAGATCAATGCTTGTTATTTATTCCAAGACGACCTGAGCAAAATATATAGAAATTATCTTAGCAAATAGAGTTAAAGCGAACAGAAAAATGGGAGAGAAAAGGTTCAAGGAAAAATTCACTTTCGAAGCGAGAGCTGCTGAAGCAAAGAAGAAGAGAGAAGAGCATCCAACGCTGGTTCCGATCATTATCGAGAAGCATGCACGCTCGAAGCTTCAAGACATTGATAAAAATAAGTAATTCGTGCAGCTAACGCCTCAGTATTAATCGGGTTATCGATAGATTCTTGGCATCGCATGACATGAAGTTCCAGGAGTTCCAGGCTAGTATTAAAAAGAAGCTGAATCTTTCGAAAACTGATGCATTGTTCTTTTTTATTGCTGGGAAGAAACTCGATAAGCCAGGTAATAACTTTTTTGTTGAAGAAATTGCTGACTAGAACCTTCTTTGACAATTAGATACGTTGATAAGAGACATCTATGAGAAGAATAAAGACGACGATGGGTTCCTCTATATAACTTTTGCAGAATTAGAGGCATTTGGGTGCTAATTTTGTGAAGTGAATTCGTTGTTCATGTACATAAATCCCTTCTATTTGTAGCACTTACTACTTTCTCATACATACACGCAACTAAAGAGCGTTGAATGAATTTATTTTTTGAAAATAAA
>ENA-UOTZ01002218-UOTZ01002218.1-compost-metagenome-genome-assembly--contig:-NODE-2218-length-10643-cov-4.030759_pt1 | contig 10643 bp, 13 predicted proteins | sample MGYA00238144_ERZ746983 | MGnify/ENA primary metagenome ERZ746983 (study PRJEB28759, sample SAMN06268863) | compost metagenome | isolation source: single cell | place: USA: California, Emeryville, Joint...
GAGTGCAAGCTACAACAAAAATTATTCCCCACTTAGCAGCGTACCATTGGCTCATATGTTCTCTTCTCGCTCATAAATATCAGGCACAGTTCATTGCAAAGGAAAAAAAGGAATAGCTTCAGATTATTTGAAGGTGTTTCAAGCTTCGTTTTTGATGGTGATTCCGAAATACTATAACATTCAGGAATCTAGATCGGGTATACGAATTACCGGAATCTCACACATCGCATTCTTTGTCTTAGTATAAAGTCAGCTGAAGTAAATTTGCAAGTGTAATAGTATATTGTAGGTGAGCTTTGTTTAGTAGATATGAATTTTTACTTTTATGACGATTGTGGACTCTTAATATTAGTATTTAACTAAATTACTAATTGAAACTTTTAAGTCATTTAAAAATTAAACTATATTTGAACCTCTTAACGTTCTTGAGATAAATAAATTGCCTATTTGACTTCGATTTCTTAAACTGTTTATTAAAATTTTCATTAAAGTTTTGAGAAAACTCAGAGTCGTCGACGCATATTGACCTCACTATAATAGCGAATCGTGACTTTGATTTGGATAAATCTCTGCGACATTTTGAACTTGAGTTCTCTCTGTTGGCAGGGATATTTTCTCAGATCTTAACGAAAGTTTTCAGTTGTCAAATGGATCAATATTATTGATAGAAAAAATTTTTGGTAATGGATACGACCTATGCTTAATGAACAAAGAATATGTAATTTTGTGTATTGATCAAACATAGACCCCAAAAAAAAAAATGTTCAATCTTAAAATAACTTTATTTTCAATTTTCCAATTTGAATGAAACCAACATTAATTAATCTATTACCTTTTAATTAAATGAGCTCTCAGCATTAAGCTTATTTTACATACAGAAAGCATAGCCAGTTGGACCATATTAGCTCATCCTTGCTTCATGAATGAATAATAAAATGGTATAATTATATGCTCCCATTATGCCATTTTTACAAAGAAGCCAATTTGTAAAAAAAATGCTTCGAGATATTTTTTCAGACTTGCCCAATGGCACTGGAGTATTTGAGGCATTTGTTGAAGAGGCCAAAACAATCAAATTAAATTTGATACTCTTGCTATAACAAAATTTTATTTTAGGGTTGATTTTGCAAGCTATCTCATTCAGAAATGATCAAATGGGGGAAAATTTTATCTCGAACAGTATCTCAAAGGGCATCTTTCTTTCCTCAATTGAACGAATCCGAATTTCGGGGCATTCTGCAATTGCAATGCTATAATTTTGCTCGAAAAGTCGGGAAAGCGACATCATCAGCTGAGAAATCAGAAATCAAAATCCCCACGAAGGCATTAACTCGTCCCGGATCCAAAAAAGGCAAAGGTCCAGCTCTTTCCGACGATGAGGACTTTTCACGATTTGCCGATGATTCTAGTGAAGTCAAAGGATTGGTATTTCTTTTATCGTGGCATTTCCAATGGAGTTATAATCCTATTAGATGCAAAGACTCGAAAAAGATGATAATGAAAAAGATTTGAATCAGGAAATCGTAAGACAGATGAGAGAAGGAAAGAGCGATAAGGAAATTCTCGATAACCTCTTCGGAAATGCATCTAAACCCAAAAAGCGTCCCCAGGAGGCAACTCCCAAAAAGTCAGTAGATGATCTACTTGATGATTTCCTTGAAATGGAACCGAGCAGTCAGAAATCTGATAAAAAATCTAAACTTGCGTAATAAATCGCACAGGATAATGGATATTCATCGCAAATGCTTTAGTAACATAGATGAAGGGACCAGAAGTACCCTCAAAGACATGAAGACACTGAGAGACCAATTGGTTAGTTCCACAGTCGAATTGCAGTTCTGATAATTCCTTTGCAGAATTTCGTGGAGAAATTAAATCAGGAGGCACCTGAGAAACTGCTTTCCGAAGTGCCATTGACTCCAAAGAACCAGAAAAAATTAAAAAAGCAAGAGATTGAGGTATTTTTCGAAATTTGCTCACAGGTTATCTCAGCTCTTATTCTTGTATAGGAGAAGAAAACTGCGATTTTTGAAAAATACTACAACAGTAAATCACAAAAAATTTTCATAGTCAAAACCTCATGCTAAACAGAAGAGCAACAAATGCTCAAGAACCAAGGTAATGATGAGCTGGATCTGGCAAATTTATCAAATGAGAGTGAAAGTCCCATAGTTAGCTGCCTTTAATTTTACTACTCTAGACGAAAATGACCAACTCTTGAAAAAGCAAAAAAGACGAGAAGAAATGACTCCTGAAGAGAGAGCCAGTAGAGTCAAACTAGAAAACATGAAGAGAGGTAAAACCTATTTTGTTCTGCTCATAAAATGTAGAAAATTAATACCTTTCATTGTAAATAGAGCTGGTCTTGTCTCAAGATAAAGAGTTTGATCTCATGTCAAAAACTGATCTGGAAGAATCAGCAAAAGAAATGGATATTTACATCGCGGAGCCCAAAGCCGGTGACAGTCGCCTCCCTCGTATCAAGGAGAACCTAGGAGTGCCAGATCTCAGAAAAAGAGAGAAGAATGAGATAGCAAAATTTATCGAATTGGGCTTCGAACCAGATGAAGCAAAGCGGTTAGCCAAAGAGAATATCTTCCGAATGAAGAAACTTGAAGAGGAGCAAATCGAACAGTAGCCACTCAAAGCCAAGTTCCAGCTAAGGTTTGATCTTTTTTTTTAGTAAAAAATTCCAGGAGAGGAAACAGAAGCAAAAGAAACTCAAAGCCTTAATGGAAGAAACGCATCGACTTGACGATATCGACGAAGACATGGACTACAACGAGCCTGGTGAGAAAGAAGCAAAGAAGAAAACCTCAATAGATTCGCTGATAAGTCCTGAGGCTTGGGATGAGCTCATCGCAGAGTTTGACAAGGAAGAGGCTATTGAGGAGGAAGAACGTCCAAGCCAGTTTGAATTGTTCAAGGGAGGAACCCAAGCAAACATTACGAAATATATTGAAACATATTTCCAAACGCCGAGAGCTTGTAAATCTCACTACTGGTCAACTTTTTCTAATTTTATCAAATAGCAACTGATCAACTTACCTGTGGGAAAGAAGTAGAAATACAGGAAGTCACTATCAATGATGCTATTAGTGTTGTCCACGTATTTTGGGCTGTCAGAGATCCATATGATATAGAGAAATTCTTGAAAAAAGATTCGGACGTTATCACGAGAATTCAACGAAACCTTACGAGGGTAGGTGGAAAGTCATTGCTATTTGCTGATTTTTGGTTGGTTTCTATTTAGTTTGCTGCCTACTTCCGAGGAAAACTGTGCAGAGACTTAGGTTTTAAATTCGCTCCAGACGTCAGATTCTATTATTCTGATCTCGACATCAAAGCTCAAGATGTAAAAAATCTTATCTCTAACAACATATTTTAATTTCTTATTCAAAGATGCGAGATAACTTAACTCAATTTTTGCCGGATCTTTATCAATACAGATTGAAAGAAGATTTGAAAAAAGGAATCACGCATAAAGACCCTCGTGCGCGTTTGGGTGCTTTAAGCGAAGACATCGAGGATCAGATTCAGAGTTTTGCGAAGGAGTATTCTCACTATCAGGAAATGCTTAAAAACAAGAAAGCTGAAAAAATCAAAATAAAGAGAGAGCATAGAGAAGAGGTCAAGAATCACCATGATAGGAGGTTGTATAAGAAAACAAAGAAAGAAAAACTCAAGAAGAAAACCGAAGATTTTTGGCGAGGACTCAAAGCATAATATGTTTAGCGAGCTTTTTTTAATTTCTATGAGCTTTAGGGTGTTCTAGGTGGTTTTATGTTATGTTGATGGTATATTGTGATAATATGAGGAATTTCGCTTATGGTTTTAAACAAGCTGCTAGCTGCTGCCTCAAGGAAAAAGCTATTTAGAAAACAAGGAATTTATTTTGTTGAATGAAAGTTAAATAAGTCGCTTTCAGCTCATGAGATCTTTTCTTTTCATTGGTCGATTGCTATGATGAGCAAGAGATAAAATTCTAAGCTATCCGCTTAAGTATAGCTATATACCCTAAGACTCTACTCTTTTTTTTCCAAAAAAAAAGAGAAGCAATTTGATAGTTATTCGAGACATTTATTTTATCTCTGTATTATAGAATGAAGTTCTATAGACAATAAATGGTTTTCTTGAAATACTCAAACAGCAAAATTGTATGGATCTTAACTATTTCTTTCTTATCTTCGACTTAAGCTGTGTTAGTTTTCTTGCAATCAGCATATTATTTCGTTGCCCTGACGTATTTTCAACACGTATCTCCTTCATCTCCTTCCCCTACAATCAATAGTCACTACAAACAGTGTTGCAATTCGCATTACCGATCCAGATTTTTGGGGGTGCTTGAGTCCAATGACAATGCCATTGTCCACGACTCCTATCTTCTCCATCTCATTAGTGTTGAAATTCCAGATCACCTTCCCTTTCTTAAAACTCCAGAGGAGGATTTTCTCCGCAGCCAATATCAGCACAAAGTAATCCTCCTTGTCCTTCTGATCTGGGAAGATGTCGAATGTGTAAAGCAATGAGACGTTCGCAAATTCTCCTTCGTTATAAAAATGTAGAAGGTATTTTACTTCAGCATCCGTGGCAAGATACGGCCTATAGAACTGCTCAGTCCCATAGAACGGCCTTGGGAAACGCTGACGTTCGCTATTTGGTTTCTCATCGAAGTATGTCGCAGTATTTTTGATTCCTTCTGATGCCTGGGCAGCAGCATCAAACAAACTTGTAGCTGGCTTCAGAAGCAATCCCGTCATGCCTATCCACGTGCCCCAGAGGAACCCTTTGACTCCATCTTTTTGAGCATGCTCAATTGGTTTTAACACAACCCCTTGATATTTTTTATTCAACTTTAATGGGTTCAGTTTTGGATTCTACTTACCTGTAATTCCCTTGCCTAAGCCAGTCGCTATTGTCTTTATTCCCTGACCAAAGCCGTCTACCAAATTTTTCGGTCGATAGAGTTTTGCTTTCTCCCTTTCCGCAATGTATTCTTCGTCCTATGCTCCATATTTACCCTCTGCTTGAAATAGATAGGATGATTACCATAGTTATCGATGATAGTCCTCCAGCAAGAGAACCTGTGACCTTATTCAACGAGTTAAAGGTCCCAGATATAGTATTTTTCACAAGTGAGCCAGCTCCAAGGACGATGCCGAGCCCTCCTTCTAATGGTCCTTTATTAAAGCCTTGTATCGGCTTGTCTATCAGATCAACGACTCCTGTTGAGATGTTTTTGAATAATCCAACTGGGTTCCCGATAATATCAATCGAGCCCAGTAACTTGTACACTTGGCTAATCCCTTCATCTTTGTATTTTGTTACTAATTTACTTATAATCGCTTCTTTCTCATCGAACACGTTGATCAGTTTGACTCCGCTCAGTTTTAGAGGCGCTTCGTCAATGTTAGCCACCGCACTGCCAAGAAACTCGGTCAAAATTTTAAAAATGAAAAATCCTTCGTCGTTTTTGCCGCTTTGACCTTTCAGATGGAACGAAAGCATAAGGAAAATTGGCTGGATCTGCAGCTTCTCAATGAACACGCTGCTTTGAGACTCGACAATTTCAGAGTGTTTCCACGACAAGCCCTCCTCGAAATACTCCTTATTCTTCAATTTCTGATGAACAACAATGATTAAGATAGATACCTAGGCCCTCTCAATGTAAACTTACCTCTTTTATATCATATTTCCCTGCCGACATCAAAATATGAGCATAGTTGTTATCAACTTGCTCAGACGCGTGTGCTGAGAAGGTTTTCGACGTTGTGTCCAGAAAGCTAAGCATTCGCTCCAAAAATGATCCGTCGACTCGCAAGCTAATTCCACTGATTAGTATTTTTACAGCGTTAAAATGAAGAATCTTATTAACAGTTAGAAGAAGAAATCACCCTTCATTTGTACCTGGATAGCTTCAGTGTTTTTGCGAATCACAATATCTAAGAAAAAGCTTTTCGATGCTGGGTTCAGCAGATCCTTGGGCGCCGAAGGAGTGAAAATGACAGGGAAATGAGTGCTAATATAACTGTTGCTATCAATATTAGCATACTTGATTCTTAGTTGGCACTCTTGCATTGAGGCAGTATTAAGCAACGCAACTTGGATGCCTTTGAAGCAAGCGTATATTATTTCACATTTTGGCTTTCCGATAGAGGAAATTAGAGACAAGCCTAAGCCGAACAGGTTGAGCTGAAATGAAAAATTTGCAAATCCTTGAATAACAGACAGTTTGGGGGCTCTTTGGAATGCCGAGAAGAATCGCAGGACTCGAGCTTTTCCTACGATTTCCACTTTGCTAAAAATTATTATCTTCTCGTCTCCTTCCAATTCGATGACAACCTCGATGGTTTTGCCAAGCCGATCAAAGTTAAACTTGTTGTCTCGAGAGCTAAAGTATTTGTCCTTAGGTCTGCCTTGATAGCGAAAATCAACAAATAAATCCTTGGCAGCGTTCGGTTTCAACCACGCAAAAGGCATAGTCCCTTTTCCTGAGATCTTGAATCCCTCTTGGGGCTTGCTGCTGGAGCAGGTTTGATAAAATAGAATATCCAAGTCTTCAACGTCGTTTTGCACTCGTAATGATGTTTCTTCTGGAGGCTGCTCCTCAATTTCGAGGTAAACTGTGCACTTGCTCAAGGTTACATTCGTCTTTAAGAATTTAAATTCGGATTTGTCTGTCGAACGCGCAAGCAAATTTGTCACTCCTATAGCTGTGAGGTCAACTGTTCCCATCCATTCCCATTTTTCTTTATTCTCTTTATCCAGAATCCGGAAAAATAATTGTTTCCTTCAAAGGAGAGAATGAGTGAGGTCTGAAATTGTGATGAAATTTGTTACATATCCGCGTGTTTTTTGTGCTTTGGGTTATAGTTCTGCCACTCCAATGGCGTTCTACCATTAGGCTCAACGATTAGGTCACTAACTTGCTCGTCGAGTCGCTGCACGGCGAGCCAGGAATCGAGCTTATTTATCAGGACGTAGCGGGGACAGACTGTGATTACGTTTGTATAGAGACGAGCTTCTTTGTCTAATTGTGGGTTACAAGCACGGTTAACAATGCTATATATTAATAAATGAAGAGATACCTGCTGGAACGATTGAAAGATTGATGCCAAGCTCTACGGCATACTTCTGTTTCCTGTTTTCAATCATAATAGGTTGGTCTCCAATTACTCCAACGGCAAACGGTTCTGACGCGTGGTTAGGGAATTTTTTCAACGCAATTGCTAATTTTTTTGAGTCACCATAAAGAGCAATCTTTGGGTTGAAATCTTCGTTAGGAAAAACAGGATTTAAGCCAGGAAGTATGCTTTTCAGATGACCATCTTCATCTTGCTCTTCCTCACAGACGTAATACACAAGATCATGCAAAGTTTCATTGATGATCATGGCCTTGCTATATATGTATATTTTATAGCTGCCTTGTTCTTCTCGGATCAATTGCACTCCAATCGTCATTGAAGTCCCATCAATACCGACTACCAATACGTTCTTTGGCGTTGGATCCTCAGCTTTGTGGTATATGATAGTTTCCGAAGACCACCAAAATCCTTGAGGACGAATCTTCATGAATACATTTTTATCCCTTGACAGATGCATTATTTCGTACTCCTCTTGCTCTTTTAAATTTTTCGCCGTGCTCTTCTCTTCTTTTGCATAGAACAATTGACAGCCAACAGTCACCGGACAACAATTTTTAATAATAAACGGCGGTTTGAATTCCAAATGGACTACTTTCCCGTACTTGGCCGCTTTTATTATATAATTCTCTGTGCCACAAGGCACTTGTATCGTTTTCTTCATTCCAACAGTTTGAGCAAGCGATAATATATTGATTCTTGGTCCTGACAGCTGAGGATTTGTTGGATCGAATATTGCCAATGTACCTTTATCAATATAATCAAAAGGTACAGCCGCAGCCTCATCTTTCAACAGACTTATCTCGATGACATTAACTCCATTTTCAAGTCTTATGCTAAGCTGCTTTGATACACAATTCTTCAACTGGACCGGTGAATTTATCGTAAATATTCTCTTATTGTCCACAAACTGGTACTGAGTGACTAGATAGCACCCATGCTCGGCGCCTTTCTTTATACCTTTGGTTTCGGGATTCACTACCGCGTATTTATCAGGCATATCACTGTCAATATCAATGTTTCCTATCGGTTCGAGTTCCATTGTGGGGTGCTTAATTGAAACCTCGATTTTATTTGCACTTAGCCTTAGATCAGCATCAGCCTGGTTGAACAATCTGTCAAAGGACAGTTCCAAAAGGAAATTGACGGTGGCGCCGTTATCGCAAGAGAAGATCCGGCTTGTTATTTTCGGTTTAATTGTTGAAAATTTCATAGATTCAAACATTTTTCGCTCGTCATCTTCGTGAGTTTGTAGCTCAATCGGGTACCCAGTGTTGTTTTTGATGATATATGGGGATACGTAGTCGATTTGGTCCTGGTCTCTCTGGACTCTTTTGGGTAGCTTCTTTTTCTTGATCAATTGTGTCGTTTCATCATAGTCAGCTTTCCAACTCGCAGTGGTAGAATAAAGTGTTTCGATCTAAAGGAATTCATGAAAAAAATTTGTTTGTATACAACTGTCATTACCATTTGATCAGAAATGTTGATGTTGAGCTCTTGGAAACTATCAGAATTCCCAATCTGAATCAAGGTTTGAGGGCTAGGCTCCTTGCTGCTATTGTACTGACAATCAAAACCGAATTTCTCTATTATTGGCTCCCAGTGGCTGCACCGTGGGTTGTAAAAGTAGCAAGAGAGAAACATTTTTCCTGTCATTTCGATCTTATTCGAAGTTAGCAATGCTGCGATTGCGACCTCTGAGACTGCAGCTTCAAGCACTGGCACCAGAATGTCTTGAGTGTCATTTATCAGCGACTAGGATAGATCAATTACAAACGAAATCTCAATTATTTACCAATTGAAGCCCTTGATTCGCGACTTCAAATTTCTCGAAATCTGTCGTAATGTACTCATCATTGCTTGTTTTAGATTCTTCTGTAATCATCAGCTGATCAGCGCTTGTGTTTATCTGCGATGATTTGCTTTCAGAGAGTTCAGTTAACATAACCTCCAGAGGTAACTCTTCGGTTTGAGGGCTTTGATCTGCTCTGCTGGCCGAAAGTTGCTCCAATTGGTACATTAAAGTGCTGTATATCAATTTAAAGTCATTGTAGGAGATTCTCAATGCAAATTTTTCTAGGCGGATTTGAGAGTTATTGTAAGTTATCAGCTTCGACATGCTCGAATTCAAAATCGCGTAGCTCTCTCGAATTAGATTCAAGGTAAACGGCATGATGAGGTTCCTCTTCCTGACTTGAGTGAAGTCTTCAGTGGTTGTGAGTTCTTCGAGTTGGGTGAGAAAGAGCTCGAATTTGCTCAGATTTGTCTCGATTTTCATAGTCCTATTAAATTCTGCAGCTTGGTCCGTGATAGTTTGCCATTTCTTTCGTTCCCAAGCTTTACGTTGATCTCTGAAACTGAGAGGCTGCCGCGTCTCCAAAGCTACGGTTATATCACCTTTCAAATCCATGATAACTTATTAATAAACATTCAATTTAATCAGCAAATATACCTCTTAACGCCAACGCCTGAGCCGAAAAATCGATCTTTTGTAGAGTCAGATTTTCATGATCAGTATTCGAGGGAATCGCAATAACGATCGAATTCAGTGTAACATGGACCGAAACCGCGTTAGATCTCAACTCTGACTGTGCTTGCTTGCTGAGTCTAACAATCATGCTTACTCTTCTTTTATCGATCACGCTTGCGGTTTCAGGACTTTTTCTCAGATTCGTTTTTGGCGGAGGCGGATTCACACTGTCATCCAACGCTGCAAATTTCACTAAAGACAAGTACGTTGACAGGAACAGATAGCATCTGAACTCAGAGAGTGCGAGTTTTATAGTTTTCTTCCCATTAGAAGCTAGTCTAACCCTTACATTCAAATGAAACTCGTCCCACTCTATTTCCTTATTGACCAACCCATGAGTAAATCTTTCGATATGATCAACGATATGAGCCACTGTCTCTCTAGGTTCAGGGAAAATTTGATGGATTGATTCTTTTGCTGAGGAGCCCAACAGGCTTTTTTGTAAAAGGAAAGAGTCCTTCGACTTTTCGAAAACGCTGCCGTTAATTTCATGAGTGAGGAAGACAATTTCCTTGTTTTGAGCGTCGTCGCTCTCGTAGTATACCTGCACTAAATGGAGGTTCATCATCGTGAGAGGCAACCCACTAGTTTCTTCAAGGATTACGAGTCCGATGTTTTGGAGCTTCAACTCAAAATGGATCGGCACTAACAATACAAAACAAATATTAAGTGTTTGGGAAGATAAGACGGGATATTACTTGCTTTCGGTTGATATTGTGAGGCTATGAAAGACATTCTTAGCAAGGAGTCCTTGCCTCCAGGAGGGCTCGATTGAAAGAAGCGATCTAACCCGTCGCTGTATGTGATGTTGTAGTTAAGTATTTTCATGATGAATTGATAGTCGTCTTTCGAGAGAGCGACTATAAGAGGTGTCATTTTCGCTTTCAGAACCAAACCTGATTCGAAGACAATTTTACGGCTAACTTCGTAATACACCAGACGATATTCATCGACGAAAAGAGGTCGTTCCA
>ENA-UOTZ01002221-UOTZ01002221.1-compost-metagenome-genome-assembly--contig:-NODE-2221-length-10617-cov-3.972011_pt1 | contig 10617 bp, 11 predicted proteins | sample MGYA00238144_ERZ746983 | MGnify/ENA primary metagenome ERZ746983 (study PRJEB28759, sample SAMN06268863) | compost metagenome | isolation source: single cell | place: USA: California, Emeryville, Joint...
AAATTAGTCCTTTCAATAACCAAGGTTTAGATTTCCAAGAATCAGTCCCACGGACAGCATTTAGATAATAATAGATCGGCCAAATGATGGCAAATCCTAGCAGCCGTAATATCTGTAGCAAGAACATCATAAGCATCCACAACATCGCTTTCGCTCTCTTGGCGTATATTTTTGCCCATAGTACGTTCTTTTTCGTAGTCATGTCTATTCAGCTTTTGTATGAATCGGCTTGATAGCATAAATACATACCATGTTGAAGCCCCGGGCATCCAAATGGATTATCAAGAGCAAAATGATTAACAGAATAGTCTCCTCTGCAAAGCCAGCACCACTCATTTGAACATATTCTTTTTTCAAAATAGCAATTATTAAAATAGCAAATAGAGATTGTGGTATACGAGCAAAATATATGATTACAGCCGGTTTCTTTTTCACAAATAGATCGACAGTATGGGCAATTTTGATAATTTTTCTTGTCTGCGAGTGCTTTGTACTCTCGTTCCATTGCCTAATGCAATTACATCCATGTATTTTGGTGAAATTAACTATACCTTTTGGCATGAGATTTTTTTATGCCAAGCAAGTCCACAGTTGAAACATATTTCAGCTCCGCAAAGACATTTCATATGAGGGTTTTCTGGGTTTCCTCGCATATATTGGGTGCATCCAGCTCGGACACACCAGCGAAGTTGTGGATCTGAATTCGCCAAGGCTATCTTTCTTAGCCTGTTGAAAGGGACTAACTTATTTGGTGAGTATCGGCCTTCAATGAATTGATCTGTCCACTCAAACTTGCACCCATCGATCGGACAAGTAATGTTTAAAAGCTGTTGATTCGGCAATAAATTTAATATCTTAATGTTTAAGGCACCTTGTTTGAATTCACTCGTTCATCAATGAACATATTGAAGCAATCTCTACAAAGTTCATGGCGACAGTCAGAAGTCACTCGAGCCGACACTGGAATCTCAGTGTAGCAGATTGGACAAGAAAAGCTAGGCTATTATTAAAAAATAATTGAAGTTTTGATTGAAGATTGGGAGAAAATTACTTTGAGAGGTTGCTGTATGGGCATTGAGTTTATTGTTCCCTGAAGGCTTTCCACAAAATTTTCCGCCTACATGTTCGTTGAGATGATTTCCTCGCAACTGTATTTACCGACTGAGCTTGAGTCGGATTTGATTTGCCCACCGTACAGTCAAATAAAAATTCGGTTTGGGCAGGGGACGGGTTGCTTATCCTCTCTACAAGTAAAGTTGAATGTTGTGGTTCATCAAATGGATTCGATGTCAGATGGAAGCGATCATTAATTAATAAATTGCTGATTCTTTCGCACTGATCTTGCACTTTCAAGCTTGTGACTGGTACCACCCTTATCGCGTTCGCATTGCTTGTGCTCACGGTGTGATCCAAGTTGATCCCTATTGCAAAGATCAGACAACAAAGCCGTAATAACCTACCCATCTCTGAGAATCTGTTTTTGACCTTTAGTTGCAGCAGATTTTCTTTAAAAGTCTGGTGCATTAAAAAGTTTAAAGTGTTTTGTAGCGACATAGTATGAGTAAGGGTTTCGTTGGCGGAATCTATTGTTTGTTTGGGGGAAGATGACAGAACTCCCAAGTTCTCTATATAATTAGTTGCTCGTGGTTCTTCCGTTCTAGTGGAGCTTCGTCCGATTTCAAGGACTAAGTGAGAGTCCGTGAGTTCCTCCCTGTTTATCTCAATTGGACGATTTGAGGTGTTGACATCTAATTCAAATTATTTCAGCCCTTGAATGTCCTCGATTACCTTCTTGAAGCTCAACAAAAGCGAGTTGGTTCATATGTAAAGAGATTCGAAATGTTGCTATCAAATGATATTGATTAAGATGGGAAAAATAAAACTGAATTTGGTTATTTTCTGACTCAGATTTTACGAGGACAATTTGTTGATATCGTGATTGAGCCTTTATAAAGATACCGTAACAATGATATGAGTATTTACACGAAATTTGACGACAAATCGAAAAAAGCACTATCAGAGCGTTGTTCAGACTCAAGAGAGGAGAAGAAGAGTATAACAGCTTGATAAGACTGTAATATACAGGAAAATGCTAATTGAGGTCAGGATGAAACAATATTGAAAATGATGTTTTAGTTATTGGCTCAATTCGTTCAAAACAACACAATATTTTTCTAAGAAATAAGAAATTCTAAAAGCTATTGTTTGATGCTGTTTTTTTGGTTTTTTTGTGTATAAACTTCAACGAAATGATTTTTCTTATTATTTCTTATTCTAGGTTATCTATATTTTTGGCCACTGAGCATGGTCTTCACGACAAGGTTAGAAAGCCTTTTAAAATTTGATAATAAGAATTACACATTGATTGATTTTGAAGTTTTCTTTTTTTTTTTCTAACTTATGAACCTACCAGTTGATAGCGACATTCGATTTTATGTGAGATATTTTTGTTGATATATAAATTTGAAATATTTCCAAATAAATCTATCAAATCCAAAGTCGACAAGTATCGACATTCCCTGCGAATTCAAATCGTTAATTTATAAATCAAAAGATTAAAAGAGCTCACCAAAGAAAACGAAAACAATTTTGCATCTCCGCTTTGAATCTTCATAACCATCGCTGCATGTTGGGCTTTGGCAAAAATGAGCCATCACATATTTACATCCTTCGGTTCACTCTGTTTTCATACTCGATTCTGAGCCTGACTCTCTCCATAATGCAACTTCCCAAACACTTCATGAGTTTCCAGATTAGAATACAGCTTCCTGGCACAATTGCCAATGTAACTGCAACGGTAACAGTAATAGGGAACGTTAAGAGGCCCAAAAGCAACCACGCAAATAAAATTAGTCCTTTCAATAACCAAGGTTTAGATTTCCAAGAATCAGTCCCACGGACAGCATTTAGATAATAATAGATCGGCCAAATGATGGCAAATCCTAGCAGTCGTAAGATCTGTAGCAAGCCCATCATAAGCAAACAGAGCAGTGCTCCTAATCTCTTAGTATATATTTTTGCACAGCTCCAGTTCCTTTTTGTGTTCGAGCCTATTGGAAAGTCAAGATTATTTAACAGACAGCAGATTTACCGTCTTGAAGTCCAGGACATCCGAATAGGTTATCAGGAGCAAAATGCTGAGGATAATACTTTCCACGACAAAGCCAGCACCATTGGTAAGTGCATACTCTACGCCGAAATAGGGATGGTTAGAAAATTGAAGAAAACAAAAATAATACGCGCAGGTCATGTGGTTGCAACCACTTTCTTTTTCACAGATTGATTTACAATATGGACAATTTTGGAACTGTTTTTGGTCTGCGAGTACCTTATACTCTCGCTCCATCGCCTATTACAATCATTTCAGGCTTGTCTCATGTTTTAACTCATACCTTTTTACATGAAATTTTCTCATGCCATCCGAGACCACAGTTGAAACACATTTCTGTACCGCAATGGCATTTCATGTAAGGGTTCTGAGAACTTCCTCTCAACGAGGTGCCACATCCATACCGAATACACCATCGAAGTGATGGATCCGAATTTATCAATGCGTTTTTTCTTAGTTTTTAAAACGATCCAATTTATTTGAAGGGATGAGACCTTCTATAAATCCGTCGTCCCATTCGAATTTGCATTCATCTATCGGACAAGCAATATTGAGCAGCTATCAATTCATCATTAGTCTGGGATATCCAAAATGTTTGTTTACCTTATTTGAATTGACGCGTTCGTCAATGAACGTATTAAAGCAGTCTCTACAAATTTCGTGCCCACAACCAGAAGTCACTCGTTTGAAGTTTGAAACATCATTGTAACAGATTGGACAAGAAAAGAGATCCTACATAATATCATCTAATATTGTAAATTTATTTAAGATAAATAAATACTTCGAGTGCTGGCTGCATGCTGTGTGTGTTTCTCGTGGCAAACGTTTTTTCCACAAAGATGGTTGCCTATCATTTTTTGATCACGTGGTTAATTAATTTGCTAGAAGCAGTGCTTTTACCTGCTGAATATGAGTTGGATGCGGTGTCTTACGAACTTTACAGCCAAATAAAAACTCAAGTGGGCCGGAGGATGGATCATTCGCCTTCTCGGTAAATGAATCTACATCTTTTGGGGTATTAAACTCGCTAGACGTCTGATCGAAATGATTCTGGAGTATTAAATTGACAATCCTTTCGCAGCTCTCTTGGTTCTGTAAATTGGTAATTTGCTGGTTTCTTATTCCGTTGAAAATTCGTGTGCTCAAATTTTCATCTAGGATGATACCTACTCTGAAAATTAGATATCGAAAGAGCAGTTATATAACCCATTTCCAGAAATTTATTTTCAATTTTGGTCTGCAGCAGATTTTGCTGATAAGTCTCATGCATTAATAGGTCCGATGATTGTGGGATTGATATTGCACGTGTAAGATTGTCTTTACAGACATCTATTGCTTGTTTGAAGGAAGATGATAGTGATCTTTTTAATGAAGGTTCTTTGCTATCAACATCCTGAGTTGTTTGCTGGCTTTGAGTGCCATTGGAGTTCAACTCAATTTCTAATGTCAGATGAGGTTCTGGTAGTTGCTCTCGATTGACTTTATTTGAGCGGTTTGAGTTAATATCATCTAATTTAATTGTTGAGAACTCTTTAACTTGTTGGATTACCTTCTTCAAGTATGATAAGCATAGGCTGGTTCATATGCGATGGGATCTATTTGTCAACAAGTGATAACAAATAATCTTGATTAATGTGAAGATTATCATTTTTCACCCAAAATTTGACTCAGATTTACAGGAAATTTGATGATATCATCTTTAATTAATAAAAATCATACCGTAATAGCTGATATCAGAAATCTTTGCAAATCTGTAGGAAGATCAAGCTACTTAATTGGATTTTCATGTGGCTCTTAGTCAGGCACTGCGCTGAATGAAAAATTGAAAAGATTTCTGCATTGTTGCTGTCTATTTTGAAGGAATAAGGTAGCTTTCTCCCTCGCTCTTTTGAATTTGAATCCAACCATGTGAATTCTGTCTGGAAACTAGTCAATTATGGCGTGATTGATATTCTTTCAATGCAGTTTGACGTATAATTCAAGAATGAATCATAATTGCTTCTGAAAAGTTGTCCATTTCTCTTGGTCTGTGTAAAACAGCTTTTTGCTTGCTAATTCGACTTATAGCAATGCTGAATCTTGTGTTCTTTTGCTTCAATTTTATTTTTGGGGTGATTCATTGATTTTGATTTAAAATGCTGCTTTAGTGAACCAAAAACTTTATTGCGGAAATCAACCTCATTAATACTTCCTCCGGTTTGTTTGCATATGATATTCTAGAACTAATGCAGTTGTTTGAGCATAGACTCCTTTTCGAGCCAAGGCCTACCCATTTCTAGATATTTAGAAATGGGTGGATAGCTCATTTAAAAACATTTCGAGTGTACTCTCATTCAATATTCAGGAAAATATTTCTTCGAGTTTTCAGTACTGGGATTTTTTTATCGAGTTAATAAGGCCATAGCTGATGCTTATCTTCTTCATATCCAACGTTGAGATCGCCATAAATGTTTTTCCTCTTTATCACGCTCATTCATTTGTCTTAACGAAAAAAATTATTGGCAATATACAAAGCACATTACTCTTCGGTATCAAGCAAACGGAGACCCGAAAGACCAAGATATTTCAATTTTCTTTCTATAAAAAAGCATATAGGATGATATTCAAATCATCCATCTTAAACCATGAAGCATTTAACGAAGACTCTGGACCCAAAACGAATGCAATTTGCCTCTCTCTCAGGGCTCCTCTCGAATTATCTCAATATTATCAAAATTTCTGTTAGAATCTTACCTCTTACAGGAGATTTCTTGAAAAACTATAAGAAATAAAAGGAATAGAATTTTTACAAATCCTATCAGATTTTTCTCAACAGTTAGCCAGAAGTTAAATTCAGCCAAATCATTAAATTAACAATTTAATTTTTAATTCTTACTTCCAAAAGAGTGATTCATGATGCTACAACCAAATCAGGAAAATGAAATAAACTCATCTTCAAACCCCATTTCTAATGGGATAACCCACGCAATTTTAACGCTACCTTGGTCTGTCGCTTATATTGTAGTGTTACGGCATACTAACACTCATATTTGCACCGGGATCCCGCTTCAATTTGGCCTATTTGCAAGGTGGGCTTACCTCGCTGCATTTTGCTCCCTCTTTTTCACAGCACCTCTAGATTTTTTCATCTCAAAGGCAAAGAAAGGCGGAAAGGAGACGCCGTTGGAGAACGTAAACTTGCTATTTAAGAGCCTCCATGGTATGTTCACTATAGGTATTTGGGTGTATGCATGTGTTGCGCTTAGCAAGCGAGATGATTGCCCAGAACAAGAACTCACAAGACTACTTTGGGGTAATGTCTTGTTCCCTGCTGCTATGATGGGATGTGTGTTCGGTCTTTGGTTTTGTCTTTTCTGTATATATCCAATGATAACGGGAACCGCCTCAAAATTCAGGTATAATTCAAAAGGTGACGATAATACACAACAAAAGCCTTGGGGTGCTGAGACGAATCCGGACCTCAAATCGATACGAATAGATCTTGCCAAAAAACAGAAAGAGATCCAGAGTCAAATTACTTCTACCGAAACGCATCTACCTCAAATAGCATGAATAAGACGTTTATTGAAATTTTGTATCCAGTATTGGGTGCATTGTCTATTAAAAAATTGCAATTAACCAATGTATATTGCATTGTTCTATATCATGGTTGATGGCTCCTTGTCGAGTCGCTTCGTGGGTATTCATAAGTATCTGTCTCTCATATTTCAGTTTGGAACCACAGAACGTAATAAGAGGCACTAAGTTGCAAAGCCATAAAGTAAATGAGAGTTTAAAGTTGAGGGCCAGCAACACCGCAGTAGGAAACTGTTTTATCAACAAATTAAGTCGTTTTAGAAATTAGTTTTTATTCGAGCCACGACAATGCTCCTCTGATAAAAAATTCGATTTAATCTCAATTTTTTGGGGGCTCATTCCAGAAATACAAAATACGAATCCTCCAAAATAATAAGTTGCTAGTGAATAAGCGAGAGCATGCTCTAAAATAGATAGTCAAAGTAGAATAACGCTTATCCTTCAGCTTATTCGCTCATATAGTTTGATACGCAATTACAGAAAAGATTTAGAAGCATTCTTCTTGCTCATCCACTGATTTCATGTTGTTCGGTCTCTTTCCTAATTTTCTCAACTGGGAACCTTCGTTCCCAACAAATTAGTACTTTGGTTAAGTCTTGTGAAGTTATCAATAGATAATATATGTGAAATAAAGGACTCTGATGTGTAATGTGAAATAAAGAGCAATATATAGAAAGTTTAATTGATATTTTATAACCTAATATATAGTGATATCTCAGTTGGAGAGTTACTTATTGACTGTACGGGTATAGAAAGAAAGGTGCCAAGCTCGAATATCACAAGTTGACTCTCCGCAAATAACTGATCGATCATTCTTAGTTGAACAAATGATCAACGTAGGAATCAACCTGTGACATCAATGGAAAAGAAATTAGCTCATCATTGTATTTAATTCGTTTTTGGATCTGTTCCATGACCTCATCTGCTGGTTTATAAGAAAATTCAGAAGACCGAGTTATTGTTGATTCATAAGGTGACGAAGTTTCGTTTTCAAGGCGTTTTTTCAATATTTTCGCCGGGTGCCTTCCGCCTTGCACGTGCTGCTTCAATTGAGCTATAGTCAAGAAACTTTTCTTGCATTCAGGTACACTGCATACATATTTTTTGACATTATTATGCTTCAGGACATGGTACCTGAGCCCAGCTTTATTGGCAAACTTCATATTACATCCTGGCTCTTGACAGACAAAAGGTTTTTCGCCTGTATGCAATCGTATGTGGTTTTCTAAAGTGTCGGCTCTTTTGAAATATTTCCAACAATTTTCGTAGGGGCACTTCAAATTTTTAATTGAAGAGTGGGTTTCGGTGTGCCTTTTAAAGTCTGCTTTAATAGGAAACGACTGTTCACATCCTGGGAAGTCACATTGGAAAGATCTTCTGAAACCGCTATTGTCCATGGTCGATGTCTTCGGTTTCTTTTTTTGTTTCTTTCTTGTTTATTTTGTTTAAATTGCTGGGCTAATTATTATTAATTGTGCATCCAAACTGAACTTATTAGACCATTTCAAAATTTTTCAGTAAGAGCTTCCTCGTTCAATCAATTGTTGATAAATTTTAAAATCAATTAACCAAGAATTTAAACAAGAGTCAGTATATTCTACTGAAAGATAGATCATATTATAGAAGAAATGAGATTGCTTTATTCTACTGATCGTCGAAAAAACGCCAAATAATTTGAGTCACTTGGATCAGAAGCTAAATTTGCTCCAGAGAATGAACCCCCGTATGAAAACTCCTCTCACTCACCTCACTCTCACTCGAGTCTATGTACTCAAGTGTCCCCTTAGCACAGGGCATATCATATCTCCGATCACTGACTACCTGCCAAATGTTCATAAACTTTTCTCGAAATTTTCATGCATTTCATTCATATCTGCGAAGAAATTGCTTGAGCTTTAGTCTTCAAAAAGCTCAAAAATCCAAAAGAAAAAACGATTTTCCTTGCAATTACAAGGGTTATCGAAGCGGCTCCATGCATTGGAAGTATTCGTGTGATGAAGTCAGATTCTTATGAAACTGAAACTTCAAACTATTTTCGAGGCGCTCACTGCGTATTGATAATGTTGAGAAGATTAAGTTGAGAGAATAATGGAGAAGCAAGGAAATAAGGTACCAAGCTGATTGCCTAAAATCATTGATATAGCGCTCAAGAGTTCGGAGCGTATTAAAATATATATTCTCATTATTATCTACAAAAAAATCTTTATTAGCCAGAAATTTAATTTTGGAAAACAACTGCAATCTTCGATTTTAATCCTAGCTTGAAAAAAAAATTTTAATTAAATCAACGCCAAATTTTTGAAGTAGAAATGCTTTTGTATAGAATGCAAAATGTGATCGTCAAACGAGACATTAAACAGAATTCGATGTAATCAGATTTCTGAAAAAGGGAATGCTATGTACAAGCGCTCTCATCCGTTGATTATAAATGTAATTGCTCGTTTGATTTTGAAATAAGCAAATACCTGATAAATTGAACCTGCTTTTTAATCTCTCAATTGAACAACTTCGCTCTCAAAATCTCGCGATAGATTATTCAGTTGTATTATCTGTTGAAGTAACTGTCGTAATCTCGTAATGTTACAATCGCGAGATGAAACGCGCCGAGAATTCCATTGCAATAGGCTTTTGCATTCAATAATAAAAATTTCGTGGAGTTATACAGGATAAATTGTATACGTCTTCAAGCTACATCAAGATCTGTTGTTGATTAGTCATGTGAATGACTAGTTAATTAGGGTTTTGACACAAAATAATGATATAATATGTGCTGACACAAGATAGTATCGTAAATTAAATTCTCTTACGTATCATAAACTGGGCTCAATATTATTCAATTATGCAAGGAATATTTGCTTATGACAAACTATCACTTCGTCAGTGGAGTTACTGGATTTCCAACAAACACTCTTGATTCATTTGTTTTTCGTTTTCGCTGATTAGTTGAGAGAATAAGAAACATGAAAACCCAGGAATTTTTTCAAAAACCTCAGTTTTCTGTTTATTTCAATGTTATCGTATAATAAAAATCCCTTAGCAATTAACTAGAATTATATCGCTCCTTGTAGAGCCTTCCTTTTAGCAAATGATTAGCTTTTCAATTACTCCTTTGATTTATTGTTTTGTAGTCGACTGCCTGAGTTATCATCGAAGAAAATGCCTCGATATAAAATTATGGTAGCACATTTATCATATGGCGATAACGATCAACAAGTCAAACATTAATTAATTAGGCTTGAATCATCTATAAACATACAGCTCTCTAAAAACATTTTGACGAACTAATTAGGCTATTGACAAGCATTCATTTATAATAACTAATAGACATATCTAACTAATATCCCCCTTGATTTCCGAAGAGCTCAATTATTTTCTGATTGTTAGGGTTGACTTCTCCTAACCAATCAGGATGCTCTTTCTCCAGAGTCTCCCACATCCAATCTGCAAATAACGCATGAAATATTTGTGTTGGATGAAATCCATCCACAGATTCTATTATATCCTTCACACTTCCTCCTTTCGCAACGTAAGCATCAGTGATCTCTTTGCCCGGAATTTCGTAATAATCATAATCGAAATGTTTGTACACTCTTTTCTCCGCCATAAACTTCTTGTATTCTTGATTTATTTCCATTGCGTATTTCGTTGCGAGATCTCTTAGAGTCTTATTGCTTGTAAGCCACCCTGGACAAGGGCTGGCTTTCTGACAAGCCAAGAAATCATAGAAAGCTGGATAGTGAACTCCCAGCGGGTGCATCTCATTTTCAAGGTAATTGTAAAGCTCGCTTCCGTTCACCAACCCGAGAAGGATGACATGAGAGCCGTTTGGGAGGACAGTATCAAGGTACTCAAGTCTTCCAATCAGAGCGTCTTTGAAATAATTTGCTGGTGTGTACTCTTGAGGGTAATGACATACATCGTTTCCGATAAGC